>Ga0207655_1002576_pt1 | contig 14467 bp, 17 predicted proteins | sample KBSM44metaG_FD_184398 | JGI IMG/M metagenome (GOLD analysis project Ga0207655, IMG submission 184398) | Miscanthus rhizosphere microbial communities from Kellogg Biological Station, Michigan, USA - KBS M4-4 metaG (SPAdes) (version 2) | ecosystem: Host-associated > Plants > Roots > Rhizosphere >...
TCAATTTTTTAGCAGGCGATGCGAGTTTCCGTCGTTATGCACGAATTACCTTGAATAATAAAACATTTATGCTTATGGATGCACCTCCTGAGAAGGAAGATTGTCGTCCTTTTGTTGCGATTGATGAGTTCTTTGACACAAATGGGGTGCGTGTACCTCATATTGTTGCCAAGGATTTAGATCAAGGTTTATTGTTGCTTGAAGATTTTGGCGATATCTTGTTATCTACACAATTGAATGATCAAACGGTAGATGCACATTATGCACAAAGTTTTAAACAGTTGGTGCAGTTGCAATCTATTTTTGCTGATTCATCACACTTGCCCGCATATGCCTATGAAAAGCTGATCTCAGAAATGGAATTGTTAACAGATTGGTTGTTACCATCATTAGCAATCCAAGTAACAGATGATGAGCTTGGATTAATTAAACGAACTTTTGCTATTCTTGCCAATGCTGCTTTGGCACAACCTCAAGTAATCGTACATCGTGATTTCCATAGTCGTAATCTGATGATTCTTGAAGCTGAGAAAGATCAAGGTGTGATTGATTTTCAAGACGCAGTGATTGGTGCTGACACTTATGACTTGATTTCGATTACCCGTGATGCCTACGTACAGTGGAGTCCTGAGCGTGTGTATGAGTGGTTTAAAGTATTTTATGACTTATTGCCAAAATCTGCGAAGCAAGATCGTGATTTTGATCAATTCAAACAAGATGCTGACTTCATGGCAATTCAGCGCCATATCAAAATTTTAGGTATTTTTGTTCGTTTGTTTGAGCGTGACGGTAAATCTGGTTATCTCAAGGACTTGCCTCGTGTCATGTGGTATTTATTGGAAGAGTCAAAATCTTACCCAGAATTACAACCGTTCATGAGTTTTATTCGTGCACGGGTTTTGCCAAAATTTGAAGAAAAATATGGCGCATATGAGGTGGTTGCAGCATGAAAGCGATGATTTTAGCAGCTGGTCTAGGCAATAGAATGCGACCTTTGACCCTCTATAAGCCAAAGCCTTTATTGGAAGTGGGCGGCAAAGCACTAATTGTATGGCATATTGAAAAATTAAAAAAAATGGGTGTAACTGAAATCGTGATTAACTCTGCATGGTTGGCAGATATTCTGATCGGTGCGTTAGGTGATGGCTCACAATTTGGTGTGACTATACGCTGGACGCGTGAAGATGAGGGCTTGGAAACCGCAGGTGGGATTATCAATGCCTTAGCACTTCTCGGTGATCAGCCTTTTATTCTGGTCAATGGCGATGTATGGACCACTTTTGATTTTACATCATTATTGAATATGGATCTTGCTGATGATCTTGCGCATTTGGTTTTTGTCAATAATCCTGAACAACATCCACAAGGTGATTTTACCTTGGCAAATGGTCGTGCTTATACCTTTGATCAAAATCAGCAAGGAGAAAATTTAACTTACAGTGGTATCGCTGTGATCAATCCAAAAATGTTTGATGGGCTGGAGCATGGCAAAAGACCACTTGCACCTTTGCTTAAACAAGGCATGCTAGACGGTAAAATTTCGGCTGAGAAAATGCAAGCGGCGTGGGTTGATGTTGGTACACCTGAGCGTTTAACAGCCTTAGATTTGCAAATAAGACAGGGTGAGTATACTTAAGTGCGAATAAATAGGCCTAAGTGCGTATTAACTCATCGTTAACTACTGTTCCACGGGCGAGAAATAGGTATACTTTCAGCTAATTTTTTAAAGATGTTATTTGATCATGCATCCATTTTTTCAAGAGTTAAAGCAAGGCAGTCTAAAGCTTGGCTTAAAACTTAGTGATGAAGCATTAGGATTATTGTTGCAATATCAAGATGCACTCGTCCTGTGGAACAAAGCTTATAACTTAACAGCGATTCGCGATCCAAAAGAAATGTTGGTTAAGCATTTATTGGATAGCTTAAGTATTTTAAATGATTTACCCGCTGGTCGTTTACTCGATATTGGTACTGGCGGGGGCATGCCAGGGATGATCATTGCACTGTGTCAACCTGAACGCCAATGTGTTTTGTTGGATTCAAATGGTAAGAAAATTCGTTTTCTGAAACAATTTATTGCAGATTTAAAACTAAAAAATGTTGTCGCAGTTCAGACACGTGTAGAAAACGAAGATAGTATCCATGATCTAGGGCAATTTGATGTGATCACCAGTCGTGCATTTGCTTCATTGACAGATTTTGTGACAGCTTCAAAACCTTATATGCATGAAGGCAGTATCATTGCGTCAATGAAAGGTTTGATTCCCATTGAAGAAGTTGATGCTTTAAAAGATAAGTGGAGTTGTGACATTATTGAATTGCATGTACCTCGGTTGGACGAACAACGTCATTTACTTTTATTAAAACAGATTTAAAACAGACTAAGGGTTGGGGTTACCATGGCTCAAATTATTGCTATCGCAAACCAGAAAGGTGGCGTAGGTAAAACCACGACAGCCGTGAATTTGGCTGCCTCTTTGGCAGTGTTGAAAAAGCGTGTTTTATTGGTGGATATGGACTCTCAGGGTAATGCTACAATGGGGTCGGGTATTCAAAAAAATGATTTGTTGTATTCTGTCACCGATGTACTTCTGGGTGAAGTACCGATTGAAACTGCAATTAGTAAAGCCGAAGTTGGTTATAAAGTGCTTGGTTCAAATCGTGATTTGGCAGGTGTTGAGTTAGCAATTGCAGAGCAAGATGGACGTGAGTTTATTTTGCGTAACGCTTTACAGCAAATTGAAAAAGACTTTGATTATATTATTGTTGATTGTGCGCCAAGTTTGAGTTTAATTACGGTCAATGCTTTAGCAGCAGTGGATGCAGTGATTATTCCAATGCAATGTGAGTACTATGCATTAGAAGGATTGGCAGATCTGACGCAGACTATTGATAAAATTCAACAAGCTTTAAACCCTGAGTTGGAAATTATTGGGGTACTTCGCACGATGTATGATGCGCGTAATGCTCTCACCCGTGATGTTTCTGCCGAATTAGAACAGTATTTTGGTAAGAAACTTTATGATACAGTGATTCCGCGTAATGTGAGGTTGGCCGAAGCGCCAGCACATGGATTGCCGATTATTTATTTTGAGAAAAGCTCTAAAGGTGCAATTGCATATTTAAATTTAGCAGCTGAAATGTTGAAAAAGAGTAAAGTGAAAAAAGGAAATAAAGCATGACCGTGAAAAAAAGAGGGTTGGCAAAGGGTCGTGGCTTAGATGCGTTATTAGGTTCAATCCAAAAAGAAAAATTACAACTTGAAGTTCAAGCATTGGATCATGGCCAATTAAAACAGATGGATGTAACCCAATTAAAACGTGGCGCTTATCAACCCCGTCGTTTTATTGGTGAGCAAGATTTGCAAGAACTTGCAGCATCAATTAAAAAACATGGTGTAATGCAGCCGATTGTAATTCGTCCTATTGAAAATGACGAAACTCCATATGAAATTATAGCTGGTGAACGTCGTTGGCGTGCGGCACAATTGGCGGGTTTGACAGAAATTCCTGCAATTGTACGTGATTTGACCGATCAAGTTGCGATTGCCCTGGCATTGATTGAGAATATTCAACGCCAAGATTTAAACCCTGTTGATCAAGCACTGGCATTACAACGCTTTCATGAAGAATTCGGTTTGAGTCATCAAGAAATTGCAGATACTGTAGGTAAAGCACGGACTACCGTGAGTAATTTATTGCGTTTATTAAGCCTAGAAGATGAAATCAAAGATTTAATGCAACAAGGTTTATTAGACATGGGGCACGCTCGTGCGATATTGACCCTAAAAGCTAAAGATCAATTGCAAATTGCAAAAATTGTGATTGATAAGAGTTTGTCTGTACGTCAAACCGAACAGTTGGTGCGTGATTGGAATACGCCAAAGCAGGAAAAATCTAAAGATCCACTTGCGCCTGATGTACAGCAACTGACCCAAAAATTGTCAGAACGTTTTAGTGCAAGTGTAAAATTAGACTATAACAAACAGGGTAAAGGCAAGCTGGTCATCAGTTATAACTCGCTTGATGAGTTAGATGGAATTTTAAATATCTGTTTACCAGAACAATAATGTTTAAGCGATTTAATTAATTTGGGGAACTAAAGATGTGGGAACTTGTTAAAGCCGGCGGTTGGTTAATGCTGCCATTGGTTTTATGTTCAATTTTTACTGTTGCGATTTCAATCGAGAGATTTATACGGCTGAAACGATCTTTAGTTCTACCTAAGTCTCTTATAATGCAAAAAGGTCGCAATGTTGACGATGTTTTAGATGAAATGGAACAAGATCAAACTGTTTGCCAAACAGCATTAGGCTATATTTTTAAAGATGGTATAGATGCTTATACTCAAGGTGAAGCGTTTGCGCGTGCTCAAATGGAAGCTACAGCTTCCCGCGAAATTGGATATCTAGAAAAAAATATAAATTTTTTAGGTACATTGAGCGCTGTTGCACCTTTATTGGGTTTGTTGGGTACAGTGATAGGGATTATCGAGTCCTTTCTGGTCATTGATTTGGGTTCCAATGCCAATCCAACCATGATGATTCCAGGGATATCTAAAGCATTAATTACCACAGCTGCTGGTATGGTTATCGCCATTCCTGCACTATTTGCTTATCGTTATTATCAGCGTTTAGTTCAGGAATATGTGGCTGAACTAGAGCAGCAGTCGACTTTATTTCATGCAGCCTTATTTTTTCAGACGCACCTTGAAAGTGAAAAAAAGAAAGCTGGTTAAATCCGTTTTAGGGGTGTTTCATGAAATTTAGACGCAAAACAGTTGAAGATATTCATATCAATCTTACTCCACTGATTGATTGCTTATTATTTATATTGGTGATTTTGTTACTGACCACCACGTTTAATCAGCAAAGTCGAATCAATCTTTCTTTGCCTGATGCACATGGTGTTCCGCCAAAAGAATACAAAAATAAAATTGAAGTCATGGTAGACTCCGCAGGACATTATGCAGTAAATGGGCAGGCGCTTTCGAGTAAAGAGTCTGCTGATTTAAGTACTGCAATTAAGCAAGCAGCAAATGATAATCGTGATCTGATGTTTGTGATTGCTGCAGATGCTAAAGCAACCCATCAAGATGTTATTCGAGTGATGGATGTTGCAGGACAGCTAGGTTTCGTTAACATCAATATCAGTACCAAAGTTCCATCTCGAGGTTATTAATTAGTGAATCAGGATTTTAAGGTCTATGTCCGTCTTTTGGCGTATTTAAAGCCGTATTGGGGGGCAGCCTTACTCGTTATTGTTGGATTTGGCATAAATGCAGCAACTGAAGTCTCCGTAGCGAAGTTACTTAAATATATAATTGATGCAATTCAGGGTGGCAATCGTGGTGATCTTGATTGGTTTCCTGCACTGATTATCCTGTTGATCTTTTTCCGTGGCTTAGGGTTGTTTATGGGAGGCTACTTTACCGCAGTCATCTCAAGAAGTTTGGTATTTAGTATTCGTCAAGAGGTTTATGCCAAACTTTTAAAACTACCAGCACAGTATTATTTGGATAATTCATCAGGTCATATCACTGCAAAAATTATGTATAACGTAGAGCAGTTAACCGCAGCGTCATCTGAATCATTAAAAATATTACTTCGTGATGGTGCAATTGCTTTAGGTTTATTGGGTTATCTGCTTTACACCAATTGGCGTTTGACCTTATGTATTTTTATTTTTATGCCAATTATTGGCTTGTTGGTGCGTAAAGCTTCAAAACGTATGCGTAAACTCTCCATTCAAGTGCAAAACACTATGGGGGATGTGAATCATATTGTTCAAGAAACAATAAGCGGTAATGCTGTTGTAAAGAGCTTTGCTGGCGAAGAAAGTGAACAAAAACGTTTTTATAAGTCTTCAGAAGAAAACTTAAAACGTGGTTTGAAAATGGTCGTCGTACAAAACTTAAATAGTCCATTGGTACAATTGGTCATGGCCTTTGCTCTGAGTATCATTATTTGGCTGGCATTACGTCCACAAATTCTAGGTGATACTTCTGCAGGAGAGTTTGTTGCTTATATTACAGCAGCTGGGTTGCTGGCTAAACCTATTAAAAACCTCACTGATATTAATGAAAAATTACAACGTGGTATTGCGGCAGCATATTCTGTATTTGAGGTTCTAGACTTACCACAAGAAGAGAATACGGGAAATTTAACACCTAAATTATTGGGTGATATCAAGTTTGATCATGTGTCTTTGATATATAAAAATAAAGTGAAAGCAATTGATGATTTTTCATTAGAGATCCAGGCTGGACAAACGATTGCTCTGGTTGGGCGTTCAGGTGCGGGTAAGTCTTCATTGGTGAATATGTTGGTGCGCTTTCAGGAGATTAGTGCAGGGCAAATTTATTTAGACCAGTTGCCTATAAAAGACATTGAACTGAGTTGTTTACGTACTCAAGTTGCGATGGTTAACCAGCAAGTTGTTTTATTTGATCGAACGGTGCGTGAAAATATTGCATATGGTCAGTTAGAAAAAGCATCTGAAGAAGCCATTATTGCAGCAGCTAAAGCAGCTTATGCACATGACTTTATTATGGAATTACCTAAAGGTTATGACACGCCTTTAGGTGCGCAAGGCTTAAGTCTTTCTGGTGGTCAACGTCAACGTATTGCCATTGCGCGTGCAATCCTTAAAAATGCACCGATTCTGATTCTTGATGAAGCCACTAGTGCTTTGGACAATGAGTCTGAACACTTTATTCAAAAAGCTTTTGATGAAGCGATGCTTGATCAAAACAGAACTACGATTGTGATCGCTCACCGTCTATCCACGATTGAGAAAGCGGATAAGATTGTGGTTATGGATAAAGGGCGTATCATAGAGCAAGGTACTCATACTGAGTTATTGGCGAAGCATGGCGCTTACTATCAATTGTATGAACGTAACTTTGAGGAATAACCCAACATGTCTATTGCGCAAATCATTCAAGATGCTTGGAATAAACAGTCCAAGTGGTTGATTGCATTGCGGCCATTATCATGGTTATATCAGTTCGGTTTTACGGTAAATAAGCAGCTGTATCAAACAGGTATAAAAAAAACCTATAAAGCACCTGTCCCAGTAATGATTATTGGAAATATTACTGTGGGTGGGAGTGGCAAGACACCACTGTTGATTCAGTTGGTGAAGCATTTGAAACATAACCATGTGCGTGTTGGCGTGATTAGTCGTGGTTATGGTGGTCAAGGACCTTTTCCAGCACTGGTTACATTAGATTCTGTGCCTGATCAAGTAGGCGATGAACCTTGTTTAATTGTTCAGTCTACAGAAGTTCCCATGGTGGTGGGTGCGAATCGCCAAAGAAATATTGAATTACTCCTTCAATATTATGAACTTGATTTAATCATTAGTGATGATGGTTTACAGCATTGGGCTTTAGAGCGTCAAATCGAATGGATTGTGCTGGATAATAATCGTGGGCTGGGAAATCAGAAGCTGCTTCCTGAAGGTTATTTACGCGAGCCTGTGAGTCGTTTAAAACACGGTACCGTGATTGAGCATGCCCATCAGCCACATTCATCTCTGAATATGCATTTAGAGGTGACTGAACCTTATCTATTAAATCCAAGTTTTGACCAATCTGAGCAGTTTGATCCTACACTCGATTATTATGCAGTCGTTGGAATTGGTTTTCCTCGACGCTTTTATAACACCTTGGAAAGTATAGGTGTAACTCAATTTCAATGTCATGAGTTTCCAGACCATTATGATTATGAAATTGATGATTTACAGTTTGAGGATAATAATCCCATTATCACCACTGAAAAAGATGCGGTAAAGCTTTTACCCTTATTGAAAAATCATTCTACATTTAGTCGTGAGATTTGGGTGGTTCCAGTTGGAGCGGTCTTGTCTGATGAATGTTATCTATTACTCAACCAACAACTTACTCAACTTGGTATTGATCTAATACAAGGTTAATTTGATGAAACATATTGTTATTCCTGCGCGTTTTGCGAGTTCACGCCTTCCAGGTAAACCTCTTTTAGAAATTCATGGGCGAGCCATGATTTTACGTGTGGTCGACCAAGCAAAAAAAGTACAGGGTTTTGATGATCTTTGTGTAGCGACAGATGATCCACGTATTGCAGCGCTTTGTCGATCAGAAGGTGTGGATGTTGTGATGACAGATCCGAATCATCCTTCGGGCACAGACCGTTTAAGTGAAGTTGCTCGAATCAAAGGTTGGGATGCTGAGGATATTATTGTGAATGTTCAGGGTGATGAGCCGTTGTTGCCTGCACAATTGGTGATTCAAGTTGCTGAGCTATTGGCGCAGAAAGCGGATTGTTCAATGTCGACCTTATGTGAGCCTATACATCAGCTTGATGAGTTTCAGCGTGACAGCATTGTAAAAGTAGTGATGTCAAAGTTTAAAGAAGCGCTTTATTTCAGTCGTGCGCAAATTCCTTATGATCGAGAGGGTGCTAAACAGGCTGAGCAAAAGCTACATCAACATGCTTATCGTCATTTGGGCTTATATGCTTATCGTGTCAAGCTTTTACAAGAATATGTCAGTTGGGATATGGGTGTTTTGGAGCAATTGGAAAGCTTAGAGCAATTACGTGTTTTAGAAAATGGACATCGTATTGCGATTGATATCGCACAAGTAAATTTACCACCAGGTGTCGATACTCAAGAAGATTTAGATCGCTTAAACATTTTAGATGCAGCGGTTTTTGAATAGTTTGAATTTGCGTCACTTGTTTTTACCTCACTTGTATTTAGGTTTTTGATTCATGGATGCTTCTAATTCTCAGGTTTATCCTTGGCAGCAACAGACATGGGAAACCTTAACAGGTCGCTTTCCAAAATTAGGGCATGGTTTATTGTTCTATGGTAAAAACGGTTGTGGTAAACATGCATTTACCCAACATTTTTTGTCATGGGTTTTGTGTTTAAATAAAACACCTCAAGGTGCTTGTGGCGAGTGTACAAGTTGTCAGTGGCTCAAATCAGATACCCACCCTAACTATGTTAATATCACGACCGATGAAGAGAATAAGAAGCAAAACGCGAAAATTAAGATCGAGAAGATCCGTGATCTACTACCATTTGTGCAGCAAACAGTAGATGGTTGGCGTGTTATTGTGATTGAACCTGCAGAAGCTTTAAACATTGCTTCTGCAAATGCATTATTAAAAACGCTAGAAGAGCCAGGTGACCGGGTACAGATTATTTTACTTGCGGAACATTATCTAAAGCTCCCAGCAACAATTCGTAGTCGATTACAGCATTTTGCCATGGATCGTATTAGCCCCACGCTTTCAGAACAATATTTGCAACAGCATTTACCAACTGAAATGCATTCTAAAATTAACTTGTTGATGAATTTATCTAATAATATGCCACTGCAAGCATTGGCGCTTGCTGAGCTAGATTGGTTAAACCGACGTGGGGAGTTTTTACAGGATTGGCAAAAACTGGTCAGTCAGAAAAGTATGCCTTTACAGTTTGCTTCAAAATGGAATAAAGAACTGAGCTTTTATGATTTTTTACAAATGTTTGAATACTTGTTGTCAGATATAATTTGTGTCAAGCTGAATCAAGTTGTAAAGAATTCAGATTTGGAGTTAGATGAGCTTGCAGCGCAGTATCAATTGCAAACTTTATTCTCAATTTATCAAGACTTACAACAATCGAAGCTAAAAGTTGATCAAAATGTACAAACAAATCTAATTATTGATCAATTATCGATTCAGTTAATGAATGTGACATAAAATTTGAATATTCAGGGGGAATAATCATGCAACCACGTATGGGCGGTTTGATTCAAGTTAACATCAATGATCGTGCAACCTTACAAGCCAGTTATATGCCTTATATTTTAGGTGGTGGTTTATTTGTACCGTCAAAGAATCCTGTAAAAATGGGCGATGAAGTGTTTGTATTGGCAGGTTTGCCGGATCAATCGCAGAAAATTCCTTTAACAGGGAAAGTGATTTGGATTTCGCAAAAGCAAAATGGAATTAAGCCACAAGGTTTTGCGATTCAACTCACTGGTGAAAAAGGCATCTATTACAAAATGGAAGCTGAAAAATTACTCGCAGGCAGTATGTCTTTAGACCGTCCTAGCTTTACAATGTAAGCCAATTTTCAATTTTTAGGAATTTCTGTGTTTGTTGATACGCATTGCCATTTAACCATGTTAAATCTTGAACCTTATGCTGGGGATCTCGATGCCGCATTACAACAAGCAAGAGATGCTGGTGTGTCCAAATTTATGGGGATTTCTGTAGATTTGGATGACCATATCGCACTTGCAGAAATTGCCGCAAGACATTCAGATGTAGGCTATAGTGTCGGTGTGCATCCATGTGAAGATCCTGCTGTGATGCAACGAGCAAGTGTTGAAAAACTGGTTGATCTGGCGCAAGCTGAAAAAGTTTGGGCCTTGGGTGAAACAGGCTTGGATTATTTTCATAGCACAGAATTTATTACTGAACAAAAAGCCTGTTTTGCACGACATATTCACGCATCGCAACAGGTTAAAAAACCTGTAGTTGTCCATACCCGTTCAGCAAAACATGAAACTGTAGATATTATTCGAGCTGAAAAATCAACACATGGTATTTTGCATTGTTTTACAGAGGATTGGGAGACTGCAAAGGCCGTTTTAGATTGTGGCTATTATATTTCCTTCTCTGGAATTGTTTCATTTAAAAACGCACAAGATCTAAGAGATGTAGCAAAGCAAGTGCCTTTAGATCGCTTGTTGATTGAAACGGATAGTCCTTATTTGGCACCTATGCCTTATCGAGGAAAGCCGAATGAACCAAAATATGTTCCTTATGTAGCCAAAGCGCTGAGTGATGTATATGATAAAACGCTTGAAGAGATCGCTTTCATTACGACACAAAATTTTGAAAACCTGCTTCGACAAAAGTGATTGAAAAGTACTGATTTTTAAAAAGCAATCAATAGAAGTGCCTCAATTTATTAACGGATAGAATTAACAAGAGAGTTTATCGGGTGAAGATGGATCGACAGGCTCAGTTTAGAGCAAGAGAAGCATTGATTTTTCAGGTTGCTGAACAACTGCTTTTAGAAAATGGTGAAGCGGGGATGACATTGGATGCCCTTGCTGCAGAACTAGATCTAGCCAAGGGAACACTTTATAAGCATTTTCAGAGTAAGGATGAGTTGTATATACTGCTCATCATTCGTAATGAACGTATGTTACTTGAAATGGTTCGTGATACTGAAAAAGCATTTCCTGAGCATTTGGCTTTTTTTATGTTGCACCATTTACACCATCCTGAACGTGCAGTGTTATTCCATCAGATCGAAGAGCGATTATCCACCACTGGGCAAGGCATCCATCATTTATTTAGTGAACTTTATCAAGTGCGTAAACAACGTTTACGTATTATTATTCGAATGACTGAAAGTTATCTAGAGTCAATTCAAAGTTTGATGTCTGTACGTGATTATTTGGCTTCAATTTGGTCAATTACTCATGGTGGAGCCGCGATACTGAATTCAAGCTTCTATCAGCGTTATTTAGGTTGTCGAGATACCTTGCGTGTCGCATTGATTGATCAGGCATTGGCTGTGCCAAAACATCCACAAGCCTCAGAACAGGTTGCTTAGCTGCAATGAAAAATCTACGATCATCTCAAAAAATGCGAGGTTTTACCTTAATTGAGGTGATGGTGGTGATCGTCATCATCAGTATTATAGCCTCATTGATCATTTTAAATATTGATGGTGTAGATCAACGTAAAGCTATGCAAGCGCGTGAGATGTTGTTGCTGGATTTAAAGCAGATTAATCGTGAAGCCAATGATCAAGCGCGTATTTATGCACTCGATTTATACAATGCTACAGATGTTGCGGATGCACAATATGGCGTTATTGAATATATTCAAGTAAATGAAGATGCCGAACAACCTACCCGAGTGGTTGACAATAAACCATGGAAAGAAGTGACAGACTTTCCTAAAAGAGCGTTACCAGAATACGTTTCATTTTCTATTGAAACGGAAGATCATCAATTCCAAAATGCAAATAACTCAGAACTTTTGGGCAATAATGCACCTAAATTGATTTGGTTTGGAAATGGTGAAGTCAAACCTGTCACAATTCAAATGTATTATCAGCAAAAGCCAGTGGGTGAGGTAATTCGAGTTGATTATTTGGGTAAGGTAGATGAAGAAAAATAAAGGCTTTACTTTAATTGAGGTGGTCGTGGCTTTGGCGATTTTTGCAGTCGCAGCAATGGCATTGACAAAAGTAGCTATGCAATATACACAGTTGACAGCCAATGCGATTTTACGAACCAAGGCTCAGTTTGTTGCACAGAACGAAATTTCGATGATGATGATTAATCGTGAATGGCTGTCAGGAACGTCATCCAAACAAATCACCACACAAGGTGAAACTTGGCAGGTAGATAAAAAAGCAGAAACTACACTGAGCCCAAATGTACAAAAAATAGATGTGCAAGTGAGCCTTTTTGATCCTGATACGGGTAAAGTAGAAGCAGGGATTACCAATATGGTGTTCTTTAATTATCCGATCAAAGAAAAATAATGATGAATCTAATCAAGCATAAAAAAAATCAAACTGTGTATTCACAGAAAAGCACAGGCTTTACCTTAATTGAACTTTTGGTGGCCATCGCAATCTTTGCTGTTTTGTCAGCATTGGGGTGGAAAATATTTGACTATTTGATAAAAGTTAAAGATCGCAATGTTATGCATGAGGAAAATTTAGGCCAATTACAAGGCGCGTATCAACAGATTCAACGTGATACTTTGCAAATTGTTCCCATTTCTGCAAGAAATGGTGAGGAAATTGAACCCGCTTTACGCTTAGATAACCAAAAACTATCTTTCAGTAAAACTGGTGTAACCGATCCGCTTAAACAAGGGTTGTCACCCTATGAACGAATTGAATATGTTTACAATCCACAAGAGAAAAAACTTTACCGTCTGAAATATTCAAATTTAAATCGAAATAATTCAGAACAACCTTTGTCGAGTGTGTTATTGGCAGATGTGGATCAGTATCGTATTGATGCTTTAAATCCAACTGAATTAGATCGCTGGCCAAACGATATGATTAAAAATGAAGGGCAATTACCACGTGGGATTAAAATCAAAGTCACGATTCGTGATATAGAATATGAATGGATTTTTAGTTTGCTCAATTCTGACTATTTGATCAATAACAGCCCAGCTATTTAAAATCAGTATTGTGGTAGATGCGGATCACTAAATTTAGGTAAATCAATCATGCAATTGAAGCAGCAAAAGGGTATCGCATTAATTACGATTTTAGTAATGGTTGCTTTAGCAACCATCATTGCCGCGACGATTGCTAAACGTCAAAATTATACCAATGAAAGTACAGGGTTTTTAAAACGTCAAAGCCAAGCCCTTTTTTATGCAAAGAGTGCAGAAGCGTTTTACTCTGAAATATTGGTGCAAGACAGTGAAAACAGTAAAGAGGCAGATTATTTACAGGAAACTTGGGCAAAACCAATGCCAGCATTTCCGGTTGAAGATGGATATGTTGCAGGTGTGTTAGAAGATGAGTCAGGTAAATTCAATTTAAACAGTTTATTAACCAATGAAGGTAAGCCCAACGATGCTGCACAGAAATATTTTTCTAAACTGTTGGTTCGTGTCGGTTTACCCGCTGATGCTGTTCAAGCAGTGATTGATTGGCAAGATCCAGATAATGAAACGATAGGTTCCTTAGGCGCTGAAACAAGTTATTACCAAGGTTTGCATAAACCTTATTTGGCTGCAAATCGAAAATTTGCCAGTGTTGAAGAACTTAAACAAGTACGTGGTTTTGAAGAAAAGAAGTATGATTTAATCGCACCATATATATCGGCACTGCCTGATATTGCCACACGAATTAATGTCAATACAGCACCTGCAATGGTTTTGGCAGCCATAGATGAAAAATTAGACGTAAATAGTATACAAACAGCTTTAAAAGCGCGACAAGAAAAACTGGAGTACTTTGCCAATGTGGGAGAGTTGATGAAAGTCGCACCATTTGACACCTTGGAGGCTACAAGCAAAACCGAAGCAGACAAGATTTTCGGTGTAACATCCAATTATTTTAAAGCTAAGATAGAAGTATCTTTAAGCAATCGAAAGCGCCAATTTACCACGCGCTTTATGCGTAATGATAAATCGCAAGTTTATGTTTATTCACGTAGCCTTGCGCCATTTTGAAAATTTTGCTAAATATTTTTTTAACTATATGATTTTAAATAACTATAAAAGGTAGTTAAAAGGTTGGTTGATTGCGTAAATATGATTCGATAAGCTAAATAGGCCTAAAAAATGAGATTATCTTTTTTGCTAATTGCAATCAACGTGAAAATTAATGCTCAGGGTTCGAGTTTTGCTTTATAATCGAGATTCTTTACCGATTTGTTTATAAAATTTGGCTCATGTTAATTCGTAAGTTATTTAAGTTTGAAAATG
>Ga0207655_1002578_pt1 | contig 14462 bp, 14 predicted proteins | sample KBSM44metaG_FD_184398 | JGI IMG/M metagenome (GOLD analysis project Ga0207655, IMG submission 184398) | Miscanthus rhizosphere microbial communities from Kellogg Biological Station, Michigan, USA - KBS M4-4 metaG (SPAdes) (version 2) | ecosystem: Host-associated > Plants > Roots > Rhizosphere >...
TCAGCCAATCCTGGATTTCACACCCGGCCAGTACCTGGGCCTGCAACTGTTCGTGAACGGTGAGGAAATCCGTCGCAACTATTCGCTGTCGGCGCTTGCGGGCAACGGTCAGTACCGCATCAGCGTGAAGCGTGAGCCTGGCGGCCGTGCGTCCAACTTCCTGCACGATAACCTCCATGTAGGTGACAGCATCAATCTGTATCCACCTGCTGGCGACTTCACCCTTTCTCACAGCGAAAAACCGCTGGTGTTGATCAGTGGCGGCGTCGGTATCACGCCGACCCTCGCGATGCTCCAGGCGGCTCTGGACACCCAGCGCCCGATCCACTTCATTCACTGCGCACGCAACGGGGCAGTCCATGCGTTCCGTGACCTGATCGAAGAACTGGCCGGCAAGCACCCACAGCTCAAGCGTTTCTACTGCTACTCCGAGGATGACGGTGTCAGCCCGGCAGCCCATGCGGTTGGGTTGCTCGACCAGGCACGTCTTGAGCAGTGGCTGCCAGAGGACCGCGATCTGGATGCCTACTTCCTGGGCCCGAAAGGTTTCATGGCGGCGATCAAGCGCCAGTTGAAGGCGGCAGGCGTACCGGACAAACAGGCCCGCTACGAGTTCTTCGGCCCGGCCTCTGCGTTGGAATAATGCGAACCCGGGGTTCGCCCCGGTGCGACAAATAGACGCATGTTTCTATATATAAGGAAGAGGTGCGGCGTTGTGCCCCTGCGGCATGGTGTCGCACGCTTCTTTATATAAGGAAGGATAGGGGTTTGGTGTCGGTCGATTGTTACCGATTTGCTTAATGTTCGGCTAATGCCACTGTGTTCACCATCTGCACCGGCGTGCGCCCGCGACGATGGTAGAATTGCCGGCTTTCCGGGCAACCCGGGCACGCGATAACGCAGATCTGCCGATCTGGATGGACACCAAATGCAAAGGGCATGGGAATGACTGACGAGATGTTTTACCTGCGACGCGAAAAACAGTTTCTGGTCCTGCTGGGCATCATCTGCCTGGCATTGATCGGCGGGGCGCTGTACATGCAGGTCGTGCTGGGCGAGGCGCCGTGCCCGCTGTGCATCCTGCAACGCTACGCCTTGCTGTTCATCGCCGTGTTCGCCTTCATCGGCGCCGCGATGCCGGGACGCCTGAGCCTGACGGTCTGCGAGGCACTGGTGACCTTGAGCGCGGTGGGCGGGATTGTTGCAGCGGGGCGTCATGTCTGGATCCAGACCCACCCCACGGAGAGTTGCGGAATCGATGTGCTGCAGCCGATCGTCGATGGCCTGCCGCTGGCCTCCTGGTTCCCCCTGGGGTTCCAGGTCGGTGGTTTCTGCGAGACGCCATATCCGCCAGTTCTCGGACTTTCGCTGGCGCAATGGGCACTGATCGCTTTCGTTCTCACCGTAATTCTGGTACCAGCGGGCATCATCCGCAACCGGATGAAAGCACGCTGATTACAGAAGCTTGCGTAAAAAATCGCCTCGAATTCCTCAAGAAATTTGAGGCCTTTACGACAAAATTGGGTGCGACATATGAGCGCATTCTTACAGAATGGGAAATTAACTGTTGCGCAATAACTCATAGTCAATAAAACTTTACGTATCTACAATCGCCCCCACTTAACGCCCCTCCGCCCCTGGCGGTCGCGTAAATCGAGGTCAGAAAGCGTTTTTACGCCTTTGTAGACGCCGTTTGGATGGCCTCATGCGTAAAGTTCTGAATGTCTGCGCCAAGGGATTTGGTCCGCAAAGGCAGTTGCCACCATTCGAATAAGAAACCACAGCAAAACCGGAATTGTTACGAGGCCACAAGCTTCCTGACAGGCCCCTGTTCAATCCAAGAATTTGCCAGCACCTGGCAGGGTGAAGTGTTGGCGGTCGAAACCCAACTGCGATGCGAAAGCTGCTTTTAGAGGTCGTGAGATGAGTAAAAAAAGGTACCCCAGATTGTTTGGCTTCTTGGCCCTTTTCAGCATGCTCCTGCTCAGCGGGTGCGATTACACCTTGCTGGATCCCAAGGGCCACATTGGCATGCAAGAGCGTGATCTGATCATCACCGCAACTCTGCTCATGCTGCTGGTGGTGGTGCCGGTCATCTTCATGACCATCATCTTCGCCTGGAAATACCGCGCCTCGAACAAGAGCGCTACCTACACCCCTGACTGGGCCCATTCGACCAAGATCGAACTGGTTGTCTGGCTGGTGCCCCTGGCCATCATCATCGTGCTGGGCTACATCACCTACAAGTCGACCCACGCGCTGGACCCATACCGTCCGCTCGAATCCGACGTCAAGCCTGTGACCATCGAAGTGGTCGCGCTGGACTGGAAGTGGCTGTTCATCTACCCGGAACAGGGTATCGCCACCGTCAACAAGATCGTTTTCCCGGCCCACACGCCGATCAATTTCCGCATCACCTCTGATTCGGTCATGAACTCGTTCTTCATCCCTGCACTGGGTGGCCAGATCTACGCGATGGCCGGCATGCAGACCAAACTGCACCTGATCGCCAACGAAAACGGCGAGTTTGACGGTATCTCCGCCAACTACAGCGGCGCAGGCTTCACCGGCATGAAGTTCAAGGCAACTGCTACCGATCAGGCTGGTTTCGACGCCTGGGTTGCCGAAGTCAAGAATTCTCCGAAACAACTGGCAACCGACGAATACACCGCTCTGGCCAAGCCTAGCGAACGTAACCCGGTTGAACTCTACTCCACGGTCACTCCGAACCTGTTCCAGATCATCATCGACAAGTATGAAGGTATGAAGCCGGGCAAGATTGTCCACGAGAAGAAAGAAGTGGCCGGTATGGAAGGGATGGACATGGGCAAGAATTCAGCTGCGCAGGCAGAGGAGTAAACGATGTTTGGTAAATTAAGTCTGGACGCGATTCCGTTCCACGAACCGATAGTCATGATCACGCTCGCCATGATCGCTATCGGTGGCGCGGCGGTTTTCGGTCTGATCACGTATTTCAAGAAGTGGACCTACCTGTGGACCGAGTGGCTGACGTCGGTCGACCACAAGAAAATCGGCGTGATGTACATCATCATCGCCATGGTCATGCTGCTGCGCGGCTTTGCCGACGCCATCATGATGCGTTCCCAGCTGGCCCTGGCCACCGAGGGTTCGCCTGGCTACCTGCCGCCTGAACACTATGACCAGATCTTCACCGCTCACGGTGTGATCATGATCATCTTCATGGCGATGCCGTTCTTCACAGGTCTCATGAACATCGTTCTGCCTCTGCAGATCGGCGCTCGCGACGTTGCCTTCCCGTTCCTGAACTCCCTGTCCCTGTACCTGCTGATCTCCGGCGTGGTTCTGGTGAACGTGTCCCTGGGCGTCGGCGAATTCGCACGTACCGGTTGGGTTGCCTATCCGCCGCTGTCTGAACTGGGCTACAGCCCGGGCGTGGGTGTGGACTACTACATCTGGGCACTGCAGCTGTCGGGTCTTGGTACGACACTGACGGGCGTCAACTTCCTGGTTACCGTCCTGAAGATGCGCACCCCTGGCATGAAACTGATGGACATGCCGATCTTCACCTGGACCTGCACCTGGGCCAACGTCCTGATCGTGGCTTCGTTCCCGATCCTGACCGGCACCCTGGCGTTCCTGACCCTCGACCGTTACCTGGACTTCCACATCTTCACGAACGAATTGGGTGGTAACCCGATGATGTACGTGAACCTGTTCTGGGCATGGGGTCACCCTGAGGTTTACATCCTGATTCTGCCGGCGTTCGGTGTCTTCTCCGAAGTCATCTCGACCTTCACCGGCAAGCGTCTGTTCGGCCATCACTCGATGATCTACGCTTCCGGCGCGATCTCGGTACTGGGCTTCATGGTCTGGCTGCACCACTTCTTCACCATGGGTTCGGGCGCCAGCGTCAACGCCTTCTTCGGTCTGGCGACGATGCTGATCTCCATCCCGACGGGTGTAAAGCTGTTCAACTGGCTGTTCACCATCTACCAGGGCCGTCTGCGCTTCACCGCGCCAGTACTGTGGACCCTGGGCTTCATGATTACCTTCTCCATCGGTGGTATGACTGGCGTTCTGCTGGCTATCCCGGGTGCCGACTTCGTTCTGCACAACAGCCTGTTCGTGATCGCGCACTTCCATAACGTGATCATCGGTGGTGCCGTATTCGGTTACATCGCAGGTTTCGCGTTCTGGTTCCCTAAAGCGTTCGGCTTCAAGCTGAACGAGAAGTGGGGCAAGGCAGCGTTCTGGTTCTGGATCTCGGGCTTCTACGTGGCATTCATGCCGCTGTACGCACTGGGCTTCATGGGCATGACCCGTCGTCTGAACACCACTGACAACCCGGACTGGACTCCGTACCTGCACGTAGCCTTCTGGGGCGCGGCACTGATCATGGTCGGTATCGCCTGCCAGTTGATCCAGATCTACGTGAGTATCCGTGACCGCGAGCAGAACCGCGACCTGACCGGCGACCCATGGAATGGCCACACCCTGGAGTGGTCCACTTCTTCGCCACCGCCGTTCTACAACTTCGCCGAACTGCCGAAGGCAGGCGAGATCGACGCGTTCTACGCAGCCAAGCGTGATGGCGAGGCGTACAAGGTTCCGGCCAAGTACTCCGACATCCACATGCCGAACAACACCGCGACCGGTCTGGTCATGGGTGCTCTGCTGACCGTATTCGGTTTCGCAATGATCTGGCACATCTTCTGGCTGGCTGGTGCGAGCCTGGTAGGTACCATCGTCTACTTCGTCATCCACGCTGCACGTGACGATCAGGGCTACATGGTTCCTGCTGCTGAAGTGGCCCGCATCGAAGGCGAGCAACACAAGATCCTGGCCTCGGTTCGCGCCCAGGCAAACTCTCCTGTCAACAAGCTGGAGCAGGCATAAACAATGTCCAACTTAGTATTTGATGGGGCGAAAGGTCACGATCACGATCATGACCACGCCCATGATCACCACGATGCCGGCGAGATGAAGATCTACGGCTTCTGGATCTACCTGATGACCGACTGCATCCTGTTTGCGTCGATCTTCGCAATCTATGCAGTACTGGTTAACAACGTCGCCGGTGGTCCTTCGGGCCACGACATCTTCGAGCTGCCATACGTGCTGGGCGAAACCGCCTGCCTGTTGCTCAGCTCGATCACCTACGGCTTCGCCATGCTGGCGATGCACAAGGGCAACAAGGGCGGCGTTCTGGGCTGGTTGTTCGTGACCTTCCTGTTCGGCCTGGGCTTCATCGGGATGGAAATCAACGAATTCCACCTGCTGATCTCCGAAGGCTACGGCCCTAACCGCAGCGGCTTCCTGTCGGCGTTCTTCACGCTGGTCGGTACCCACGGTCTGCACGTGACCAGCGGTCTGATCTGGATGGCGATCCTGATGTATCAGGTTTCGAAAAACGGCCTGACTTCGACCAACCAGACCCGCCTGAGCATGCTCAGCCTGTTCTGGCACTTCCTGGACGTGGTCTGGATCTGCGTGTTCACCGTTGTCTACCTGATGGGGACCATTTAAATGGCTAATTCGCATCACTCCCATGACGATTCCAGCCACGGCAGCTTCAAGTCGTACATGGTCGGTTTCGTACTGTCGATCATCCTGACCGCGATTCCTTTCGGTCTGGTGATGTTCCCGACTATCTCGAAAGTGGCCACCCTGTGGGTCGTGCTGATCTTCGCAGTCGTGCAGGTTCTGGTTCACCTGGTGTACTTCCTGCACCTGGACCGCTCGGTAGCACAGCGCAACAACGTGATCACCTTCGCGTTCGCCTCGCTGGTTATCCTCCTGCTGGTCGGCCTGTCCGTCTGGATCATGTTCAGCATTCACACCGTCATGATGGCGAAGTGAGGAAAACCTGATGTCACTGAAGCACTTTATCCAAATCACCAAACCGGGGATCATTTTCGGTAACGTGCTTTCGGTGGCAGGTGGCTTTTTCCTGGCGTCCAAGGGGCATGTCGATTTCGCCCTGTTCCTTGTAGCGATGATCGGTACTTCGTTGGTGGTCGCGTCCGGTTGTGTTTTCAACAACTGCATCGACCGCGATATCGACCTGAAGATGGAACGCACCAAGAATCGTGTGCTGGTCCAGGGCCTGGTTTCTCTGAAACTGGCCCTGGTCTACGCCACGGTGCTGGGCGTTGTCGGCGTCGGCCTGCTGTACTTCAAGGCCAACCCGCTGGCGGCGCTGTGTGCGGTGATCGGGTTCGTGATCTACGTGGGCTTCTACAGCCTGTACCTCAAGCGTAAATCCGTTCACGGCACGCTGGTCGGGAGTTTGTCTGGCGCGATGCCACCGGTCATCGGTTACGTCGCGGTCAGCAACACCTTCGACCTCGCGGCGCTGACCCTGCTGGTGATGTTCAGCCTCTGGCAGATGCCTCACTCGTACGCCATCGCGATCTTCCGCTTCAACGACTACCTGGCTGCCTCGATTCCGGTCCTGCCGGTCAAGCGTGGTATCCGGGTCGCCAAGCTGCATATCCTGATCTACATCCTGGCGTTCCTGGTCGCGACCCTGATGTTGACCTTCTGCGGTGCCGCAGGGCTCAACTACCTGGCCGTCGCTGCCGCCATGGGCATGTACTGGCTGTACATGGCCTGGTCAGGTTACAAAGCCAAAGATGACACCGTTTGGGCACGCAAGCTGTTCGTGTTCTCCATCTTCACCATCACGGCCTTGAGCGTGGCGATGTCGCTGGACTTTCAAGTCACCAAGGAGCTGCTGGTTACCTACGCCGCTCCCTGATTGCCTGAACTGAAACACCGAAAACCCCGCCGCTCGCGAGAGCTGCGGGGTTTTTTATTGGGCGTTGAATCGTGCAGCTCAGACAGCAAGTACGAGTACTGTGTAGGAAAATTCCGTTTCAGAAGTCTTCAGGCTCTAATCAGCCCATGACAAAGGCCATCTCTTTGCCGCATCATGTAACGGTTTTGTACAAGGATCGTGGTCAAAACGCCTCTGATCCAGTCGTAGCGATACAAATAACAGAATTATGACTGACACTATCACGCCAGAAATCCGGCCGGAAAACGACTCGATCCCGCTCGTGTCGATCATCGCCCCCTGCTACAACGCAGAGAAGTATCTGGACGTTGCGATGGCCAGCATCTTCGCCCAGGACTATCCGAACTTCGAAGTCATCATCGTCGATGACGGTTCGAGCGATAACAGCGTGGCGATGCTTAAGGCTCTGCAGGCCAAGTACGATTTTCAGCTCTACTCCCAGGCCAACCAGGGCGTCAGCGCGGCACTGAACCACGGACTGCAACATGCCCGTGGCGAGTACGTCTGCACCCCGGATCTGGATGACATCATGCTGCCCGCATCGGTGCGCCTGCGCGCCGATTACCTCAACGAGCATCCGGAAGTCGGCTGCGTCGGCGCCCTGATCATCTACATGGATTCCGACGGCAACGACACCAAGTCGCAGAAGCTGTCGAGTATCCAGAAACTGAGCTTCGACGAGATTCTGGGTGATGCCATCGTGGTCGGCGCGCCCGTGTCCTTGTATCGGATGGACGCCCTGCGGACGGTGGGGTTCTACGACCCGGAGATCAAGGTCCAGGATTTCCAGATGACCCTCAAGATTGCCAGCAAGGGTTATCAGGTCCACGTGCTGCCCGTGAGCGTCACGCGCTATCGTCGCCACCCCAACAACCTGTCACGCCGCTACAAGGTGCTGCTCGATGCCGACATGCGCACCATCGCGCCCTACAGCACTCACCCGGCGTACAATCGGGGTCTGACTGCCATCATCAACAAAGCGTTGAAGTACGCGGTGGTCAGCGACAAGAAATACGCCTGGACCCTGCTGCGCTCCATTCCGCTACGGCAGTTCAACAAGACCACATTTCGTCGCTTCAAGCGCCTTCTGCTGCATCGTCAGAGCAGCTGAAAAGCCTCTGCCGCGTCTGCTTTTGTTCACGGATCCCTGCATGAAATTCCTCGAACTGCTGAAAACCCGCAAGACCAGAAAGCACCTGCGCAGCCTGGACAAACTCGAACGCGCCCCGGAAAAGATCCGCCTGCGCTATCCGCACTACGTGGTCGGCACCGGCACCTATGGCATCCCTGAAGTGTTCGAGTTCGGCGATGACACCATCTTGCGGATCGGTTCCTACAGCTCCATCGCGGCAGGCGTGAAAGTGCTGCTTGGCGGCGAACACCGCACCGACTGGCTGACCACCTACCCATTCCCGGCCATGATGAAGGGCCTGGAAGACATCAAGGACTACGCCCCCAGCAAGGGTGATGTGGTCATCGGCAGCGACTGCTGGATCTGCGCCGACGCGATGATCCTCTCGGGCGTGACCGTGGGCCATGGCGCCATCGTCGCCGCCGGTGCAGTAGTCACCCGTGACGTGCCGCCGTTCGCGGTAGTGGGTGGCAACCCGTGCAAATTCATTCGCTGGCGTTTTGACGAGGCGGTTCGTGAGCAACTGCTCGCCTCGGCCTGGTGGGACTGGCCCATGGACGAGGTCAAAAGCGTGGCCCGCATGCTGTCGGGGTCGGACCTTGAAGCATTTCTTGAATACGCACGCTCGCGCAAAGTCGCGTGAGGTCGTGCTGACCACACCCGTCCCGTAGCAGTCCGGCTTGCCGGCGTCGGCGATCTCGAGGGTGCCGTCGCGGGCAAGCGCGCTCCTACGGGATTGAGGTCAGACACAAACACCGCGCACATCCGTAGCAGCACGGCTTGCCGGCGGGGGCGATCTTGAGGATGCCGACGCCGGCAAGCCGGACTGCTACAGCGTCGGGGCGTCTTTCGCGGGCCCCAGCACAATTGCCAGGTGCCGCAAGTCCTCGATCTCCACGCTCAGGCTCTTGCCCGATGGGCTCGCAGCCAGCGTGCCCAGCGCGAAGAGGGTAAAGAACTTCACCTCGTCGGCATGGCTCAGCAACTCGGCGATGTAGCGGCTGGAACGATAGGCCTGCATCTGCGCAGGCGAGACATACAGCGTCACCCGCTTGCCCTGCAGCCGGTCAAAGAACGTGAACCTGAACCCGGTCCCGAAGCGCTCCACCAGCCCGCCACCATACAGCACGCGTCGCTCGTCACCGACCTGTGCGTACTTGATGTGGCGAAAGTACGAGCGCAACGTCACCTCGCCCTGGCCCGGAACACGCAGCGTCAGAAGGGCAAATTCCTCTTTGCTCAGCTCGGCCTGGGCCTGGCGGAAACTGTCCACCAGCCGCTCCAGATTGCTGGTGCGGGTTTCCTTGGGCTGATTGCGCTTGGGTGTGTCAGACACAGGCGTTGGTTGCGCAGGTTCTTCTGCCTGGGGGATGTCAGGCTTGTCTGTGTCAGGCGTCGGTTTCACCCGCTCCTTGAGGGATGGATCGAACACGTCGATGTAGTCGTCCAGCTTGCGCCTGGCCTTGCGCAGCGCATTTTCTGACTCCGTTTCTTCGGCAGGCGGCGCGTCCTGGGGCGTGTCGTCGACCCACTCGCAATCGGCGTGATGTTCGTAATTGGGATTGGCGCGAAAGTGCGCAGCGACAAACGCCGGGTTTTCCTGGGGCTTGACGTCGTAGCGCACGCCGGTGACCTTCACCCCCAGCGCCCGGCAGGCCTCGGAGGAGCACAGGAAACTGAAGCGCGCCCGCGGCGGCTCCTGAGAAAAGTATTCACGCCGCGCCGCAACGATCGACAGCTCCTGCTGCAGTTCGACACAAAACGCGCGAGTGATGCTTTTGCTGGTCTTCATGAAGGCGGCCGGTTCCTTTGCCCAGGTAACATAAGGGCATGATGCGTAATCGCCATGAACCGGGCAATGGCTTGTGACCGCTTTTGCAGGAGCAAGCTCACGCCTACAGGCTTGTCATTGGCCCGGGACCGCCAGCCATTCGCCGACCACTTTCTGATAGGTACCGGTGGCCTTGGCCAGATGCAGCCATTGATCGACGTAGGCCTTCCAGCTCACATCGTCGCGAGGGAGCAGATAGGCCTTTTCGCCGTACTGCATGTAGCGTGACGGGTTGACCGTGCACAGCCCGGGCAGGCGTTTCTGCTGGTACAGGGCTTCGGACGCATCGGTAATCATCACGTCTGCCTGCTTGTCCAGCAATTGCTGAAAGATGGTCTTGTTGTCATGAAACGCCAGCTTCGCGTTGGGCAGAAACGCCCGGGCGAACGCCTCGTTGGTGCCGCCCTGAGGTTCGATCAGACGGACGTCGGGCTGATTGATCTGCGCAACGGTCTGGTATTTGGCCTCGTCCTCGCACCGTACCAGCGGCACCTTGCCGTCGACATCCAGCGTGTCGCTGAAAAACGCCTTCTTCTGCCGTTCCAGCGTCACCGAAATCCCGCCCACCGCGATGTCGCACTTGCCCGCGGTGAAGTCCGTCATCAGCGTCTTCCAGGTAGTCGGCACCCACTCGACCTGCGCCCCGAGGCTCTGCGCCAGCGACTGCGCCAATTCGATGTCGATGCCCTCGTAGCCGCCGTCCGGTCTGTGGAAGGTATACGGCTTGTAATCCCCGGTGGTGCAGACCGAAAGCTTGCCACTTTGCTGCACCGAATCCAGACGCGAAACCGCCTCGCCCGCCTGCGCCTGCGCCATCCCGAGCAGGCTAACGAGCAGGGTGGCAGTGATGTTTTTGTTGTTCATGTGATCGATCCCTGTGAGGTGACATCCGGGGTGTTGTTATAGAGGTGGGGGAGAGGGATGGGAAGCGTCAATCTGCCACAAGATAGTCGCAACATCAGGGACTGATCTATTTACTGGGTGCCCGAGCCGCCCGGACCTTCGCTCGATGATGCCGCACCAGCGCCACCACTGCCGCAATCACCACCACGCCGATGAAGATCGGCAGGCGGTAGGGTTTGAGGTTGCCCAGCAGGTTCTGCAGCGCTTCGCCGGCCCAGTATCCGGCCATGACGAAGAGGGTGGCCCATACGGCGGCGCCGAGCAGGTTGATCGCGGAAAAACGCATCGGTGACAGGCGGCTGGCGCCGATCACCAACGGGCCGATCAGGCGCATGCCATAAAGAAATCGCACCGAGAACACCGAGGCCATGGGGTAACGTTCGATCAGCCCTGACACTCGGTCAATGGTGGCTTGCTGGCGATGCAGGCGCGGCAGGATGCGCGGCCCGAAGTAGCGACCGGTCCAGAACAGGATCTGGTCGCCGAGCATGCCGCCCAGGGTGGCGATCAGGATCACATCGACCAGGCGCAGGGAGGTCTGATGGGCCGCCAGCCCGCCCAGTATCAGAATGGTTTCGCCTTCCAGCAGGCAGCCGATGAACACGGCCCAATAGCCGTAGTTGACGAGCAGCGCATTGATGTCGACATGTTCGAACATGGGGGAAAGCGGCCTCAAGGCAGGGACCTGCCGCAACGGGCGGAAGGTTTGCCGTTCGACCTGATCGGTTCGTCAACAGTTCTATCCCGTTTTCTGCCCCGAAGCCACTCACTCGCTGTATTCGGCTTCCAGTGCCGCGAGATCTTTCTCTATCACCTTCATCAACATTTCCCACTCGCCCTGGGTACGTTTCATCGCCTCACCTTCGCGGGAGTAGAGAAAATCGATGACGTTCGCGGTTTCCTTGGCCTTGGTGGTCGGGCGGAAGGCGTCCATGCTCAGCACCCGCGCCAGCATGTCCAGCTCGGTGGCGTGGTTGACCCACTGCCAGTTGTCCTTGATCACCAGCTTGTCGATGAGAATGCATTGCTTCTTGAAGCTGCGCAGGCTGGCGCCAAAGGGGCTGGCGGCCAGTAGCGAGGTGATGCGCGAACCTTCGTTGTTGGCCTTGTCCACCGCATTGGGGCCAAAGAACCACTCGTTGAAGCTCAGTTCGATCTCACGAAAGGCGACATTGGCATCCCAGATAATGCCCAACGCCTTGTTGTGGATCATCTCGTTCTTCCAGGCGCGATAGGCCTTGAACGCAAGGCCCACCAGGCCTATGGCTGCCAGCGCCTGCACCAGGGCCGAACAGGAATTGATGACGTCGTACGCGCGGGCCGAGCCTGAGACGCCAGCGCCCGTGTAGGACTCGTAGAAGACAGCCCCGGTCATTGCCGCGAGGGCAAAGAGGGCACAGTAGAAACCGAATGCATAGGGATCTTTCATTGTTGTTTTTATCCGATCAGCGAGGTTAAACGTATGGTCCATTTCGCTCTGGATCAGTCATTTTTCAGGCTAGTTGAGAACTGGGGATTTGCAGGAAGGGTGACGAAATGAATTCTTACAACCGCCACGAAAACCGTAGCAGCACGGCTTGCCGGCGGGGCGATCCTGAGCCATTCGGCGCCTTGGAAGACGACACGCCGGCAAGCCGGACTGCTACGGGTTGCGGCGATGCGGGAATGATTCTGGGTCGGCCAGGCACGCCATCAGATGGTCGTAGACCAGTCGCACACGATGTGGTACCGGGCCTGACTGGGTGCGGTAAACAATCAGATCGGTCGACGGCGGCGCGCAGTCGGCCAGCACTTCGATCAACCGTCCCTCGCTCAAATGCGGTTCGGCCAGATAATGCGGCATCTGCGCGAAAGCCAGCCCGCCGAGAACGAATTCAAGCTCCGTTTCCGGATCGTCGCAGCTGAACGCGGGGGAGGGCGGCAGGTAGTCCTGACCCTGGGCAAAAAACCACGGCCATGGCCGACCATGATTGCGGTCGATCAACAGCGACATGGGCAAGGCTTTCAGATCCTCGGTGCTGGTGGGCGCCCCGACCCTCTCGATCAGCGAAGGCGCCGCGACGACTTTCAATGGCACCTGCGCCACCGCCCGCGCGATGTAGCGCCGGTCCCGCACTGCACCGACCCGGATGCCGATGTCGATACGCGACGCCACCGCATCGGTCAGTTGGTCCTCAAGGCTCAACTCGATCCGCAGCCCAGGATGCTGCTCCATCAGAGGCCTGAGAAACCCCGGCAGGTACAGCTTGCCAATGGCATGGGGTGCAGTAATGCCTACCCGCCCGGTGATTTCGGCACTCCGGGATTTGCTGTGGGCCACGAACAGCTGATCGAACCGGTTCAGCGTCTCCCGCGCCTGCAGGGCGATCTCCCTGCCGAACGCAGTGACATGAGCCTGGCGCGTGCTGCGATGAAACAACGGCTCGGCGAAGGTTCGTTCCAGTTCCTTGATCGCCCGCGTCACCTTCTGCGGCGACGTCCCGAGCCGATGAGCCGCCTCGCGAAAGCTTGGCGCATCTACTGCAACCAAAAATACCCGCAGCATCTCCATGCGATTGAGCATTGCACGCCTCGTGTTCCAGAAAGTGGAATTCTCAAATCCTAACTCTTCCATTTTCTGGATCGGATATCCACTGCAAACTTCTTCTCAAGCACTTCCCACTCGCTTGAGGAGATTCAAAATGAGCAATGGCATTCAAAACAAGGTTGTTGTCATCACTGGCGCCAGCAGCGGTCTGGGCGAGGCCACCGCCCGCCACCTGGCCCGCCTGGGCGCCAAGGTTGTCCTGGCTGCGCGCCGTCAGGAACGCATGGACGTGATTGTCAGGGAGATCAAGGCAGCCGGCGGCCAGGCCTCGGCCTACACCGTCGACGTCACCCGCCGCGAAGACCTCAGCAGCCTGATCGAAAACGCCGTGCGCGACTTCGGCAAGGTCGATGTCATGATCAACAACGCCGGCTTCATGGCCATCGCCCCCATCTCCGAACTGCGCGTCGAAGAATGGGATCGCATGATCGACATCAACATCAAGGGCGTACTCTACGGCGTGGCCGCCGCGCTGCCCAAGTTCGAAGCCCAGGGCTTCGGCCATTTCATCAACATCTCGTCGGTGGCCGGCATCAAGGTCTTCAGCCCGGGCGGCTCGGTCTACAGCGGCACCAAATATGCGGTGCGCGCCATCTCCGACGGCCTGCGCCACGAAGTCGGCGGCAAGATCCGCACCACCACCATCGAGCCAGGTGCCGTGGAATCCGAACTCAAACTCGGCAGCGGCCACCAGCCAAGCGCTGACGTGGTGAACGAGTTCTACAAAATGGCCATCCCGGCCGAGTCGGTCGCACGAGCGATCGCCTACGCCATCGAACAGCCGGGGGATGTGGACATCAACGAAATCGTGTTGCGGCCGACTGCGCAGGATTTCTGATCAGCGCAGCGCAGCGCTTGCCGGCGTCAGCGATCTCAAGGCCGCCCCCGCCGGCAAGCCGTGCTGCTACGGTCCTGCAGTGCAATCCAAGCCGCAGGCATACCCCGATCCCGTAGCAGCACGGCTTGCCGGCGGGGGCGATTTTGAAGGCGCAGGATTGCCAGGTCAGGCATGAATATTCAGGAACCGGCTACCTGCACAGGGTTGCCGGTTTTTGGTATTGGGGGACGCGCGACCAGCTCTGTCCGAAAAACCCCAGACACAAAAAAACCGGCTCAAATCTGGCCGGTTCTTTTCATCTTCAAGCGACGCAACCCCTTGAAGGTACTGCTGTTTGGTGCCCCGAGGGAGACTCGAACTCCCACTCCTTTCGAAAACGGATTTTGAATC
>Ga0207655_1002581_pt1 | contig 14453 bp, 16 predicted proteins | sample KBSM44metaG_FD_184398 | JGI IMG/M metagenome (GOLD analysis project Ga0207655, IMG submission 184398) | Miscanthus rhizosphere microbial communities from Kellogg Biological Station, Michigan, USA - KBS M4-4 metaG (SPAdes) (version 2) | ecosystem: Host-associated > Plants > Roots > Rhizosphere >...
TTGAGGTTTGCCCAGGCGCAGGCGAACGCAGCTGCGTGGCCCGTTGCACTATGGGGATCCATGTCTGCAAAAATAATGAGGTGCTTCACACCTGCAGGAGCGCGAAACTTCTTCATAAACCCGCTGGTCATCGTCGCCCAAGTGTTCACGCCATACAGCTGGTGGCAGGAAAGCCCCGTCTCAATACCTTCAGCGATGCCCAGGGTGGTAGAGACCGGGAACATGCGGATTGCTACAGACTTCGCGTACTCAAGGTAGTTTTCCTCCTGCAGCGATTTCTGCCGCTTGGCACTTTCCCCCAAGGGCGCTTTCTTATCGCCGTCCAGCAGGGTTCGATGCAGGTAACAGAGCTCGCCCTTATCGTCGGTGGCAAGTGACCAGATGGCTTGATATACACGGCCCTGATGGCGCTGCTTGTCGCAATAACGGATTGCCTCGACAGGTAATCGGTTAATGCCACGCTGGCGCAAATACGCTTCGGCGTTCGTCCCTCTCAGGGGGAGCAGCTTCGCAAAAGTGTTGATTGTGCGTTGGCGCAGCTTGGGGGCGCTGCTGCTGGCCGGGATCCGCTCCTGCTTGAAGGTATTCCCGATAAGCTCATCCACTTCGGCGCTGATGGCAGTGAAGCCCTTCCCCTGCGTTTTCAGCAGCAGGTCCATACCTGCCCCGCTGCCGCAGACACAAATCCATGTCCCGGCCCCGTCGCGGTCGTCAGCGCGGTATTTTCCCCGGGCGCCGCACACCGGACATTCACCCTTGAAATGGTTTTTCCCGGTAATGGGTGGCAGGCCGTAATGCTCAAAAATTTGCGCCCAGTGGCCTTTTGCCGCTTCTGCTGTCTTCATGCTCTTTTCCTTTCGAGGTCTTCCCTGATTTGCTTAACCTGAGCCAGGGCAAATTGCTGCCTGCTCTCTGTATCAACTGGTTGCTGCGCCCCGGCTTTCAGCTGCTGGCCTTTGGCAAATGCGATGCGTTTGTGAGTGATGAAGTTGTTCACCTCCGGGGTGATCTCCATCGGGTAATTGCTGAGGTCCTTCGGCCATTCGCCAAACTTGTCGTGGAAAGTGTGCGAGCACCAACCGTCACCTACCGGTTTGCCCGTTACGGCGCGCTGACGCTGGTAGAACTTAATTTGACTCCACCAGGCTTGTTTTTCGGCTTTGGTGTAAACCCGCTGACCGCCCTTCATTTTCGATAATTTGCGGTTCGAATCGGTTTCTACGTCTTCCCCGGCCAGCGGCTTGTAATCGCATTTGGGGCACACATAGACACCTGCAGGTTTCATAAAATGACACTGAGGGCATTCTTTCGGGATCTTCTCGCGACGCTCTTCCGCTTCACGCGCAGCAGCTTCTTTCATGCCGTCGCTGCTGTCGGGCAAATAGTTGTATTCGATGCTGTCCGGGAAGCCGAGACGGTGCACAGTTCCGCTATGGTCGAAGATGAGGCACGATTCTTTTCCCGGAGCTTTGCGCAGACCACGGCCCAGCGCCTGCAACCAGCGGATTTCGCTTTTTGTCGGACGAGCGTAAATGATGCACCGCACGTCGCTGTCGAAGCCAGCCACCAGAACGCCAACACTCACGATCACTTTCGTTGCGCCTGTTTCGAAGCGGTGAATGATTACCTGCCGTTCTTCGTGTGGGGTTTCGGCGGTCATCACTTCAGCATTGATCCCACACTTGTTGAACTGGATGGTCACAAAGTTGGCGTGTGCAACATTGACGCAAAAGGCCACCGTGGGCAGGTCATTTCCGTGACGAAGCCAGTTATCAACGATGTCACCCACCAGGTCAGAACCGCACATGATTTCCGCCAGCAGCTCTTCGTTGTAGTCGCTGCCGTATTCCGCTGATGTTTTGGTTTTGACGCCCGTCAGATCCGGTTTGGTCGGCGCGAAAAACTCATACTTGCTTAGGTCGCCACGCTGGATTAATTCGCCAATGGTGGTTGGCTTAATCAGCTGCTGATAGAACTTGCCTAGGAATGGAGCAAACGGGGTACCAGAAAGACCAATGACCTTTACCCGCCCACCAGCTACTAGTTCTTGAATAAACTCAAGGATCCGTTTGCGGCGCAGGTGCGCTTCATCAATCACCAACAGGTCGATGTTGTCAGGGAATTCACGTCTGATCAGCGTATCTGCACTGGCAATCTGGATTTTGAGTGAAGGGTCGTACCGTGGATGATCACGCCAGATATAGCTGATTTCTTCGCCCGGCAGGCCGTACTCCGTAAAACGCTGCGCCGTCTGATCCAGTAAAATTGTGTACGGTGCGACGAATAGAACACGCATACCCCGGCTGATGAAACCATCGGTAATGAATGCCGCCAGCCCTGTTTTGCCGCTTCCGGTTGGGGCGTACACCATGAACGATGCATATGCCTTCCAGTCCCGGCGAAGCATTTGAAGCCCTCGTTCCTGTGCAAAATTTGGTGTGATCGTCAGCATTGAACCGCCCTCAACTGAATTGCCATTACTGGCTGCTTTTCCAGGAAAAACCCTTTTCCGTTCGTTGATGGAAATTCGACCACCAGCGATTTTTTAAAACCTCACTGCAAAGACAGTGATGTTCTGTAAGAGGATCACCCTCTTGGAAAAGGCGCTTTGCCTGCCCTAACTCCCATCTCCCCCCTTACCCCCCTCTTCCCTCTTCCCCATCCGTGGATAGTTTTTGTCCACTTGATGGAGGGTCGAAAAGGTCAGCTTCTGCCGACTAAAGGGGGTAAGTCCGTATAACCTTGAAGCGGCCTTGCCAGCGTTCGGACAAACTGTCTTAAGCGGGTGTTTGCTTCGTGCCTGGCCCTGTTTTCTCTCTTGAACGAAACGGGCTCGGCGTCGTACGTTTCCTGGTAAACCTCTGGGTAACGCAGCATTGCTTTTTGCCTGGTTGCTGGTGTCAGCTCTTGCAGTTGCTCGTGAATCCAGTCCGCGTCAGCGGCGCTGTAAACCGATGGCAAAAAAATTGGTTTAACTTGCATGGTGTGAAGTTTTTAATTCCGGCCAAATTCGATCCCAGTTTTCTGGATTGAGCTTTTGCCTGCTGACTACGCCGCCACTATTGATTTCGATTTGCACGCAAATCTCTGGGCCGATTACCGAGTTAGTACTCATGACTTTTCGCAAATAATTCAGCGTGGTACCGCAACTAGTTGCGAAATCTCGTTTTTCCTTCGGTGTCAGGCCTGCCATGTACTGTTTCAAAATTTCCATGTTGTGCCTCTGGATAAAAATACAGGATTGATATTACCCAGGGGTAACAGGATAATCAATACCCAAAGGTAATTTACCAACAGGTAACAACTGGTAGAATGATGATATGGACAAATACGAAAAACGTCGTTTACGACTCATCCAGTTGCGGGATGACTACTGCAATGGCAACGCGTCAGAACTTGCTCGTCGCATTGATCGAGAGCCTTCTTACATAATTCGCATGCTCTGGCCAGAAGACAAGGCGGGAAGAAAACGAATCGCCGATGGTATGATTGAACTGATTGAAAAGTCTTTCGATTTACCGCGTGGCTGGATGGATGGGATCATCAACGAACCGTCGAACGTAGCTCTTACAAAACCACCGAGACCCGGAAAATCTTTCCCAGTAATCTCGTGGGTTAGCGCCGGGGCGTGGAGTGAAGCATTAGAGCCATATTCAATCAACGACATCGAAGAGTGGTGTGAATCTGACGCGCACGTTGAAGGCGATGGTTTCTGGCTAAGAATCAAAGGCGATTCCATGACAGCCCCCACCGGAATGAGCATTCCCGAGGGGATGATGGTTCTGTTTGATACTGGACGTGAAGCAGTTCACGGTAGTCTAGTACTTGCAAAACTCACCGATGCTAACGAAGCTACTTTCAAAAAGTTAGTTTTCGATGGAGGTGATCATTTCCTTAAGCCCCTTAACCCCGCCTACCCACTCATACCTATCAATGGCAACTGCCGCATCATAGGTGTGGCAGTTGAAGCTAGATTGAAGATTATTTAACCAACAGAACCCGCTTCGGCGGGTTTTTTTATACCTCAGATAATATTTAAACCATTCATATTCAATACCTTGAGGTATTAGGTAATATTTTTATTACCTGCAGGTATTGACGATATTCATTACCTACAGGTAACATAAACTCATCAGCTAAAAACGGAGCTAATGAGATGAGAAATTCAAATATTGACCCCACCTCCTCAATTCATGAAAAGCTTAAAAGCAACAATCGCAATTGCTGGGCTTATTGGTTCGCTACCACGAGCGAAGATAATGCCAATTATCTTTTCAAGACAAAATTCACTGGTGGGGCCGAGCATGCTGTTTATGAAAGAATTGACGATGGGTTTGTTATCGTTGATTTTTTTACATCTTATGAAACAGCATCAAAAGAGGCTAAAGAAATAATCGACAAATGCCCAGACATTAAATCTTCATGGTCAAATAAATGTCAGGAGTCGCGGCATGGAAAGTGAAAATGTACCAACAACAATGAGTGAAGTTAGTGACTTCTTAATGGATATTGCTGCCGATGTTATTTGCTGTAATGAATCTGTATGGGTGGTTTTAGAAAGAATCGTCGACCAAGAACATATTAGAGAACATGCTGTATTAACTCTCGTAGCAAAGACATTAAAAGAAATAACCGAGCGATTAAATAAGTTTGAAGAAATAGAATTAAGAAAGTAATAACAAAAATGATTTAAACATCAGCTTAATCGCTGCGGGCTAACTCAACCTAAAAAAGGTGATTATGAAGATTTTAGTGAAAGACATGGCCGCGCTGAGGACTGCCACCCTCTTGGCTAGTTGCGGTGAAGGTTACTGGCTCCTTGCTGTTTTATACCTGAAAAAAGCGTACGGGAGGCAAAAATGATGGAAGAATAATTAAAAAAACTGACAGACGCACAAGATAAAGCAGATCAACTTTGCTGCCTGTTAAAAGTATCAATGCTTCAATCTGAGGAATTAGAACCTTGTGAGGTGAAGGCGCTTTTTACTATGGCTTTTGGTTTGTCTGTTGATGTTGGTTTTTATCTGACAGGTAAATAAAGGTGATTAACAATGAATAACACAACTGCGACTTCCAAAGCGGAATCGATTGAACGACAGGATATTCAAGAGGTAAATTATATCGCTGGAAACTTAATTTATCTTCTTCAAACGATTTTCGAACATCACGAAAAACTCGATAAATTTCAGCTTCCCGCCTTAATTGGTATGGCATATGACCTTTCAGCACGTATCCATTCCTGGACAGATGAGGAAGAAAGAATAGTGCTCAAACTTGAGGAAAGGGAGCGACTCAATGGCTAACCCACTTTTAACTTATCGCCGGAGAATTGTTTTAGCTGCTTTAAGGCGTCATAAATCGAAGACAGCGAGTGACTGTTTAATAATTAAAACAAAAAACAACAAAATGAAAACCATCCAACTAACAGAGGATTTGTTAGATGGTTTGCTGGCTCGTTTCGAATTGAAAGCCCTCGGTGAATATGGTGCGACCGAAGGAATAAAGATGATGAAGGATGTTTATTACCGCGCAATTGACGTGAACGGCAACGGTGAATATCTGACAGAGCAGGGAAAAATGATTGTTGATGAGCTGATTGGAGAGCTCACCGACTTTGCCAAAGAAATGCTAATTGGGGGGTCCAGCGATGCCGAGTAAAGCGGATTTAATGAGCCTAGCAGCATCACGTTGCGTTGTGCCGGTAGACCTGAACGTTAAACCGGGTTTTACCGGCCGGGTGGTGGTTCATCTGAAGGATGGACGTCAGATCTGCAATTACCGTCTTAACGAGGATGACCACATCACCACATTTCGCGGATTCATCGAGCTGCTTACTGCAGCTGGCTGGAAGATCAAACCACCAGCAGGAGAGGCGCTATGACCATTACTGCATTACGTGTACCTGAATGGGTACATGAACAAGCTGTTATTACCGTTCGTCGGTACCGTCAGCGCCGCATCCAGGTAACACGCATTAAGTGTGGAAACATCAGCCTCAAAGTGAACCGTCGCTGGCGGCTACTTTCCCGTGACGGCGGTAGGAACTGGATTGTCATGAGCCATGAAACATATAACGGAGCGAAGGACAGAAAATGAAAAAGACTATCGATAAAACTCAGGGTATCAGCGCAGCATTCTCCCCGCGTAAGGAAACAGTTTTTGTAATTTCACGCCACGGTCGCCGTCGACGGTACCTCAGTCGCAGTTCAGCGCTGAACAACCTCATTCACGTGATGGTCCAGTTCGTTTTCGACAAGAACGGCATTGATACGCACCAGGGCGGGTATGAACGCAAGCGCGAAGATGATGGCGTGATCGAGTTTAGCCACGGCGAACTGACTGAGCGGTACTGGAATGCTCACCATCGCACGTGGCGTCGGGTGATGAAGTTACTGGGCCACCAGCGTGCGATTGAAAAATGGAATCAGCGTTATGATGCCTGGGCAAGCCAACATGACGAACTGATGAAACAGAAACCTTTTTGAGGCGGGAATATGAGTCTTAATATCGATACTGTGCCTATCACAAAGTACTGCCAGGAGGTCGGAGAAACGCTGGATGCCGTTAACAAACGGTTACAGCGTGGTGTGTGGCAAGAAGGCGTTCATGTCTTAAAAGTCGATGGTTCCAAAGAACGTTGGATCGACTTAACAGAGGTTGCAAAATGGGCACGAAAAAACAAGGATCCTTTTCTCTCCCAAGGGGAATAACCATCCGTAATAATAAAGGTGGGGACACATTTATTGTCACCTTTACATATAAGGGGATTCTTTGCAGAGAATCCCTCTCAAGAATAGAAGTTAATGCACGAAACGTGAAATACGCCGAGCGGCTACTCGGCGAAATTCAAAATAAAATAAGTAATAACGATTTTGTTTTTAGTGAATATTTCCCCGATTCAAAAAAACTTAGCTTATTTGGATTAGTGAGAAACAATAAAACCATAAAAGACTATCTGGATGAATATATCACAATCTGTAGGAATCGGGGCCTCTCCCCTTCAACCATCAACGGTTACGATAAGTGTCGCAATGCCCTTGCAGCGTTTCATCGCTTGCAGGTCAGGGAGTTGACTCCCGCTGCACTTAAACACTGGATAGGGAGCAAGCAAACTACGCTAAAAACGATCCGTAATAATCTGTCGTTTCTTCGCAGTGCAATTGATGAAGCCGTGACTGACGGGTTGCTGGATATCAACCCGGTTAGTCAGGTCAGCGCAGCACGATACCACTCCGGCAAAGCGCACGGTGCAGACGATTACGAGGTTGATCCCTTCGCCCCATATGAGATTACCGCTATTTACTCAGCATGCCGGGAAGCTCAATGGGAAAATCTATTCCGCTTCGCCTTCCATACTGGAATGCGCAGCTCAGAACTCTGCGCTATCCGCTGGAGCGATATCGACTTCCCCGGCCGGAAGGCCCACGTCCAGAATGCCACTGTCGTGGGCGTAATGAAGGGAACCAAGACCCGTGCTGGAAAGCGCAAAATTGAGCTGGATGATGAGGCGATAAGAGCGCTGTCAGATCAAAAGCCGTTCACGTTCATGCGCGGCGAATTTGTCTTTGAGGATCCGAAGACCAGACGTCCTTGGGCAGGTTCGGACGCCATCCGAAAAAAAGCCTGGGTACCAACACTTCAAAAAGCGGGTGTGCGGTATCGCAATCCTTACCAGACCCGGCATACGTTCGCAACAATGCACATCAGTGCCGGCGTTAACCTGTTTTGGCTATGTGGGCAAATGGGTCATAAAGGACCGGAAATGCTGTTCAGAAATTACGGATCTTACTTGGCAGATTATGACGGAAATACCATAAAGAAATCGGTAATTAGAGTCGTAAAATAGGCACTAAAAGGAAGCTGCTCGTAAGTAAATATTTCAGGAAAATGGACAGCAATATTACTCCGCGTAGACTTCAAAATACATTTTATATGCAATAAACAAAAACAGAAAAACAAAATAATTCATTAAAATCATGAGGTTAAAATATAAACATTTACGGGTTCAACTCCCGCCAGCTCCACCAAAATTCTCCATCGGTGATTACCAGAGTCATCCGATGAAGTCCTAAGAGCCCGCACGGCGCAAGCCCTGCGGGCTTTTTTGTGCCCTCAATTTGTCCCGCGAAGTCTGATGCCAACTAATTAAATCCGATCCTTTTAGGCACCTTGTTAGGCACCTCATAAAGCATTATTGTTTTTGAGGTGCCTAAAACTATGGAAACCCGGCAATGGCAAGACAAACTAAACCTCTATCCGTGAAGGAAATCGAATCCGCCAAACCCAAAGAAGCGGACTACGTTCTCTATGATGGTGATGGCCTTGAGCTACTCATCAAATCCAGCGGGAGTAAAATCTGGCAGTTTCGCTACATTCGCCCTGTCACGAAGAAACGAGCGAAGAAGAGCATAGGCCCCTACCCGTCAGTTACCCTTGCCGATGCCAGAAACTACCGGGCAGAGTCACGCTCTCTCCTGGCGAAACAAATCGATCCACAGGAACATCAGCAAGAACAACTTCGCAGTTCGCTTGAAGCTAAAACCAATACTTTCCAGCTCGTGGCTGAACGATGGTGGAATGTGAAGAAAGCCAGCGTGACAGAGGACTATGCCGACGATATCTGGCGCTCTCTTGAAAGAGATGTCTTTCCTGCAATTGGCGACGTTAGCGTTACAGATATTAAAGCTCACACACTGGTTCAGGCCGTCCAACCAGTTCAGGCCAGAGGAGCACTGGAAACCGTTCGTCGCCTGTGCCAACGCATTAATGAGGTCATGATCTACGCCCAAAACACAGGGCTTATTGATGCTGTTCCCAGCGTTAATATCGGTAAAGCCTTCGAGAAGCCTCAGAAAAAGAACATGCCCAGCATTCGACCGGATCAGCTACCTCAACTGATGCAGACAATGCGAACAGCCAGCATTAGCCTTTCCACACGCTGCCTGTTCATGTGGCAACTTCTTACTATTACCCGCCCTGCCGAAGCTGCTGAAGCTCGCTGGGAAGAGGTAGACATGGAAGCCCGAGAGTGGAAGATTCCTGCAGCACGCATGAAAATGAACCGTGACCATACTGTTCCATTGTCAGATGAAGCGATTGCGATATTGGAGATGATGAAGCCGTTAAGTGGAAATCGAGAATTTATCTTTCCCAGCCGCATCAAGCCAAACCAGCCAATGAACAGTCAGACCGTTAACGCATCGCTAAAACGCGCAGGTTTTGGTGGAGTGCTCGTTTCGCATGGGCTGAGATCAATTGCCAGCACGGCTCTTAATGAACAAGGCTTTCCGCCGGATGTTATTGAGGCAGCACTTGCTCATGTGGATAAGAATGAGGTTCGGCGTGCTTATAACCGCAGTGACTATCTTGAGCAACGTCGTCCCATGATGCAATGGTGGGCTGATTTCGTGTGTAACGCCGGCAATGGGAGCATTCTTGAAAACGGTAAAATAGAGTTAAAACTTGTAGTCTGAGTTTCTAGCTGGATTGGTTTTATTGGCAAGTTTTTCCAAGTAAAAGTGCATTTGCTCAAACCTACACTGCAGATTTCGTAGATAAATCACAATAAAATCTGACAGTCTGGTTTGAGCAAAAAGTGGAAGTTACAATTGAATTGCCAACTGGTCTTCGGGAAAAGGTATGTGAGGCTTTGAGGATTGCATCAGAAAAACGTAGATAAGGGAAGCTTATGGAGAAGGGAAAAGCAACCAGACGTCAACAGAAAAGTACTGGTGCAGTCAGAAAAAGTAAATGACGCTTTATGTTTCCCCCGCTACATCTGCTACGTATAGCGGATGTAGCGGGGGTCAGAGATAGATGAGTAGGTTATTTATTTCAAATCACAGGTCGATCATATCTCAGTTTAGGGACAAGTAAAATTTTATTATAGGCTCACCCCTCTTCTTTCAGGAAACGTATATACCTTATAAACTATTTTTCTACTCATGAAGAAACTCAGCAATAATACGTTTCACATGAATTTGCCTATCAGCATCAAGTCGTTCAAGGTCACTCTCAATTTTATATAAATATTTTTCCCCTCCGTAAGATTGCGCCACTCGCTTAAGTATTTTAAATTCTTCCTGACACAAACACGCTGTTAGAGCTAGATCTCCCGGGTTCCATGATGAAGACATAAAAGCCTCAACAAGTTCATTTCGAGCAGTCTTACAACGATCCCAATCGAAGAAGGAGAAAATATTAAAACGTTCCGAAAAATCATTGGCTCTTGATAATTCTTTATAAATAATTGGGAATAATACAGATATCATCAATGAAACAGGTTTATATCGAGCATTAAGCAACGATGGGATGAGGGTGATCGCCGCATCAATTAACGCTGGATAGGAAACCTCTTGAGCATCAAACATAAGTCTGGCACAAGCATTATTTGCATCCTCATTTAAATAGCTGACTTGCCTCATACGCAGCATATTCGCTATTTCGTTAACCACATATAATATTTTTTGACGAATCAATGTTTGAGATTGTTCCAGTACAATTACATTTCGACTGGCTAGTTCAGAATTAATCTCTCTCTCTAGTGCGTTATAAACAATCCATTTTGGGTCAAGATCATGCCCAATAACATTCAGCAGCATGGACAAAATCACTACATCATTCTCAAAACGATTACGTAGACATCTACCTAATGCATATTTTGCGATCAAAAGCTTATGGTCGTTATTGACTTCTGAAATCACAACCTGAACAATCCTGACATATATATTTATAGGAACGATGTCTTGTAATGCAGCTCTTTCAAGTATGTCGAGATCATTTTTCGTCAGACGTTCGGCTATGCTTTCACTAATCTTGATATTGGATAATAGCTTAACAAATTGTTGTTCATTCGCACGGCGGATGACATTTGCTAAAATTATTGATGACGATTTTTCAGATAAACTTGTTTCGCCAAGCAGCCAAAGCACATCATCTACAGTAGGGTTAATCGTCTGAGCCAGCAATGCTTGTGCCCGTGGAGAACTGTCTTTTGAAATTAATACATTACGGACCTCAGGAATTCCCTCAATATCTCGAGCACGGTTAATTAGCGCCATACTAATTTTTTTAGACTGAAAGTCATTGGTATTTTTCAACCAAACAAGTTCGTCTGAAATCTCACATATATCAAGACTACTTATGATGGGAAGAGCGACAGGAAGATGACGATCTTCAATCAGAAAAGGAAGCAAAATCATCCCAATTTTAAATGAAAGTGATTTATCTATCTCTGATAATACGAGTCCAGTGAAATGGATTAATTCATCATCACTAATAATTTTTTCTGCAAGCCCATCGCCTAATAAAACCAAATTGGCAAATATATTTACAGGTACGCTTAAAAGTACTTTCTTGACCATTGTACTAGGGCTTTTACCAAGCCCTGATGCGATCCCTGGCACTAAATTATTAATGACATCATCAGAATTAACTTGCTTTATCAGGTTAATTACACCCTCTGGATCTTTTTCAGATAAATACATAGCTAGATTATTGACAGCAATTATACAATCAGCCATGTCACGCCCCATAGTTTTTCTGGTCAGCGCACCTGCAAATTCCCAAGCATCCTTTTCAGGTAGATTATTTTTGACCGAATTAACAACATCAAGTAAGCGTGGTGTTAACAATGCCATAGCATGTTCACCGTTTACCATTCCAGAATTAGCGATATCAAGCAGACCTAAAAATGCTGTTGGTGTTTGTTCCAGCTTATCAAAGAGTTCATCCCAGAGAAGAGCGATACGGAGTACAGAAACATTTTCAGCTTCATTGTTATTTATAAGTTTGAACGCATTTTTTGACAATAGTCTCGGTATTGACTCCTCAAAAACACGACGAACGATCACTTTTGTCCATCGATGCCGTGCTGCCGGTAGTAAACGCCCGTCTACACGACGTCCTGGCCAGTCGGAGAAGCGAGCTTTTGCGTTAGAAGGCGAAAAAACAAGATCTAAATCACGCCCCATTATCTTTCTGGGAGATAACGCAAACGTTGAAAAGGTGAATTTTTGTCTGATATTTGGCCACAGGGCGACAAGTAAATGTAATGCGATTTGTTCAGGTTTTGGTGCATCAAATATAACTACTGGCTTAGGCTCTTCAAGAAAAAGAGCCTCAAGCAACTCGGATGCATTAAAACCCGAAATGGGTGGAAGTGTTTCCGTTACTAGTTCCTTTTCCTTACACTGGACAAGAACCGCTTCTATTTCGGATGGTAATTCTGAAGAATCAAGCAGCTCAAGAATAGCGCTAAGCGGAGGTGTATTAGCCCATACATTGGCATCAACTAGTAAACTTTTAGTTCTAACACAACCTGCTCTAGGAACACTATGATCCTGCCAGGTTCTTGCAATTACATAATAGGTCCCGCTAGGTAGCGGATAAGCCGTTAGGTAAGGTTCAAATTGTTCCTTTGGACGTAGGGGGCCAGCTACATCGGAGAGACGATCCACAGTTGCCTGATCTTCTTTAGAAAGCAATATAGAAGATGCCAGAAGTTGATGACCTTTACGGTATCCGTGTATCTGTATATTAATGGTAATAACCATTTTAAAGCCCCACTGCCCATTCTATTGGTATCGTAATATCAAATATTTTCTGCCATTTCTGTCCATCATATACTGCAGTCCACCCTTGATCATTTGGACCTTCATCCAAAAATTTATTTCGGTATTCAAGATCATTTTTTAAATCGCCACCGATAGAGCTCAAGCCAAAAACTTTAACATCGAGTGCGGTCAGGTCTGCTATTCTTCCCGCAACTAAAGGATATTCCCTTTCAAGATAGGCTATAGGCCCTTGTTCGAACTTGTCTGGATCGACACGATCCCAAGCAGCAACAACAACTGAAAGACGTGGGCGTCCGCCATCTTCGCGCCTAGCTAAAGAGTCTTCAAGAAAATGGATTAACTCGCACAACATAACCTGTGTAGGGAGCCCTTGGTCTTCCTCATTCCCCATCCTTTCAAGCATGTTCCTAGCTGTCACCCAATCTAATGGTCGAACGTCTTGATCAGAATCCACTCTGACAAAAAGCAACGCTGCGTCTGCTTGTTTTAGTTCATCCATCCAGTCTGAAGAAATTTCGTTCTCAATAACAGCATTACGCCAAAGTTCTCCAGAAATATCAGGCACAATGACCTTTGATCTAGGTCCATCTTTAGTTGCGGCAACAACAACTTCAAAGTTACGTCGTATGTCGCTTAGTTCAGTACGTGGTGCGAAACTTCCCTGGAAGATGTGGTCAGCGACAGATAGCACAAAAGCAATATCAGGAGGCTGTTCTGCAGCATGTAATGCTCCCTTTCCATTATCCAATGCAAGCCACAGGGGCCCGATATAATTGGTCTTCCCCGAGTCTGGACCACCAAGTAATACTATTGATCGGCTCATATGCTTCTCCGATAGTTCAGATATTCACGTTTACTAGTCCCCTGCTCATATGTTTTCCAAAATATCAACGGCCGAGGAGGAGTATTAACTGTAATGTTAATCAATTCTGCAATACCAAACCCTGCGGGAACCATATCTAACTGATCTGAGAATGGAGCAACCTCAACTATCTCGGCATTCGCTCCACGCCGATTTAACTCGTGTTGCACACGAGAGGAGATGTTTTCATCTACAGTGTATGAATCACGATGGGTAACTACGATTAAGAGCCGGGGAATATTGCCGCCGAACATTGTATGCAGTCGTCCAGCAAGTTGTCCTAAACGAGCAATTGTGCCATGGCGCTTCTCTGGATCTTTGAGAGCACGGCCATCGATAACAATCCAGATAGTTTCCGCTGACTTTAGAAAATCAAGCCGTTCATATTGTGAATTGGAAATAAGGGCTTGTGTCCACTCACCAGGTATGTCGGGAAGGGCAAAATCTACTTTACGTCCATCGGATAATCTTTTTAGTCTAAGATGTAAAAAACCCGGACTGCGTTCATCTGTCAACTCCGTGTGAACAGTCATCTGCTCTGGAACCTGACCGTTATTCCATTCCCGGGCTCCTCGTGCAATCTCTTCAAAAGCCGTTAGGCTTCGACTATCAGCAAAGGACCAACCATCAAGTTTGGCATGCGATAGAAGAAGATAAAGGCTTGCTAAGCAGGCTGTTTTCCCCGATTCTGGATCTCCGAGAATACCTACGACATTGACATACCTTTTGCTCATTAAAGCGTTGACATCATCCAGTCCAAGAGACTGTTTTGAACCAAATGTGTGGGATTGGGTTGGTTCTGATAGGACTGGGACACCGATCTGCTCGGTTAAGTCATTATAATCCGAAGCCTCAAGCGGTGTTCCTTCACTATCTTCCAGTGGAAGTCGGTTTGAACAAGATGTAGGGACATTTCCGAGAGTACAGATTCCTGTTTCATCGAAGGTACAGCCTTCATGCCTACATGAGCCACTCATATTGTTCCAGCTCCTTGTGACATCATTTTTGCAAGTGTT
>Ga0207655_1002585_pt1 | contig 14437 bp, 16 predicted proteins | sample KBSM44metaG_FD_184398 | JGI IMG/M metagenome (GOLD analysis project Ga0207655, IMG submission 184398) | Miscanthus rhizosphere microbial communities from Kellogg Biological Station, Michigan, USA - KBS M4-4 metaG (SPAdes) (version 2) | ecosystem: Host-associated > Plants > Roots > Rhizosphere >...
TGCGTCTGGCCACCGCGTTTTTCGCCCAGGCGGTGATTCATCTTCAACGTCTCGCCCTATCGCTATTCGAATTCCCACTCTATTTTTTCGGTACCGGCTGACGTGCGGCCTCTACGGAGGGAATGGAGACCGAGATGTTCTCCAGCCGTTGTTTGGCAGCTTCCGCTGCTGCTAAATCTAACGCGGTTTTTAGCTGAGAGTTGACTGCTGCGACAGCGTGTAGCTCGCTGGCTAGAGCTTTACTTTGCTTGTCTGATGCGATGCCACTTTCTCTGCTGTCCAGCAGAGTGACTAAGGAAAATGCTGACGAAATTATGAGTGCCACGATTGAAATACCGATACTGATATTGGCCACCATCAGCGATCTATTCGCCATCTTGTCGGACCGATTGGAGCTGCTGATCGAATCGCTCTGCATTTGCAGCGCAGTTGAATTCATACTGCGGATGAGATCGGCGCAGTCCGCAAAAACAGGCCGCATCTGCTCTATCTGCGCACGGACCTCTCCCAGAACCTCGTTGGTCCTGCTCATGGGATGTGGCAGGATCGGAGGAAGTCTTAGTGCTGCACTCGACAATTGCAGGCGATCCGCTATTCCCTCATTTTGTCGAAGGGATGCAAGTGTCGATGCCTCAAAATTCTTAATTTGTTCGGCGCGCCGATCGTCACGCGCAGCGATTACCATCTCCTCATCTAGGAACGCTTGGACAAGACGAGTGCGCCCCATTTCCGGCTCTGGTGACTTTTGAGGCACCGTTGAAAGTCGCGACCGGCAGAAAGCGTCGCAAAATTCGTCCAGCTCCGCAATGGTTATATCTCCAACCTCCTCTTCGGTCAGTTCTCGGTAGGCCATCTGCGCCCCGTCACTGGCAATCGGCTTTTCGGCGACCTCTCTAAATATCCGCATGGCGAACGTCGTGCTATTGAATGCCGGCGAATTGATCTCAGCGCGAAGATTGTGGTGAGACGTTTCAAGTGGGCCTATGCGGAGCTTGCCCAGCGTCTCGGTGTCAAAGTCAAAGTCTAGTAGGCGCTTGATATCCATTTTTCGACCAGGGGTATAGAGGTAATCATCATGATGACAGGTTTGCGCGCTTGCGACCAGCAGTCGGGCGACCGTTGAGGTCAACACTAAAGAGCGCCGTTGCCAAGCGCCGAGGCGTCTTGAAACAAGGACAGGAGCGCAGGCATGGGCATAAATACTGCGACACAGCGCAGAGCGACGACACCACGTCAGCGTCGCTGATGGCCTTCCTTCGGTCGCTAGGCTGCGGAGGTGTTGATTAAAGTGGGGTACAAAACCACGCGCGCTGTACACGCGATAAAAAAGGGTTACACGCAGCAGCATGTAACCCCTTGATATTTCTAGCTATTTCTGGTGCCGACTGCCGGTTTCGAACTGGCCACCTGATGATTACAAATCAACTGCTCTACCAAATGAGCTAAGTCGGCGAAACTTGTACGCGGCAAATTATACGCTATTTGATCCGCGTCAGGGTGGGGCGCCCGCCCTTTTTGGGTGGGTCGTTGTCGTCCTGCGGGGCGCCGGCTGGCTCGTTTTTGCCCTCCGGCGCCGGCGTCGGCACGGCCGCCAGGGACGGTCCCGGCACGCTCGATTCCTCCACCGGCGGCGCCGCGTCGGTCCCGCCGGTCTGCGGCTCGAACGCCATGCCCTGGCCGTTTTCGTTGGCGTAGATCGCCATGACGTTGTTGACCGGGACGTAGATTTCGCGCGAGACACCGCCGAAGCGGGCGTGGAAGCGGATGCTGTCGTTGTCCATCTTCAACCCCGACGTGGCGCCGAAACTGATGTTGAGGACGATTTCGCCTTTCTTCACATATTCCATCGGCACGGTGGTCGAGGCGTCGACCTTGACGGCCAGGTAGGGCGTGTAGCCGCTGTCGGTGCACCACTCATAAATGGCGCGCAGCATGTAGGGCTTGGTAGAGATTTCGGACATGGTATTCCAGACTACGGTAAAACACGGCACGCCCCCGGTTCAACACGGTGGGCGCGCCGATAATTTCAACTAAACATCGGCGTTTCCGCGATCGAACCGATCAGCGGCGCATGACCTTTTCCGACGGCGTCAGCGCTTCGATGTAGGCCGGGCGCGAGAAGATGCGTTCGGCGTACTTCATCAGCGGGGCGGCGGTCTTCGACAGTTCGATGCCGTAGTGGTCCAGACGCCACAGCAGCGGCGCGACGGCCACGTCGAGCATCGAGAATTCGTCGCCGAGCATGTACTTGTTCTTCAGGAACAGCGGCGCCAGGGTCGTCAGGCGGTCGCGGATTTCCGCGCGCGCCTTGTCGTGGCTCTTGTCGTTGCCCTTGGCGCGCTCGCTCTCGAGCACGTGCACATGGACGAACAATTCCTTCTCGAAATTGAACAGCATCAGGCGCGCGCGCGCGCGCATCAGCGGGTCGGCCGGCATCAGTTGCGGATGCGGGAAGCGCTCGTCGATGTATTCGTTGATGATATTCGATTCGTACAGAATCAATTCACGCTCGACCAGAATCGGCACCTGACCATACGGATTCATGGTCGAGATATCTTCCGGCTTGTTGAACAAGTCGACGTCGCGCACTTCAAAGTCCATGCCCTTTTCGAACAGGACCAGACGGCAGCGCTGCGAAAATGGGCAGGTTGTACCCGAGTAGAGAACCATCATTTTTTGTAGTTCCTTAAAAACTAAGGGGGTGAGCCCGCGAACGGATCACCCCGGATCGATCGCCCGCCAACGGCGGGCATCGCAAAACAAGCGCCGGGCCAGCCGGCGCTCTCGATTATTTAACTTCTTTCCAGAACGACGCGTTCAGGCGCCATGCCAGCAAGACGAACAGGGACATGAACAATACCACCGCCACGCCCAATTTTTTGCGGGTCTGCGCCGCAGGCTCCGCCATCCACTCCATGTAGCCGACCAGGTCGGCCACCGCGGTGTCGAATTCCAACTTGTTCATGCTGCCGGCCTTGACCTGCTCGAAGCCGGCGAACTGCTGCACCATCTTGCCGTGCTCGTGGGGATCTTCCACCTCGACCGTCTTGATCTTCTGGATACCCTGCAATTCCCACAGCACGTGCGGCATGGCCACGTTTTCCAGCACCCGGTTGTTCCAGCCGGTCGGACGGGTGTCGTCCTTGTAGAAATTACGCAGGTAAGTATACAGATAGTCGCCGCCGGTGCCGGCGCCCGACGATTTCGCCCGCGAAATGACTGACAGATCCGGCGGCACCACGCCGAACCAGACCTTGGCGTCCTTCGCGTGCATGTTGGTGGTCATCATCTCGCCGACCTTCTCGCCGGTGAACAGCAGGTTGCCCTTGATCTGCTCCTCGGTCAGGCCCAGGTCCTTGAGGCGGTTGTAGCGCATCGACGAGGCGTTGTGGCAGTTCAGGCAATAGTTGACGAACAGCTTGGCGCCATGTTGCAACGCGGCCATGTTGTTCGACCGGTCCGGTGCCTTGTCGAGCGCGACGCCGCCTTCGTTGGCGAACGCCAGTGCCGGCAGCAGGGCCAGCGCGGCGAGCAGTTTCTTTGCAAAATTCATGTCATGTCCTTTATATACTTTAGCCAAGGTACGATCAGTGCGCGTGGAAGACGACGCGGTCGGGCACTTTTTTGAACGTGCCCATGGCGCTCCACCATGGCATGAACAGGAAGAAGCTAAAGTACAGCAGGGTGCACACTTGCGACACCAGGGTGCGGCCGTCGGTCGGCGCCAGGGTGCCGAGGTAGCCCAAGGTCAGGAACGACAGGAAGAACACGGCGTACACATACTTGTGCCAGGTCGGACGGTAGCGGATCGACTTGACCGGCGACTTGTCCAGCCACGGCAGGAAGGCCAGGATCACGACCGAGCCGCCGAAGAACACAACGCCCCAGAACTTGGCGTCGAGGATCTGCGGCAGCATGCCGATGATGGCCACCAGCGCGATGACGGCGATGGCGATCTTGACCAGGCGTGGCAGGTTGGACTTGAGCCAGACGAACACCACGTAGGCGGCCACGAAGAACATCAGCACCCACATGAAGTCGGCGGTGGTGGCGCGCAGCACCGAGTAGAACGCGGTGAAGTACCAGGTCGGGGCGATGTGCAGCGGGGTTTTGAGCGAGTCGCCCGGCAGGAAGTTGTTGTACTCGAGGAAGTAGCCGCCCATTTCCGGCGCGAAGAACACGACGGTGCTGAAGATCAGCAGGAACACCGACACGCCGAACAGGTCGTGCACCGTGTAGTACGGGTGCGACGGGATCGAGTCGACCGGGTGGCCGTCCGGGCCCAGGTTCTCTTTGACTTCGATGCCGTCCGGGTTGCTCGAGCCGACTTCGTGCAGCGCGATCAAGTGCGCGGCCACCAGGCCCAGCAGCACCAGCGGGATGGCGATCACGTGGAAGGCGAAGAAGCGGTTCAGGGTGGCGTCGGAGACGACGTAGTCGCCGCGGATCCACAGCGACAGGTCCGGTCCGATCAGCGGGATGGCGCCGAACAGGTTGACGATCACCTGGGCGCCCCAGTACGACATCTGGCCCCATGGCAGCAGGTAGCCGAAGAAGGCCTCGGCCATCAGGCACAGGAAGATGGCGAAGCCGAACAGCCAGATCAGTTCACGTGGCTTGCGGTACGAGCCGTACAGCAGGCCGCGCGTCATGTGCAGGTAGATGATGATGAAGAAGGCGGAGGCGCCGGTCGAGTGCATGTAGCGCACCAGCCAGCCCCACGGCACTTCGCGCATGATGTATTCGACCGAGCCGAAGGCCAGGTTGGCGTCCGGCTTGTAGTGCATGGTCAGGAAGATGCCGGTGACGATCTGCAGCACCAGCACCAGCATCGCCAGCGAGCCGAAGATGTACCAGAAGTTGAAGTTTTTCGGGGCGTAGTATTTGCCCCATTGGTCGTTCCACAGTTTGGTCAGGGGGAAGCGGTCGTCGACCCAGCCTAGTGCTTTTTGTGCCACCGGCGCGTTCGCCGGCAGTTTTGTCTCTTTGAAAGCCGCCATGATTTACGCCTCGCCTTTCTCGTCTTTGCCAATGACCAGCTTGTTGTCGCTCAAGAACATGTAGCGCGGAACCTGCAGATTGTCCGGCGCCGGCTTGTTTTTAAAGACGCGGCCGGCCATGTCGAAGGTCGAGCCGTGGCATGGGCACAGGAAGCCGCCCTCCCAGTCGTCCGGCAGCGAGGGCTGCGGACCGGGGGCGAACTTGGACGAGGGCGAACAGCCGAGGTGGGTACAGATGCCGACGGCGACGAGGATGTCGGGCTTGCGCGAGCGCCATTCGTTGCGGGCGTATTCGGGCGTGAATTCTTCGGGATTGCGTTTGGAGTCGGCGTCGGCCACTTTGCCGTCGGTCTTTTTCAGCGACGCCACCATTTCGGGCGTGCGCTTGATGATCCAGACCGGCTTGCCGCGCCATTCGACAGTCGTCATTTCCCCAGGGTTGAGCGCCGAGATATCCACCTCGACCGGCGCGCCGGCGGCTTTCGCCCGTTCCGACGGCTGGAAGGTGCTCACCAGCGCCCCCGCGGTTGCCAGACCCACTACACCACCCGCCGCGCCTGTTGCGACGAGCAAACCGCGACGGCCGGAATCGACCTGCTTTTCGTTACTCATACAAACCCCAATCAGTCAAAGTGCGAACAAAATCTGGAAACCGCGAACAAACCTGAAAACTGAAAACTTGATGAAGCACGAATGTAGCTTCTAGCAACCTTAAATTATAAGGTAACCGTGTAGCGAATTAAAGCAAAAACGTTGCCGTAACCCCAATTGGGGCGATTTGCGCACCGTTTTGGGCTTGATTTTTAGCGGACTCTGCCCTATGAGGGGAGGGCCGGGTTGCGGCAATTGATATAGGTCAAACTTATAACGTAAATCGCTGTCCAAATGCGCGAACAGCAAGCGTGTTTGGAATCTAATTGAAAAAATAGTATGATCCACACGCGGTTTTGTTCACAAATGACCACATGTCGAGGATATAGAAATGGCAATGATGCAAGAATTTAAAGAATTCGCGATGAAGGGCAATGTGGTCGACCTCGCCGTTGGCGTGATCATCGGCGGCGCCTTCGGCAAGATCGTCGATTCGCTGGTGACCGACATCATCATGCCGCCGATCAGCAAGCTGTTCGGCGGGCTCGACTTCGCCAACTACTACATCGGCCTGAACGGCCAGGCGGCCGGCCTGAGCCTGGCGGAGGCCAAGAAGCTGGGCGCGGTGTTCGCCTACGGTAACTTCGCCACGATCCTGCTCAACTTCATCATCCTCGCCTTCGTCATCTTCCAGATGGTGCGGTTGATGAACCGCGCGCGCAACCTGCGCGAGCATCCGGTGGTGACCCCGCCGCCGGCGCCGCCGGCCGAGGACATCGTGTTGCTGCGCGAAATCCGCGACGCCCTCAAGAAATAATCAGGAATAACCACGGGACGCCGCCCGCCGGGCGGCAGATGCAAGCTATGCGACGACTCTGGTTATTGTTTGCGCAAACGGTGACCGTCGTTTTGGCGCTGTACTTCGTCTACGCGGCCGTGGGGCCGCAGGGCGGCGCGCCGGTGCGCCTGCAACAGATGGGCAGCCCCGAGCGGCCGGCCGTGATGATGGAGGCCGGGCCGGGCAAGACGCCGGCGTCGGCCGTCGGCTCCTACCGGGCCGCCGCCGGACGCGCGATGCCGGCCGTGGTCAACATCATCACCAGCAAAAAGCCCAAGCACCGCAAGCATCCGCTGCTGCGCGACCCGTTCTTCAAGAAATTCTTCGGCGACCGTGACGGCGAGGGCGACGACGACGAGGCCAGCCTCGGCTCGGGCGTGATCGTCTCGGCCGAGGGCTATATCCTGACCAACAACCACGTGGTCGAGGCCGCCGACGAGATCGAGGTCGTGCTGGCCGACGGCCGCAAGGCCGCCGCCAAGGTGGTCGGCACCGATCCGGAGACCGACCTGGCGGTCATCAAGATCACGCTCGACAAGCTGCCGGTGATCGTGCTGGGGCAGGCCGAGCAGGCGCAGGTGGGCGACGTCGTGCTGGCGATCGGCAATCCGTTCGGCGTCGGCCAGACGGTGACGATGGGCATCATCTCCGCGCTGGGGCGCAACAACCTGCACATCAACCACTTCGAGAACTTCATCCAGACCGACGCCGCGATTAACTTCGGCAACTCGGGCGGGGCGCTGGTCGACGTCACCGGCAACCTGCTGGGCATCAACTCGGCGATCTATTCGCAGAGCGGCGGCTCGGTCGGCATCGGCTTCGCCATTCCGGTGTCGACCGCCAAGACGGTGATGGAGGCGATCATCAAGTCCGGCCACGTGGTGCGCGGCTGGATCGGCGTGGAAACGCAGGAGATCACGCCGGAGATGGCCAGCAGCTTCGGCCTGAAGCGCCAGAGCGGCGCCATCATCGCCGGCGTGGTGCGCCACGGCCCGGCCGACAAGGGCGGCATCAAGCCGGGCGACATCCTGTTGACGGTCGATGGCAAGCCGGTCACCGACACCAACGGCATGCTCAATCTCATCGCCCAGCTGACTCCCGGCGAAAAAGCTAAAATGACGATCTTGCGCAAGAGCCGCGAAACAACGATCGACGTCACGGTCGGCAAGCGTCCGGCCAGCGCCAAAATAAAGTAAACCTAGCCCATGCATTTACGCGACCTGACTCAATTCCTCAAAGAACTGGCTGACAACAACAACCGTCCGTGGTTCATCATGAACAAGCCGCGCTACGACATTTTGCGCGAAGAATTCCTGCAAGTGGTCACCGAGATGATCGCCGGGGTCGGCAAGTTCGATCCGGCGGTCAAGTTCAGCAATCCGAAGAAGGCGATGTTCCGGATCAACCGCGACGTGCGCTTCGCGCATGACAAGAGTCCGTACAAGACGCGGTTCTCGGCGGCGGTGGCGCCGAACGACATGCGCCGTCCGAGCCAGACGGGCGGGCCGACGTACTACATGCAGATCGACGGCCACGGCAAGTTGCTGTTCGGCGCGGGCGAGTACATGCCGCCGGCGGGCCGCTTGAAGGCCTTGCGCCAGCACATGGTCGACGACGCGGCCGGGTTCAAGAAGGTACTGAAGAACAAGAAGCTGCGCCTGACGTTTGGGGATATCCGCGACGAGGGCAAGCTGATGCGTCCGCCGAAGGGCTTCGACGCCGATCACGAGCACATCGAGTACATCAAGCTGAAGAGTTTCTTTGTGTGGACCGAGATCGACGTGCCGATGAACAAGCCGGAACTGCTGGTGCCGTTGATCGTCAACGGATTGAAGGATGCGTTCCCGCTGGTGCAGTGGATGCGCGAAGCAAAAGAAGAAGAGCAAGCCGAGGAATAAACATTCCGGAGTCACATTCCGGGGTCAGGTCCACCATTTCTACACGATCTGAACCGTGCGACCTTCGACAAGGCCTCAAGCGCAGAGGCCGTGTAGAAATGGTGGACCTGACCCCGGAGTTGCCTTTGGTCAGCGTTTGACCTTTTCATCGCGCGGATCGCGCGACAGCAATCTCGCCACCATCGCCTGCGGCTGGTCGCCGTCGAACAGCACGCCGGCCACGGCGTTGGTGATCGGCATGTCGACCCCCATTTTGGCCGCCAGCTCGCGCACCGCCTTCGAACACGGCACGCCTTCGGCCACATGTCCCAGCTCCTGCACGATGGTTTCCAGCGCCTTGCCCTGCGCCAGCCCCAAGCCTACACGCCGGTTGCGCGACAGATCGCCGGTGCAGGTCAAAATCAAATCGCCCATGCCGGTCAGCCCCATGAACGTCTCGACCTGCCCGCCCAGGGCGGTGCCCAGGCGCGTGATTTCCGCCAGCCCGCGCGTGATCAGCGCGGCGCGCGCGTTCAATCCCAGCCCCAGCCCGTCGGCGACGCCGGTGGCGATCGCCAGCACGTTCTTGACCGCGCCGCCGACCTCCACGCCGACCAGGTCCTCGCTGGAATAGACGCGGATATTGCCGCCATGGACGGCCGCGACCACGCAATCGCGCAGCGCCGCCGAGCTTGAGGCGATGGTCAGCGCGCACGGCAAGCCGCGCGCCACTTCCTGCGCGAACGACGGTCCCGACAGCGCGCCGCCGGCGACGCCGTCGCCCAGCACTTCACGCACGATCTGATGCGGCAGCAGGCCGGTGCCGTATTCGAAGCCCTTGCACAGCCACACCACATGCGATACCGCGTGCGGCTTGAGCTGTTCCAACAGCGGACGCAGGCCCGCCACCGGGCAGGCGGCGATCAGCAGGCCGTCGGCGCCGGCCGCGTGCGCCAGCGCGGCGTCGAAGCCGGCTTCAACCCGCAAACGGTCGGGGAAAGGATGGCCGGGAAGGTATTCGGTGTTCTCGCGGGCGTCGCCCATGGCTTGCAGGGCGGCGCTGTTGCGGCCCCACAGCAGCACGTCGTGGCGCTGGGCCAGCGCGATGGCGACGGCGGTGCCCCAGGCACCCGCGCCGAGCACGGTCACCTTGCGCACGCCGGGCGCCGCTTGTTTGGTTTGATTATCTAGCATGGGATCCCGTTCGGCGCCAATGTCTGGGCCGTTGTTCAGATCCTGGGATTATATGCCCCAGATCTCGGCATTCTTGACGTAACCGACCAGGCCGTCGCGATGACGCACCTTGACCCAGCCGCCGGCGGCCACTTCGGCCACTTCCATCAACACGCCCTTGTCGGCGGTGAAGACGGCGGCGGCGGCATCGTCCGGCGTGGCGCGGACCTTCAGGTTGGCGACGCGCGAGATGACATTGCGCTTGGCGGTCAGGCCCTTGGCCTCGGTCCAGGCCATTTCGCCGTTGACGTCGCGCACCTTGAGCCATTCGCCGTAGGCCAGCACCACTTCGAGCGGTGCGCCGCGCGGCACGACAAACAGCTTGCCGCCCTTGGTCGAAGGGGCGTCGTACAGCACCACGGGCGCGGCGCCCACCGTTTTGAAGTCGAACGCGTGGCTGCTCGCGGCGGCCAGCATCAGGCTCAAACCTGCGATCAAACGGGGAAATGTCATGGCTTACCTTGCTGATGGAGGACAGCGCGCGGGGCGCGGCTAATCGGGTGAAACAGCCGCCGGACGAGCGTCCGGCGACGTTGCTACAGTATAACTCTAAGCGGATTGCTACGCTTATTAGTGCGTGGTGGCGCCGTCGGCGGCCGGTGCTGCTGCGGCGGCGTCGGCCACTGCTTGCAGGCGCTGCTGGTAGAACACTTCGAAGTTGATCTCTGCCAGGTGCACTGGCGGGAAGCCGGCACGGGTGATCACGTCGGCGATGTTGGCGCGCAGGTAAGGGTAGACGATGTTCGGGCAACCGATGCCCAGCAGCGGATCGAGTTGATCGGCAGGGATGTTGCGGGCTTCGAAGATGCCGGCTTGCTTGCCTTCGACCAGGAAGGCGACTTTGTCTTTGACTTTGGCGGTCACGGTGATGGTGACGGTCGATTCGAAGATGCCGTCGGCCAGCGGCTCGGCGCCCACGTCCAGGGCCACTTCGATGGTCGGTGCTTCCTGTTCCAGGAAGATAGCTGGGGAATTCGGTTGCTCCAGCGACATGTCTTTCAGGTAGACGCGTTGGATTTGGAATACTGGTTGCAGGTTTTCTTCAGACATGGAACGCTTTCGTTATAGTGAAAACGAGCGGCACGCGCCGCTCAGATGATGTTGGCTTGGGATGGCCGAATAAAAGCTCAAATCAAACGCGAGGGCAATTGTATCAAAACCACTATCGATGCAAAGGATTTCCGCCCGCTCGTTGTATTTGGCGCCAGTTAGCCATTTAACAAGGGTGACAGGCCGCCGGCTTGATCGAGCGCATACAAATCGTCGAAACCGCCGACATGCTTGTCGCCGATGTAGATTTGCGGCACGGTGCGGCGGCCGGTTTTTTGCATCATCAGCACGCGCTGCTCCGGGTCGAGATCGACGCGGATTTTCTTCAGTTCGGTCACGCCCTTGGCTTCGAGCAGGCGCTCGGCGCGGGTGCAGTACGGGCACACGGCGGTGGTGTACATGATCACTTCGGTCGTCATGATGCTTCCTTCCAATTATTTTGCCTGCGGCTTGGTCAGCGTGACCGATGGCTTCGACGGCGTCGCCGAGGGCTTGGCCAGCGGTAGACCGGCTTTTTGCCATGCGGCAATGCCACCTTCCAGATTCACCACGTCGGTGAAGCCTGCTTTGGACAGTTTAGCCGCAGCGGACGAGGCACGGGCGCCGGATTGGCAAACCACCACCACGCTCTTGCTCTTGAACTTGTCCAGTTCACCGATCCGCTGGTCCAGTTCGGCCAGCGGGATGTTCTTCGCGTCCGGCAGGGAACCGTTGGCGAATTCTTTCGCGTCCCGTACGTCTACAATGGTGGCTTTGCTACGATTAATCAACATCGTCACGTCTTGCGGGGTCGCCCGTTTGCCGCGCTGGGTCAGCAAGGGCCACAGCAGCGCGCCGCCGGACAGAACGACGACGGCGATGATGAAAATATTGTCAATGAAGAATTTCACGGGGTTCCAATGGTTTAACTTAATCCGCGCATTATAAAATAGAAGCTGGAAGAGTTCTTAAAGCACTGGTAATCCTCCGATTCACTCCTTTTTTGAAGATAGTCCACATGTACAAAATCGTATTCATGCGCCATGGCGAATCCACCTGGAACCTGTCGAACCGCTTCACCGGCTGGACCGATGTCGATCTGACCGAAAAAGGCGTGGCCGAAGCCAAGGCCGCCGGCAAGGTGCTCAAGGAATCGGGCTTCACCTTTGACCTGGCCTACACCTCGGTGCTCAAGCGCGCCATCCGCACGCTGTGGCTGTCGCTCGACGAGATGGATATGATGTACCTGCCGATCAAGAACGACTGGCGCCTGAACGAGCGCCACTACGGCGCGCTGCAGGGCCTGGACAAGGGCGAGACCGCCGCCAAGTACGGCGACGAGCAGGTGCTGGTATGGCGCCGCAGCTACGACACGCCGCCGCCACCGCTGGAAGAGGGCGACGACCGCGCCTCGTTCAACGACCCGCGCTACGCCGGCCTGGACAAGTCGCAGATCCCGCTGACCGAATGCCTGAAGGACACCGTGGCGCGCGTGATGCCGGCCTGGGACGAGGAAATCGCCCCGGCCATCCGCGCCGGCAAGAAGATCATCATCTCGGCCCACGGCAACAGCCTGCGCGCGCTGATCAAGATGCTCGACGGCATCAGCGACAACGACATCGTCGGCCTCAACATCCCCAACGGCCAGCCGCTGGTGTATGAACTGGACGCCGACCTGAAGCCGATCCGCCACTACTACCTCGGCGACGCCGACGCCATCGCAGCGGCCCAGGCCGCCGTCGCCAACCAGGGCAAGGCCAAGTAATTTGTCTCATTCTTCATTTAGAGGTTGGCGCAAGGCCGCCGCCGCCACCGGCGCGGCCCTGCTGTTGATAACGTCCCTGGGCGTCCACGCCCAAGCCGCCCGGTCCGGCAAGCCCACCGAGCGCAGCAAGCAGAAGGCGCTGGCCGAGGCCGAGCGCGCCGGTTTGCAGCAAAAGCTGTCGGCGCTCAAAAAGGACATCAGCAAGACCGAAAGCGCCAAGGACGACGCGGCCGATACCCTGGCCGAGTCGGAACAGGCGATTTCGGACGCCAACCGCGCGCTGCGCGACCTGCAGCAGGAGCAGGGCGATACCCACAGCAAACTGCAGCAGCTGACCGCCGAGCGCGAGCGGCTGACGGCCACGGTCGCGCTGCAGAAGCAGCAGCTGGCCAAGCTGCTGCGCGAGCACTATGTCGCCGGCAATGAAGACCGCATCAAATTATTGCTGTCCGGGGACAACCCCAACCGCATCAACCGCGATCTGCAGATGATGGCCTATGTGTCTCAGGCACAGGCCCGTCTGCTGGACGCGCTGCGCGCCAACCTCAAGGCCGTCGAGGAGAACCAGGCCGAGGCGCAGAACGCCAACGACGAGCTGGCCGAAATCGCGCAGGAACAAATGCAGCAGAAAGCCAAGCTGGAACAGGAAAAGACGCGCCGCGCGGCCTTGTTGTCGACCTTGTCGCAAAAGCTGGTGGCCCAGCGTAAGGAAGCGGGCGCCGTCGAACGCGACGAGCAGCGCATCAGCGGCCTGGTCGACAGGCTGAACAAGCTGATCGAGGAGCAGGCGATCGCCGCCGCCGCCGAGAAAAAGCGCCAGGAACAACTGGCGGCCGCCCGCGCCGCCGCCAAGGCCAAGGCCGACGCCGAGAAAAAGGCCCAGCTGCTGGCCCAGGCGCAGGCGCGCGCGAAAGCCGCCGCCGCCGCGCAGGCCGAGCGCGAACGCCTGGCCAAGGCCAACGCCAACAAATCCGGCACCATCAAGCCGGCGCAGCCGGCCCAACCGACCAAGCCGCCGGCGCCGGCCAGGCCCGACCCGATCGACGCCGACGAACCGAAAGTGGCGGCCAAGCCCGAGCCGGCGCCGGCACCGGTCGAGGAGCCGGCCCGTCCGCCGGCCCGCGCCGCCGACATCGCGCTGGCGCCCGCCGCGCCGGCCGGCGCCTTCGCCAGCCTCAAAGGCCAGATGCGCTCGCCGGTCAGCGGCCAGGTCGCGGCCAGGTTTGGCAGCAAGCGCGGCCAGGGGCCGAGCTGGAAGGGTGTCTTCATCCGCGCCGCCGAGGGGGCCGACGTGCGCGCCGTCGCCGGCGGCCGGGTCGTGTTCGCCGAATGGCTGCGCGGCTTCGGCAACCTGATCATCGTCGACCACGGCGGCCAGTACATGAGTATTTACGGCAATAATCAGTCGTTGCTGAAAAGGGCCGGCGACATCGTCAAATCGGGCGACCCGATAGCGAGCGCGGGCAACAGCGGCGGCAACGAGGAATCAGGGCTATACTTCGAGCTTCGCCATCAGGGCACGGCATTCGATCCGGCTGGCTGGGTCAAGTTTTAAGGTTCGCGGAGAAAATGGGCAACAAGTTTAAGAGCATCGCTTTGATCGGACTCGGCGCCATCGCCGGCGTCACCGCCTCGTTGCAGTTCCCCGCCATCGCGCAGAAAGCCGGCGGCACCCCGTTGCCGCTGGAGGAACTGCGCCAGCTGTCGGACGTGTTCGGCCTGATCAAGTCCGACTACGTCGAAAACGTCGACGACAAGAAACTCGTCACCGACGCCATTTCCGGCATGGTGTCCTCGCTGGACCCGCATTCGGTCTACCTGGACAAGAAAGCCTTCCGCGAGATGAAGGAGACAGTCGCCGGCAAATTCGTCGGCATCGGCGTCGAGGTCGGCATGGAGGATGGCTACATCAAGGTCGTCTCGCCGATCGAGGACACGCCCGCCTTCAAGGCCGGCATCAAGACGGGCGACCTGATCACCCGCATCGACGGCACGCCGATCAAGAACATGTCGCTCGACGAGAGCGTCAAGAAGATGCGCGGCGAGCCCGGTTCCAAGGTGGCCGTCACCATCAGCCGCAAGGACGAGGACAAGCCGCTGGTCA
>Ga0207655_1002587_pt1 | contig 14420 bp, 19 predicted proteins | sample KBSM44metaG_FD_184398 | JGI IMG/M metagenome (GOLD analysis project Ga0207655, IMG submission 184398) | Miscanthus rhizosphere microbial communities from Kellogg Biological Station, Michigan, USA - KBS M4-4 metaG (SPAdes) (version 2) | ecosystem: Host-associated > Plants > Roots > Rhizosphere >...
TCTGTCGTTCATTCCCCTATCATTGCTTCGACTATTTCTTTTATAGTTGGTGCAATTGTTTTGCTTATTATATCTTTGTTTGGAAAAGGTATGAGTGTAAACAAAGAATGGTTCACGGCACCGTGGTGGGTATGGACCGGAGGCCTGTTAGGAGCTTTTTATGTAGTTGCTTCTATTGTACTTATACCTCGTCTAGGAGCTACTGCTACAGTTGCTTATATTCTTGCAGGTCAAATGGTTGCTTCTACTTTAATTGACCATTTTGGATTAATAGGAGTGCATGTGCACTCTTTAAGCATTCCTAGAGTAATAGGAGTAGTTTTAATCATTGTCGGAGTTATTATCATTCAAAAATTTTAAAATGTAATAATATAAAAGAAAACAGTTATAAAATCGACAATAAACATAACGCCACAGTAGAAAAAATAACTAATACTTTATCTGAATAAGCACTGACTATTTTTTATTTTAGTTAGTGCTTATTTTAAATGCGTTTTTATTTTATCCTTACATAAAACGAGCATCAATTAGTTCACTTAACTTCATTTTATTTTTCAATTCAAATACTTCATCGATAAAAACAAACAAATTCCCCAGGAAATCAACAAATTGGATGAATCCCTTTTCTGTAATACATTGTCCCTTTTTGTAGTATGTAAGATAAACTTGTTTATTTGTATGTAACGCTTCAATCAAGGTGAAATTAATTTGTTCCATTTGCTCTTCTGTTAAAACAGGTTGATCTACCTCTAGTTGCTTGTTTATAACTTCCTTTAATTCTATGTATTGCTCTGGCATAGTGGCGAATGGGCGCCATTTTTTCATTTTATCAAGATCTCCTTTTAAAAAAGCTGTTGTTTTAATAGCTTTTATCGATGTAGTCATGGCTACATTGATAATCGTGTTTCAAAATTAGGATTCATATCTCTTGATATGTGGAGACAAAGAGAAAAAGCGTGTTTTGAAAAAAGATTGACGAAAACACGCCTTTAATACATTCAATTGAATTATTCTTTTGTGGAAAATTGGTCATTTTTTGCGATTTTTATTCTATTATAGCACCCGTTTGTTGAGGGTTTTTGAATGCACTATAACTGGTTGATTACCCTTACATACTCCTCGTACCATTTTTCCCATTCCCCTTTTGGGAAATCCATATATTGACCCTCCAATACAGAACAAAACATAATTAGACATACATGCCACCCGGATAAATCTTTTGGAGTATGACCACTGAGGTTAGGGATATATTCTTTCAATATTAATAAACATCCATTATCTTTAGAAGATAACTCGAATCGGACCCAACCTTCTCCCCATTCATACTGTAAGCATGATTGTTCTTCAATATCTAAGATCGAAATATCAAAAGAGTTAGCTGTCCCGTCATTCATATTGAACTTAATTGTTCCGCCTTTTCGAAGGTCTACAACTTCTAAGTTTGACATCCATTTTTGCAATTTATCATTCTTTGTTAAAGTATCCCAAACCTTTTTAACTGAGTGATTAAGTGGTCGATTATATGTAGCTATATAGCCATTCTCTTTCTTTTCTACAACTGCTAGCATATGTTACTCCTCCTTATCTAATAATTTTTTCTAGGAATACTATAGATACTGTATATTTTTAGTATTGTTACCTATCCTACAAGGAAATGACAATAGATGAATAACAATCTTTGTATACTTTATATTCACCCTTATCATACACTATTGTTTCTTTCATTCCTCTATCGTGATGCATGATATCTTCCTCCTTAAGCTTTATGGCCACCTATAAGGCCATTTCGATAACGAGCCGTTGAATAAGGAAGGTGACTAGACGCACGTAGTACACTATTCTTGCCATAACGCAGCCGAATGTCATCAATCGTTTTAGCAAGAGCATAGGCTCTTTCACGTTGGTCAATATCCTCAAATAAGCTCATTTGCTCCTCTTCTTCAATGCTTGTATTCGATAATGAAATGCCAATGGAGCGAATCGGCATACCACTATCATGCGTAAGCGAAAACACACATCATCCAAGAGCTCTAACAGCAATAACTCCACTTCTTTTCGGTTTGTATAATCGCGAAATAAAATCTGACTCTTTCCAAAGGAACGAGAGCTAGGAATGTACACATCGGAAATGCGACTAAAATCAATCCCATTCGCATGTTGGTGGATTTCTTCTCCTAGGACACCAAATTCTTTACGTAACATCTCTACAGAAGAAAGAGCGAGTTCTTTTATGGAGTGAATGCCCAGACGATTCAAACGCCTTTCTGTAGCAGACGAGATCCCCCAGAAATCCTTCATTGGATGAATGGACCACAACTTAAAGGAAATATCCTCATATCGCCAATATGCAACTCCTGTTGGGCTATTCTTGGCCTCATGATCTAAGCTCACCTTATTTGGACCGATTCCTGCGGTAGCTTTCAGTCTTGTTTTGCGATAGATCTCATTACGTATTCGATGAGCTAGCTCCTCTGGTTTTCGTGCAAATAAATGCAAAGAAGCTGTCGCATCAATAAACAACTCATCAATGCTATACGCATGAAAGTCTTCAGGAGCCACATACTGTAACACCAAACTCGAAATATAGTTCGAAGCCTTGATATACCTCTCCATGGATGGATTAACCACATGGATATCTTTCCTTTTAGGAATGTCGAAAAGGCGGCTTCCTGTTTTGATCCCTTCTTTCTTTAATAAGGGTGTGGCAGCTAGCACAACCGATCCTGACCTTTTGATATCTCCTACCACCGCAAGCCTTGTTTTCAATGGATCTAAGCCCCGTATGACAGAAGAAACGGAAGCAAAGAATGCCTTCATGTCGATACATATAATCACTCTGTTTGGTAGCTGCCCATAATCCATCGAAAGAACTCCTTAAATAAAAGAACGTTTGTTCCTTATATTATATAAGAACAAACGTTCTTTATTCAATAAAAACTCTAAAGTTTTCCCGATTATTGCTATGACTTATATGAGGTCTATCCAAGTATTAGCTTTAAACCTAAGATAGGAAGTCATCTCTTTAATATGCAATATTCCATGAAGTAAAGAGGACTTACAAAAGGATTAAAATATTGGTAAATCAACATTTTATAAAAATTTGGATAAAAGATAAATTGTTGATGTCACGCTATTCTTTATGGTAAAAGGGTGGAAACCTTTGTTTAATTTCTGAATCGAGCTGATGTCAACTAGGTTTGTATATCATATACAAATTAAGAGGTAATTTTTTGTAAAAAAGGAGGTGTTTTGAATAAATTATAGAAATATCTAAATTGGATAATGTTATCTCTAGGGAGTTGGGTACGTATGTTTAAAATTAAAAAATTAATCTTACCTGTAGTAACTTTCGGATTAATATTTACTTCTTTGGGAATTACACAAGCCAGTGCAGCAAGTTACTCACAAACTGGGAAAATTAGTTTCTTCTATGGAGAAGGTAAACGTGGTAGCGATGAAAAGATATTAGGAGCTAATGATTGTGCCGTTGGAAAAGATTACGGAAAAGTGATTCCGAAGGGAACAGCTATAAAAGCACAAAATCTAAGTAATGGGAAAAGCGCTACTGTATATAAATGGTCTTATGGAAACTTTGGTGGAGATGTAATACTAGATGTAATGCCAGGAGTCTTTAAAAATAAATTAGGTGGTAATACATTAGATGGATATATTAAGAAAGGAAAAACTTCTTATTCTTATTAAGATTTAAGTACAAGTCCTTATTTTTACTAATATTTTTTTAGATATTAGTAAAAATAAGGACTAATTCATTTTAAAGGAGAGCAGTAAGTGAAAAAAAATAAATTAATCTTAACAACTGGACTGACTCTTAGTTTGATGATTTCGGTATACATAATGATAAATAAAAGTCATCAAGCAACTAATGCAAAAATACATAATGATAATACTTCTATATATATAGACTTCGTCGATGATAAACTAAAACACTTAGTGTATGAAGTGAATTTAAGAAACTTAAAAGACAAGGTGTTACTAAAAAAAGAGTTAAAAGACTATCCTACTTCTGCTTATTCTAAGAAAAATAAATCTGTTTATTTCACCGAAGAAACAAAAAATAAAACTCAACAACTTTTCGAAAAAAAATTACAAAAAAAGAATTTCCAACTAACGCGTAATTTCAACTATGTAGATTTTTTAAAGCTAGATGATAAACAAGGTATTCTATATATGAGAGTTTTATTAGAGAAGGATGATCGAGATTTTCATGTTGCCAAAATAGATTTAAATAAAAGAGAAATCAAAGTTTTTAATAAAGAAAAGAACAATGATTCAGTCGTGTGGTTTGACTATAACTCAAATACCCAACAACTTTTAGTAATTAGTAAATCAATTAAGGAGGAAGAAAAAAATATTAACTTATCTAATGAAAATGACCAGCCATTAAAAGCACCTGCTTATAAAGGAACTATAATTAATGTGAAAGATAACCAGGAGAAAGAAGTTTTTTTATTTCATAAATTTATTGATAGCGCTTCACTATCTCCTGAAGGAAAGCAAATTTTATTCAGCTGGAAGGATAGTATTGACCCTGAGGCTAGTTCTACCATTTCTTCATTTAACATCAAGACTAAAGAAGAAAAGATTTTAATAAAAGATTCAAAAGAACTTATAAATGTACATCAACCAATATATTCAAAACAACAGGATGGTTTCTATTTTATTGCTGATCTAAATAAGATTATTACAAATAAAAACACTAACACTCAGACACACCCTACTGCAGTAAAGTTTTTTAACTTAGAATCAAATGAAATAGAAAGTGTATGGTCTCCAAAAAAAGGGACAGTAATAAATATCTATTTTTAAAAGGGTCTTTAATTATTAAATAGTAAAGAGTGTCCGTAAAAGTATATATGATTAAGTGGACGTTCATAATGTGAATTAAAATGTATACGAACGTCAAAATCGATAGTTTTTTTAAAAAAACATCACGTCCCTAAACGTATACTTTTACGGCCGGTATATTTGATTTTGTTTCAAAATGTCCAAATTTGTGAAAACTAGTAATTCAAACCTTGATATTACTGTAATTTCAAACCTTTCAATATATAATTAAGTAACAAGGAGGTTTGGAATATGAAATCAATTCAAGTCACACAGTTTGGTGGACCTGAGAAATTAGTATTTACGGACGTTAAGGATGTAGTAGCAGAAAAGGGAGAAGTATGTGTTCGTTTGTATGCAGCAGGTGTCAATCCGAGTGATACTTACACATTATCAGGTACATATGCGTTTAGTATACCTCAGTTGCCTTATACTCCAGGATTAGACGGTGCAGGAGTTGTGGAGACGATTGGAGAAGAAGTTACAAATGTTCATGTCGGTGATCGTGTATTTATTGCGTCTTTAATGGGAAGTAAAAATACAGGAACCTTTGCCCAAAAAGTAGTATGTGATGCAACGTTGGTTCATCCATTACCATCCCATGTATCTTTTGAACAAGGTGCGGCATTAGGGGTACCCGCACTAACGGCCTATCGTGCGCTATTTCAACGTGCCTGCCTGAAGCCCGGTCAAACCGTGCTTATTCATGGAGCCAGTGGTGGAGTCGGATTACAGGTTGTACAAATGGCGAAATCTCACGGTGCAAAAGTGATTGGAACAGCAAGCAAGCCAGAGGGTAAAAAAATGGTTCAGCAAGCTGGTGCAGATTTTGTCACTGATCATGTGACAGAAGCAACGATTGAAGATGTGTTAGCCTTAATGGATGGCAATGGGCCTGATGTAATTATTGAGTTTTTAGCAAATAAGAATTTAGAAACAGATTTAAAGCTGATTGCACCATTCGGTAAAATTATAATTGTTGGAAACCGTGGTTCAATAGACATAAACCCACGCCTTGCCATGCAAAAAGAATGTGATATTTTAGCAACAGCTCTTTGGAATGCACCAAAGGATGAATATGAACAAAGTATTCATGGTGTAATTGGCATGCTAACAAGTGGTGCACTTCGTCCAATTATTGGTACAACTTTGCCACTCCAGGGAGTATCGCAAGGCTTTGAACAGCTAGAAAAAGGTATAGGAAATGGTAAACTTGTTTTGATAATTGACTAGTTAAACTACATGAATTTAAGGGATTGACTTAAATTAAAGGCTGCATTAGTCAACTAAGCATATACTAGAAGGACCTTATAGGGTCCTTTTTTCTATTTAAAAGTGAAAATATAGGTGGATAGGTTAACGTAGTAAGCTAAATGGGTATGTACTATTAAGATGAAAGGAGTTTTTACAGTGTTAGCTTTAATTCTTAAACTTACTATCTCATTTTTTGCTGTTATGAATCCACTCGGAAACATACCTATTTTCATTACTCTTACGAGTGATTATTCTATTCAAGAAAGACGTCATAGCGCAAGGAAGGCTGTCTTTATCTCTTTTATTATTCTTACCCTATTTTTACTTTTAGGAAGTTTTATCTTTTCCGCCTTTGGGATCACCATACATGCTTTTCGTGTAGCAGGAGGAATCTTAATCTTTGGCATCGCCTATAGCTTGCTTCATGCTAAACCTTCTAATGCACAAAGTCCTCATTCGCATGAACAAAAAGCTGCAGCTTCCCAAAATGATATTTCCATCACCCCCCTTGCTCTGCCGATTATGGCTGGACCCGGAACAATTGCGACAGTCATGTCTCACAGTTCTTATTCGATAGCAAATCTAGGGAGTGTACTCATTAGCTACACCCTTATATTAGGAGTTACTTTTATCCTTTTCTATTATTCTACATCTATTATCAACAAGCTCGGACAGAATGGTTTAAATGTCATCTCAAGGTTAATGGGATTAATACTGGCAGTGATGGCTATACAAATGATTGCAGAAGGTATTCACGGGTTATTTCCTCATCTGTAATCACTCAAAAAGACTATTCTTATAGAAACGAGCATATGTATAAAAGGTGCACTTTTTATACATTTACCCTCCACTTGGGTATTGAGAGAACGTAGTCATATCAACGATGTATAAAAAGCTGCATACTCCGGAAAAAGAACCCTCGGCGGAACCGTTCTGCGACAAGGGTTCTTTTTTGTGATGTGTACCGGAAAGAGACATTATGTAAACTAGCTTTGTATATCATATACAGCGTAAAAACAGAAAAACTCCCCCAATGCGTTAAGGAAGTTTTCTGTGTAAAATTCGAATAAGAAAGTCCGTAGATGCCTCACGGCGTCTTGTGTAGTTTGCTCACTATATAAGAAAATATTCATGTTGGGCAAGTTATATAATACTAGTCCATACTATTTTCTTAAGTTTTGGACAATCCTGTTAAAAGGTAATCTTAGTGAGAGGAGAAGAGAGAAAATATTAGTAAATATTATTATGGGATTTATTGTACCTTGGGTTTTTGGTTTCATATTATACAAGAAAGAACCTATAATCGTTCTTTTAATTGCACCAATAGGAATGACAGTAGCTTTTATACTAAATGATTGGGGAAGTAATTACTTTTGGCAATTCAAACCGACTTTTAGAGATCTAAGTTTATCAGCACTCCCTTTAAATATTGGTTTCTATCCTGTCTTATCTTCTTTTTTAATTTATTTTAAGATAAAAAAGAAGATTAATACGATTATCCTTTTACTTTGTTTTACTCTCTTTACTACAGGTTTTGAAGGCATCGGTTTAGTCTTAGGAAAAGTAGAATATTTCAATGGATGGAATATTATAGGAACCTTTATCAGTTATTTAATAGCGTATTTTATTATTTATGGCTATTATCGAAGTTTAGTAAAGCATCATATTCTAAAGAATTAAGCTTTTCTTTATAAATATAAAGGTTTCATACTTATTTGAAGCCTTTTTCCGTTTTATTTCCTAGAATGGTGATTATGTAAACTATAATTGTATATCTTATACACCTTAAAAACAGAAAAAACTACCTTATGCGAGTAAGATAGTTCTTCTGGTGAATGTCTAAATAGATGTATTTGACACCTTATAGTGTCTTGGGTAGTTTGCTCATTGTATTTAATATTATTCGAAATAGGCAAGTTTAATATAATAAAAATAGACAGAATATTTTATTAATTACTTTACTTTGTAATCGCTTTCATTTATACTAAGTGTAGGTTGGATGGCATGAGTGGCTGTCATAGTATTTAGCGTAGGTGGGGCTGATACGAGGGAACAGGGCATAAAAGAAATGTCCTTTTTTGCTTAGGAAATTTTATGGAATTCTTTCGAAAGTTTTTATTTTTTCACTTAGTTGATTAATTAGAGAGGTGTTTTATATGAATAGAAATAAAGGCACTAACGTTTTTTTATTAATGTTTTCGGTAATCTTTATTTGTGGAGGATTATTATTAACAAATGTTTTTATTTATTCCCCTATTATTGGTTGGCTTCTAGCAGGATTTTGTTTAATAATGAATTTTATTTATAAAGAGGAACAGTTTAAATATAGAAAAAGAGAAGATTAGGAATATGATCTTCTCTTTTTTTACAGGTTCTTATAACGGTGGTTATCTTAACGAGAATTTTGCTCTTTTTTTGTTAAGGGCCCTTTTGTGGAATAATACTTAATGAGATAATTAGGTAAATTTTGTTAAAGTAAATAGAGAAGATTGTGAAGAAATGTACTTAAGCTAACGGGGCAGGTTAGTTTAATATTGGGACAATTTATTTTTTTAGGTTTTTCTTAAAAATGGATGGTTCTTTTTTAACGTGAAATGGCTCTTTTAAAAAGCCCCTTAAATTTCTCCCTATCTTCAGATGTAAATGGTTTTGGCCCCTTTGTACGCTTTCCGCTTTTTCGAGCCATTGCACTCAAATAACGTGTTTGTAATAATTGGTCAATGTTTTCATTTGTATAGCTAGACCCATTATGGTGAAGTACCGCGCACCCTTTTGCTAAACCTAGCGAAGCAAGACCATAATCTTGCGTAACGATTATATCTCCTTTCCCTGCTAACTTCATAATCCGGTAATCCGCAGCATCTGCTCCAGAATCAACATAAATGGTTTCCACTCCTGATGGTTGTTCCACATTAGAAAAATGAGAAAAGCTAGTAACAAGGATAACAGGAATTTCGGCATTCGTACCTTCAGAGATAATGATATCTTTTACCGGACAAGCATCTGCATCAACATAAATTTTCATCTTTAGCTCTCCCCGTAAATAAGTTTGAGTTGATGATAATGGAAAATTTAGCCTTTGTCAAACAATAAAGATGGTTTACCTAAAATTATTAAAAAACAGTTATTCTATTAAAGGGCGCGTTTAATGCTCTCTTTTTTAAAAGGAGAAGCTAATTTGATCTTACGTAACCTTCTAAAGTATGAAAAAGATGTTATTATCACTTATGAAACCCATAATAATAATGATGTGGTTGCTATTTATTGGGAGTGTGATGATATTTGTTTTCAATTCATTTATGTGAACCTTGTAATGTTGAGGAAATAACAACTCAAATAGATCCGAAATATAAATGCCCTAAGTGTGGGCTATTGACTGAAGATAGATGGATTGATGAAGAAAAGGAGTATGAATCGTGAGTTTTAAGAGGGAGAATTAAATACTTTATACATATAAAATATACGTAACTAAGCGTCCTTAAAGGAGTTATTTAATGAACCTTCCTAATGGAGTAACCGGTTTTCATAGTTCAATAGATAATAAACCGAATGAAATAGATGAGAAACATTTTAAAGATATATGCTTCAATTTAGTTAGAAAAAATCAGGGAAGAATATTAGACATTGATGAATCAAATTATGTTCTTTACAAACTTATTTAATAAGGAAAAATGCAAACATAATACATATAAATTAGAAGCTGATTTCTCCGCAGATCCCATCTGGTGTAATGATTGTGGAGAAAACCTTGATCTTGAAGAATTTCCTTTGTCTGAAAATCTTAAAGGTGAGCTTGAAGAGTGGATTGATGATTATGGAAACTGGATTGATTTTGATACCGATTCTTTAAGGGAAAATGGAATAGAAATGGAAACTGAATATAACAAAAAAGGTCTACAGCTCTTTGGACAAGTAAAAAAACAATTAGGTATAGACTATCCGATTGTTTTTGTTCCTTCTAAATCAGGAGAACTATACAAAGACCTATAAGAAAAATAAGCAGTCCTTAATAAGAGGACTGCTTATTTTTCACGACCGATAACACGTTTTATGTTAACTTTAAAAGTGGATTATTAATCAGTGACTTCTTCTTCCACAATACTTATTATTCTATACCAAGCTAAAGATGTAGTTTCCATATCCGGAAAATGTTCAATGTGGCCCGTTTCAACATTCTTCAATTGAAAAGTCTGTAGTTCTTTAGAATAATTGAGAGAAAAGGTATTATTTCCACTACAAAAGGCATGAGTGATTTCACTATCTTCATACCGTAATAAAGTTTCTAACATTTCTTTGATTTTAATTATTGTCATCTATCACCAAAACCCCTTTCTCACTATTTAAAAAATTTTTACTAATTAAAGTTTAATCCATTTTAACATAGGGTATATTTATAAGTTATTACCTCCAATAATTGAAATAAAGATTTCAAAAATGAAATAAATTTGTAAAAAAACAAAAAAATGTAATGTTATATTGAGGATAGGTGCTATATGACGGATGCAACATAGTTAGCAATTTTCAATATATATGGTAAAAAAGATGGATGTAAAATACATGTTTTGAGGGTAAAAATAAAAAGAGTCTCATTTAAAAATGATATTTTTAAGGAGGTAGGAGGTATCTGAAATTGAGTAGTGCATCTAGATTCAAAATGCGAATTTACAGCCCTCGGTGGGGACTTAAGGACCTTTATCATTTTAAAAAAACAGAAGGGGGTTGGACGTTTGAAAACTATAGATGTAAGGGTGAAGTAGATAAAGGCGGTAATCCTTTATTTTATAAATCCCTTATTACTGAATCCATTTCCTATCCTGATCATCTAGAGGTTTATATTTCTAATGCATGGGAGAATGTTAACACGTTAAATAAAGAACAAGTGCAGAACATTTTTGATGAACTATCTGAATGGATATCAGCCAGTGAAAATAACCTCCATTGACCCTTTATCATGGTGAAAGAAGTGTCACTACCATGGGCATGTTCAAGATTTACCAATTGGTTATAAAAGTATTAGCATTTCTTATCCAAAGCCATATCTATTGGGGATAGTACAAGGAAGACTTTTCTTTATAGACAATGAAAAAATGACATTTCACTTTGGGATATTGATTATTTAAAGCTAACTATAATCAAAAAAATAAGGGGGATTTAAAATGGATATTATTTATAATCAGAGAGAGAAAATGACTGATTTTATTAGAGACAACAAACAGAATTTTCAGGATAAACTTTTATCAGAGGCGGTTAACGTTGCCTCTAAGATTAATGACATTTTAGAAACTGGAAATATTGATCTTTTAAAAAATGCTCAAAAGTTATCTCTATATGTCGTGGAGCAAAAAGAGGAACAACTCATTACTTTCGCTCAGCAAGAAGGCGTAGCCTGGGCGAAGCACGCCTTAACTCTTGCCTTCAAACTAGAATGGGTACAGGCCATTAGGCGAACATTGTGGCATTTTATCTATCAATATGATCGAATAAATAACCATTTTAATAGCCGTGAAGAATTTTATGCCTTAGAGAAGCGTATTAATGATAAGATTGATCAATTTCTTAACACTTTTCTAATTAGTTATTCCAAATATAAAGATGAATTAATTGCCTCCCAGAGGGACTTAGTGGAACATCTATCGGTGCCTATTATACCTCTTAGCCAATCTGTAGCTGTATTACCGTTGACAGGAATGGTGGATACATATCGTATCCAAACGATTGAGGAGAAAGTACTGACAGGCATATCAGATTTAAAGATTCAAACATTAATTATAGATCTTTCTGGAATTGCTAACATGGAGATGCATGTCATTGATCATTTTCAAAAGATATTAACTGGAATTTCAATGATGGGATGTAAGGCTATTCTTACAGGTTTACGTGCGGACCTGGTGCGGACAATGATTCACTCAGGAATCTCCTTTGAAGAAAGGGCAGAAACAAAAGGGACGTTACAGCAAACATTAAAAGAATATCTAGAACTCTACCAGATGTAGGAGGACTAGGGAAGTTTACTCTACACACAGAAATGAAAATGAATTTATGAAATTAGAATTGTTTTTGAAAAAATAAATCAGTATTCAGAAAAGCCTTATAGTAAGATATAAGGCTTTTTGTGCCTAGAAATAGTCTTATGTTAAGTAGTTTTTTGAAGATAAATAGAATTCAATTCATACACTATTAGGTGAGAATATTTATTCTAAAGTATCTATAGTTAAATTTAAACTAAGAAGTGCTTGTTCGAGGTTTGATTTTACAGTTATTTTACTAAAATCAATTCCAAGTTGTATCATGGTCTGAGCAACTTCAGGGCGGATACCAATTAACATTGTTTTTACCCCAAGTAAATCTAATGCCTCAATGATTTTAAAAATTTGATGGGCAACCATAGTGTCCACAATCATAACACCAGAGAGATCAAATAGAAGATGAGATAATTTCAATTCATTTGCTTTCTTCAACGTTTCGTCTAGTAAGAGAGTAGCTCTTTCCGTATCTACCTCTCCAATTAGAGGGAGTATGGCAATTCCTTTTGTGATAGGGACCATAGGTACGGATAATTCAAGGAAGGCACTCTTTGCTTTTTTTAATGTTTCATGATGGAATTTAACATAAGTCAAACTAAAAGCATAAACAGCTTTATCTAATAAAGGGTCAATAATTGAGCTTAATTCAAATACCATGTCTATTGACATGTTGTGCTTTTTTATTTCTTCTTTAAGTACTTCCCATATGAATTTTCGGTAATAGGTCGTATCTTCTAAAGCCTCGCTCAGAGAAATACCTAGATTTGATGCCAATTCTCCTGACTCTTTTCCCCATTTTACTATTTGATCAAAAATTATTTTTTGATCGTGTTTTAACATAATAGCTTCTCCAAAATAGTTGATGAAGTTTGCTCTCATTTCAATAATTTTTTCATTTGTAAGATTGTAATTTCTTGTTTGTTTAAGGTCTACCATTCTATTTGTATGTACTTTATGCGCAATTTCATACTTTTTTTCTCCGATTTTTTCTCCTAGAAAGTGCAAATTATTCATTAAATTTTGGCCTCCGATCTTTCCTTATCTAAAAAGGTAATTTTCATTATTTTAACATTTAAAATAATGGCTACATAATTAGTTTTTTAAGATAATTAGATTGTTCCCAAGGTAGTAAAAGTCATTTTAATTAATTCTTTAATTTTGAGAATTCGCTTTATGTTAACTAGCTCTATAAACTACAAATAAAGCTAGCTGTGTTAAGCTAGCTTTATATTTTCATGGCGTTTTTCTATAAGTTTTTCAAGTTTTTCAATTGCTTGTTTATCTTTAAGCAATTCTTCTTTATTCTCTTTTACTAGATCTTCAAATGATTTTGTATGCTTACGCATGTTAGCACTTCTTTCTTTTGTATTGGATCGCTTTAACTATACCTTATCTAGGCAATTTTAGGTAATAAAACAACTTCACTATTTACAATGGTTCCCGTACAAAATAAGTATATCCTATTTATTTTCTCCAATTTTGAATTTCGATAAGATTCCCTTCAGGGTCTTTTGCAAAAACAATAGTTATAATACCAATATCTCGTTATTTTTCCAACTATCTCCTCCATTCTTGGTACAAAAACCAGAACTTCATGAGTGATGATACTAAAAGACGAAAAGAAATGATTTAATAGTAAGAAAATCTGACAAAGTGCTCAAGTGAAAAAGCCCGAATAAGGGACACTTTTTATGTAGTGACCCTTATTCGGGTTATAGTTCAGCTAATCCAGGTATTTTTTTATTAAAATTGAATGATTTTATCGTATGGATATTCAATTTTTATCGAGGTTTGGTCTTTTGTTATTCAAATTCACACGCGATTTTTTATTGTCTAGTAGATGCTTAATTTCTTTGAAGCTTACAAAACGTTTATTTTTTTGATCTAAAAGTCGAAAACGAAGAGACTTCAAGCTTGTGCTTAGTGTAATGGTTGTTGCTTTCTGTAATGGTGGCGTAGACTCATGCGCCTTTTCTAAATTATAGTTGGGAACTCTTGGAGCCAAATGATGTACATGATGGAAACCAATATTACCTGTTACCCATTGTAAAACTTTAGGGAGCTTGTAATAGGAGCTACCATCAACCGCAGCCTTCACGTAATCCCACTCCTTTTCGTTTTCAAAGTAGGAATCCTCAAATTGATGCTGTACGTAAAATAGCCAAATTCCAAGTGATCCTGCTACAAAAAGGATGGGAGCTTGAACGAGCAGAAAAGCTTGCCAACCAATACCCCAACATAAAAGTGCATACACTGCAACAATTGAGAAATTGGTTAAATATGTGTTCAAACGTTCCT
>Ga0207655_1002588_pt1 | contig 14406 bp, 8 predicted proteins | sample KBSM44metaG_FD_184398 | JGI IMG/M metagenome (GOLD analysis project Ga0207655, IMG submission 184398) | Miscanthus rhizosphere microbial communities from Kellogg Biological Station, Michigan, USA - KBS M4-4 metaG (SPAdes) (version 2) | ecosystem: Host-associated > Plants > Roots > Rhizosphere >...
GCTTCCGCCCCTTGGTACGTACCAGGCATAAAGCTCCAGTTTGGTGCTAGCAGTGTTTGACCAGTTGGCTGGATATAACCGGCACGAGCCCATACTGGGCCATATTTGAATTTCGCGGCCGCTTTATAAATACTGACACCACTCTGATCACCAGACCAATCTTCTTCAGAAACCTTATCTTTAGACGAAAATGCAATTTCGTTTGGGTGGCCACTATTACCATTTTCTGCCATTTCGATAGCAGTAAAAGCGGCAAAGTCGAAGCCAAACATATCAGCAGCATAACCCGACTGGAAATCCAGGTTAGCGTTCCAGGTAGAGTGAGCAAGGTTAGTTTCGTATTTATTAGTTGAAATGTCTTTACGGTCACGTTCACGCTGCCAGTAATAAACACCACCGGTCAGTGTTGAATCATCAAAAAAACCTGCTGCACTTGCCTGAGGGATAACAACCAGTCCAGAAAGAGCCGTGACGCCTGCAATAGCAAGGGCCAGCGCACTACGTTTGCCACTAAACGTACGCATATAAAATTCCTCTTTGACGTATAAATAATCGCCGGACGTTAAAAGACGTCAGATAGCGAAAAAAGTAAAAATGCCTAACGGCTAAAGCGGTTATAAATATTTTCCCGCATTTACTGCTCCCCATAAGACTATTTTTCGCGACGCGAATTATCAACGACTTTGTAAGAGTTCATTCCGATATTATGACAGAGAGCACATAATTCATGAGTATTTGTAACAAAAATCAACTGTGGAATTTTATGTTTATAAATCAACAAATATTGATATAAACCACCATATGAGAGCGCTCACATGATAAAAGAAAGGATTTATTATGTTCCGAGATTGACCAGCCAGAGAATTCCCAGGGAAATATAAATAACATTAATTCGCATCGCGAATGTAAGTAAATATTTAATCCTGTGATTATTAAGCAAAAAAAAACGCCGCGATTTGCGGCGTCTTTGTTACATATTGACTGCGTGTATAACTAATTACTCGCCTATTTTGGCCCAGGTATCACGCAAACCAACGGTGCGGTTAAACACCAGTTTTTCCGCAGTTGCCAGACGGCTATCAAGGCAGAAATAACCTTCACGCTCGAACTGATACGCTTTGCCTTTCTCAGCATTTTGCAGGCTTGGTTCGACGAAACCTTGCTTAATCACCAGAGACTCTGGGTTGATCGTTGCCAGGAAATCTTCCGCCGCACCTGGGTTAGCCACGCTGAACAGACGGTCGTAAAGGCGAATTTCAACTGGCAAGGCGTGTTCAGCACTTACCCAATGAATAACGCCTTTTACTTTACGGCCATCAGCCGGGTCTTTGCTTAATGTGTCCGGATCGTAGGAACAATGCAGCACGGTGATATTCCCGGCTTCATCTTTCTCAACACGATCGGCTTTAATCACATAAGCATTACGCAGGCGGACTTCTTTGCCCAACACCAGACGCTTGTACTGCTTATTCGCTTCTTCGCGGAAGTCAGCACGATCAATGTAAATCTCACGGCTGAACGGCACCTGGCGGCTACCCATCTCTGGCTTGTTCGGATGGTTTGGCATGGTGACCATTTCCACTTCGCCCTGCGGGAAGTTTTCAATAATCACTTTCACCGGATCGAGCACTGCCATCGCGCGCGGGGCGTTTTCGTTCAGGTCATCACGAATACATGATTCCAAAGCAGCCATTTCAACGGTGTTGTCTTGTTTGGTCACGCCAATACGCTTACAGAACTCACGAATAGAACCGGCAGTGTAACCACGACGACGCAGGCCAGAAATGGTTGGCATACGTGGGTCATCCCACCCTTCCACTACTTTCTCAGTCACCAGCAGGTTCAGCTTACGCTTAGACATGATGGAGTATTCGAGATTCAGGCGAGAGAACTCGTACTGACGCGGGTGCACAGGAATAGTGATGTTATCCAGCACCCAATCGTACAGACGACGGTTGTCCTGGAACTCCAGCGTACATAAAGAGTGAGTAATACCTTCCAGCGCATCGGAAATGCAGTGCGTGAAGTCGTACATCGGATAGATGCACCACTTGGTACCAGTCTGATGGTGTTCAGCAAATTTGATGCGATAAATAACCGGATCGCGCATCACGATAAATGGTGATGCCATGTCGATTTTCGCACGCAGGCACGCAGTGCCTTCAGCAAATTCACCGTTACGCATTTTCTCGAACAGCGCGAGGTTTTCCTCGACGCTACGATCGCGGTATGGGCTATTTTTCCCAGGTGCGGTCAATGAGCCGCGATATTCACGGATCTGCTCTGGAGTCAGTTCGTCAACATACGCCAGACCTTTATTGACAAGCTCTACAGCATAGTTGAACAACTGATCGAAATAATCGGAGGAGTAGCGCACATTGCCTGACCAGTGAAAACCAAGCCATTCAACATCGTGCTTAATTGAATCTACGAATTCGATGTCTTCTTTTGCTGGGTTAGTGTCATCGAAACGCAGGTTGCACTGCCCTTGATAATCTTGTGCGATACCAAAGTTCAGGCAGATGGATTTTGCATGGCCGATATGCAGATAGCCATTTGGCTCTGGCGGAAAACGGGTGCAAATGCTGGTGTGCTTACCATTAGCCAAATCTTCATCAATAATCTGGCGAATAAAGTTAGTTGGGCGGGCTTCTGCCTCACTCATCGCGGGTTCCTCTGTGCAAAAACTTCAGTTATCGGCACATGATCTTATAAGCAAGCGTCGGAAACAACCTTTTGTTGAATAAATAAGGGGATCGGGAAGGGTCAAGCTGGGGCAATAAAAAAGCGGCTGGAGAAAATACTCTCCAGCCGCTAAAGGCACAATCTATGACTCAGGAGCGATTATTTGCCTTTAATTTCGTACAGAGGCGTTTGCCCCGCAACCACTGAACCTTGCGCCTGAATAACCAGACCGCTGTAGTCATCAATGTTGCTGCAAACAACCGGGCTAATCATGGAGCGAGCATTTGCGTTCAGGAAATCAAGGTCCATTTCCAGAATCGGCTGGCCTGCAACCACTTCAGCACCCTCTTCTACCAGACGAGTAAAGCCCTGGCCGTTCAGTGCGACAGTATCAATGCCCATATGGACAACGATTTCTGCACCTTTTTCGGTTTCCAGACAGAACGCGTGGTTGGTATTAAAGATCTTAACGATAGTACCGGCAGCTGGCGCGACAACCATTTTCTCGGTTGGCTTAACAGCAACACCATCACCTACTGCTTTGCTGGCGAAGGCTTCATCTGGAACTTGTTCCAGAGCAACCACATCACCCGTTACTGGAGAAACCAGAGCGGCGATGGTGACAGCGTTTGGTACAGCCTGTGGTTTTGCAGTAGCTGCGGCAACCGGTGCAGCTGTAGCGCTAACTGGAGCCGCTGCAACATCACCTACCGTTTTCATTGCGTTAGCAATTTTCTCAGCGACGAAGCCGACGATGATTTGCACGCTGGTTTTGTTCAGACGGATAACACCGGTTGCACCCAGGCGTTTAGCCAGAGATTCGTTAACCAATGAAGAGTCTTTTACGTTCAGGCGCAGACGAGTGATACACGCGTCGATACCTGTCAGGTTAGCTGAGCCACCCACAGCAGCGATGTACTGACGAGCCAGCTCAGAAACATCTTGATTGCTATTGGCGCTAACATTCACGTCCTGACCATCAGTTTCATCACCTGCAACAGCCAGTTCACGCCCTGGGGTCAACAGATTGAATTTGGTGATAGTGAAACGGAACACAACGTAGTAGATAGCGAAGAACACCAGGCCTTGCGGGATCAGCATGTACCAGTGTGTCGCCAGTGGGTTACGGGAAGAAAGCACCATATCCACCAGACCCGCACTGAAGCCGAAACCAGCAATCCAATGCATGCTTGCTGCGATAAATACGGAGATACCCGTCAGCACTGCGTGAATCAGATACAGAACTGGGGCCACGAACATGAAGGAGAATTCCAACGGTTCGGTGATACCAGTAAAGAAGGCAGCAAACGCACCCGCCATCATGATACCCATGACTTTGGCTTTGTTTTCAGGACGCGCACACTGGTAAATTGCCAGCGCAGCACCTGGAAGACCGAACATCATGATTGGGAAGAAACCAGCCTGGTAACGACCTGTGATACCCACAATACCGGTACCTTCAGCGATAGATTTAGCACCGCCAAGGAACTTAGGAATATCGTTGATACCCGCAACGTCGAACCAGAATACGGAGTTCAGCGCGTGGTGCAGACCCACTGGAATCAGCAGACGGTTGAAGAACGCATAAACACCTGCGCCAACAGAACCCAACTTCTGAATGTGCTCACCAAAGTTTACCAGGCCGCTAAACACGATTGGCCAGATGAACATCATGATAAAGGCAACAGCAATCATCACGAAGGAGGTGAGGATTGGAACCAGGCGGCGGCCGCTGAAGAAGGACAACGCTCTTGGCAGTTCGACACTGCTGAAGCGGTTGTACAACTCTGCGGAGATAATCCCCACCATGATACCAACAAATTGGTTCTGAATTTTAGAGAACGCAAACGGAACCTGATCCAGCGGAATATGCTTGATCATGGAAACAGCCGCTGGCGAACAAAGTGTGGTCAGAACCAGGAAACCGACAAAGCCGGTTAGTGCAGCAGCACCATCTTTATCTTTGGACATACCGTAAGCCACACCAATGGCAAACAGCACACCCATGTTATCAATAATTGCAGCACCAGATTTGATGAACAACGCGGCTAATGCGTTATCACCGCCCCAGCTCGTTGGGTCAATCCAGTAGCCAACACCCATTAATATGGCTGCGGCTGGTAATGTGGCAACCGGCACCATAAGTGCGCGGCCAACCTTTTGCATGTAACCAAGAATACTCACGTTAATTCCCCCTATGAGACCCCGTTAAGGCTCGTTCAAAGCAGTTTTATTATTGTTTAACAAACCTTGAAAGCATGGCGAAGATTCACCAACCTTCTGAGTGTGTGAAAAATTAATTCGTATCGCAAATTAAACACCCTTTTTTTGTGATTAAAATCACCAAATATTGTTATTGCACTCCCCTTTGGCTAGCTATCGACTAAAACTTATTTTATCATCCGAAAAATCAAGACGGATTGATGCCGTTATGACCAGGAAGAAACTGGTTTACCCTTAGAGGGTTCGGATAATCAATCTGGCGACATCCGTATTTCTATTAACTTATGAGGTGAATGATGAGACTGATTCCCCTGGCTACCCCGGCTCAAGTAGGCAAATGGGCAGCACGCCATATCGTTAAGCGTATCAATGCGTTTAATCCGACAGCAGATCGTCCTTTCTTGCTGGGTCTGCCAACCGGCGGCACGCCTCTTGAAGCGTACAAAGCGCTGGTAGAGATGCACAAAGCGGGCCAGGTTAGCTTTAAAAACGTCGTCACCTTTAACATGGATGAATACGTTGGTCTGCCAAAAGAGCACCCGGAAAGCTATCATACGTTCATGCACCGCAATTTCTTTGATCACGTTGATATCCCAGCGGAAAACATCAACCTGCTGAATGGTAACGCCGAAGATGTTGACGCCGAGTGCCGTCGCTATGAAGAAAAAATTCGTTCTTACGGCAAAATTCACCTGTTTATGGGTGGCGTAGGCAACGATGGTCATATCGCGTTCAACGAACCGGCATCTTCTTTGGCATCCCGTACTCGTATCAAAACGCTGACTCATGACACCCGTGTTGCAAACTCCCGTTTCTTTGGTGGCGATGTCTCTCAAGTGCCAAAATATGCGCTGACTGTTGGCGTGGGCACGCTGCTTGATGCAGAAGAAGTGATGATTTTGGTTCTTGGTCATTTGAAAGCGCAAGCGCTGCAAGCGGCTGTGGAAGGCAACGTGAATCACATGTGGACCATTAGCTGTCTGCAACTGCATCCTAAAGCAGTGGTAGTTTGTGATGAGCCGTCCACCATGGAACTGAAAGTGAAGACGCTGAAGTACTTCAATGAACTTGAAGCAGAAAATATCAAAGATCTTTAAGTAATAGTCATTACCGGGGGTACCTATGTTTGCATTAACTCACGGTCGGATTTATACCGGCCATGAAATTCTTGATGATCACGCGGTAATTATCGCGAACGGCCTGATTGAACGCGTTTGCCCGCGCTCAGATCTCCCAGCGGGTATTGAGACTCGCGATGTGGGCGGTGCAATCATCGCCCCCGGTTTTATTGATGTGCAGTTGAATGGTTGTGGTGGTGTGCAGTTCAACGATTCAGCCGATGCGGTGACCGTTGAAACGCTGGAAATCATGCAGAAAGCCAATGAGCGTTCTGGCTGCACCAGCTATTTACCAACACTGATTACCAGCAGCGATGAGCTGATGAAGCAAGGCGTGAAAGTGATGCGCGAATACCTGGCGAAATATCAGCACCAGGCACTCGGTCTGCATCTTGAAGGCCCATGGCTGAATATGGTGAAAAAGGGTACGCACAACCCAAGTTTCGTGCGTAAACCTGACTCCGAACTGGTCGATTTCCTGTGCCAAAACGCAGATGTGATCACCAAAGTCACTTTAGCGCCAGAAATGGTGGCACCAGAAGTCATTAGCAAATTGGTCGCTTCTGGCATTGTCGTTTCTGCCGGGCACTCCAATGCAACCGTAAAAGAAGCCAAAATTGGTTTCCGTGCGGGAATTACCTTCGCAACCCACCTTTTCAATGCGATGCCATATATCACTGGCCGTGAACCGGGTCTTGCAGGCGCAATTTTTGATGAACCCGATGTTTACTGCGGTATCATTGCCGATGGCTTGCATGTGGACTATGCCAATATTCGTACGGCGAAAAAGGTTAAGGGCGATAAGCTTTGCCTGGTCACCGATGCAACTGCTCCGGCGGGTGCGAATATCGACGAGTTCATTTTCGCAGGAAAAACAATATACTACCGTGATGGTTTATGTGTAGATGAGAACGGTACGCTGAGCGGTTCTGCCCTGACGATGATTGAAGGGGTACGTAACCTGGTTGAGCATGCAGGTATCGCTTTGGACGAAGTCTTGCGTATGGCCACTCTCTACCCTGCCCGAGCGATGGGTGTTGAGCAGCAAATAGGGACTATCGAAGCTGGGAAAGTCGCCAACCTGACGGCATTTACCCGCGATTTTAAAATCACCAAGACATTCGTTAATGGTAACGAGGTCGTAACTGAGTAATTAAGGCATGACGACTGGCGGACAGGCTCAAATTGGTAATGTCGATCTGGTAAAACAGCTGAATAGCGCGGCGGTATACCGCCTGATCGACCAACACGGGCCAATCTCCCGCATTCAGATTGCCGAGCAAAGCCAGCTTGCACCGGCCAGCGTCACGAAAATTACTCGTCAGCTCATTGAGCGCGGCTTGATCAAAGAAGTTGATCAACAGGCTTCCACCGGAGGCCGCCGCGCTATCTCAATTATTACTGAAACCCGCAATTTCCACGCCATTGGCGTGCGTCTTGGCCGCCATGACGCCACCATCACGCTGTTTGATCTCAGCGCTAAACCGCTTGCCGAAGAACATTACTCCCTTCCTGAACGTACTCAGGAAACGCTTGAGCACGCATTACTCAATGCTATATCGCAGTTCATCGAGCAAAATTTACGCAAGATGCGTGAGCTGATCGCTATCTCAGTGATCTTGCCTGGTCTGGTTGACCCTGAAAGCGGCGTGATTCGTTACATGCCACATATCCAGGTGAACAACTGGTCGCTGGTCGATAGCCTTGAAAAACAGTTCAAAGTGACCTGCTATGTGGGGCATGACATCCGTAGCCTGGCACTTGCTGAGCACTACTTTGGTGCAACTCACGACTGTGATGACTCCATTTTGGTGCGCGTTCACCGCGGCACGGGGGCGGGGATTTTATCCAACGGGCGAATTTTTATTGGCCGTAACGGTAATGTCGGAGAGATTGGTCACATTCAGGTGGATCCTTTAGGCGAGCGTTGCCACTGCGGAAACTTTGGTTGTCTGGAAACGATTGCGGCTAATGCCGCTATTGAACATCGTGTGCGTCACTTACTTGAACAAGGTTACAACAGCCGCCTGACACTCGAAGATTGCGATATTACTACCATCTGCAAAGCCGCCAATAAAGGCGATGCGCTAGCCTGCGAAGTCATTGAACATGTTGGCCGCCATCTTGGTAAAGCCATCGCCATTGCCATTAACTTGTTTAACCCGCAAAAAGTCGTGATTGCCGGGGAAATCATTGAAGCCGAAAAAGTGCTTCTGCCCGCGATTGAAAGCTGTATCAACACTCAGGTACTGAAAGCGTTCCGCAAAAACCTGCCTGTCGTGCGTTCAAAACTCGATGACCGTTCCGCTATTGGCGCGTTTGCTTTGGTAAAACGCTCGATGTTGAATGGCGTTCTGCTGCAACGTTTGCTGGAAAGTTAACTCAGCCGTAAGCCTTTTTACGATATAGTTACGCCTTCCTGAAATGTGAGCCAAGGTAATCAATGACCATTCAGAATGTAATTTGTGATATTGACGGCGTGCTGATGCACGACAACATCGCCGTACCAGGTGCTAATGAATTCTTAGCGCGCATCATGGAAAAGGGCATGCCGTTAGTTCTGCTGACTAACTACCCTTCGCAGACAGGCCAGGATCTGGCGAACCGTTTTGCATCCGCCGGTATTGATGTGCCGGACAGCGTCTTCTATACCTCCGCAATGGCTACTGCCGATTTCCTGCGCCGTCAGGAAGGGAAGAAAGCCTATGTTGTCGGTGAAGGTGCATTGATTCACGAGCTGTATAAAGCCGGTTTCACAATCACTGACATCAACCCAGACTTTGTTATCGTCGGGGAAACACGTTCCTATAACTGGGAAATGATGCACAAGGCCGCCTATTTTGTGGCTAACGGCGCTCGCTTTATTGCGACTAACCCTGATACACATGGCCGTGGTTACTATCCAGCCTGTGGTGCGCTTTGCGCAGGGATCGAGAAAATTTCGGGTCGTAAACCGTTCTGCGTCGGCAAGCCTAGCCCGTGGATTATCCGTGCCGCACTCAACAAGATGCAGGCGCATTCCGAGCATACGGTGATTGTTGGCGATAACTTGCGTACCGATATTCTTGCAGGCTTCCAGGCGGGTTTAGAAACCATTCTGGTGCTGTCGGGTGTTTCGACGTTAAACGATATTGATGCCATGCCGTTCCGCCCTTCGTGGATTTACCCGTCGGTCGCTGAAGTCGATATTATCTAAACGTTTAAGTGGTGGATAATGCATTCGCTAATCCACCCTATCAATCTGCAACCATCATTTAACGATCCTTTCATTAAATTGCCGATCCGCTAATTATTCCGTCTATTCCCTCATCATTTTTCAATAATCAACAATCGCAATTGAACTATTTACCCCTGAAAGACTAAAGGGCTTGCATTCCCGTCAATGATTGCGCATTTTCATAGTCATGCAACGCAACTATACCCAAAATAATTCGAGTTTCAGGTAGGCGGCAAGGGAGCAAATCCCCAGGAGCTTACTTGAGTAAGTGACTGGGGTTTGTGACAAATCTGCCCGGAGCAGATTTGAACGCCGCTTGCGGCAGCCCCAAAGGGGTGAGGCTCATGGATGAGCCGAATAGTGCAGCCAACACCCCTGCAACTTGAAGTATGACGGGTATAAACAATTTAATGGCTCACAGAAGCATTACGGAGAGAGTTCTATGTGTTCAATTTTTGGTGTTCTGGATATCAAGACCGATGCGGTCGAATTGCGTAAAAAAGCGCTTGAGTTGTCTCGTCTGATGCGCCACCGCGGCCCGGACTGGTCTGGTGTTTACGCAAATGATAAAGCCATTCTTTCCCATGAACGCCTCTCTATTGTTGACGTCAACGCTGGCGCACAGCCGCTGTATAACAAAGAAAAAACTCACGCACTGGCAGTTAACGGTGAAATCTACAACCACCAGGCGCTGCGCGCAGAATACGGTGACCGTTACGAATTCCAGACAGGTTCTGACTGCGAAGTCATCCTGGCGCTGTATCAGGAAAAAGGCCCAGAGTTCCTCGATGACCTGCAGGGAATGTTTGCCTTCATTCTGTATGACGAAACACAAGACGCTTACCTGATTGGCCGCGACCATATCGGCATCATCCCTTTGTATATGGGTTATGACGAACACGGCAACATGTATGTCGCTTCCGAAATGAAAGCGCTGGTTCCAGTTTGCCGCACCATTAAAGAATTCCCGGCGGGTAGTTACCTGTGGAGTAAAGATGGTGAAATCCGTAGTTACTACCAGCGTGACTGGTTCGAATACGATGCAGTAAAAGATAACGTCACCGACAAAAACGAATTGCGCCAGGCGCTGGAAGATTCCGTAAAAAGCCACCTGATGTCTGACGTGCCGTACGGCGTGCTGCTGTCTGGTGGTCTGGATTCATCCGTTATCTCTGCAATTACCAAGAAATTTGCTGCGCGTCGTGTAGAAGATGAAGAGCGTTCAGAAGCCTGGTGGCCTCAGTTGCACTCCTTTGCGGTCGGCCTGGTCGGTTCTCCTGACCTGATTGCGGCGCAAGAAGTGGCGAACCACTTAGGCACCGTGCACCACGAAATTCATTTCACGGTGCAAGAAGGCCTGGATGCGATTCGCGATGTTATCTATCACATTGAAACTTACGATGTGACCACCATTCGCGCCTCTACCCCAATGTATTTGATGTCACGCAAAATCAAAGCCATGGGCATCAAGATGGTGCTGTCTGGTGAAGGTTCTGATGAAGTGTTTGGCGGCTACTTGTACTTCCATAAAGCGCCAAACGATAAAGAGCTGCACGAAGAAACCGTTCGCAAGCTGCAAGCACTGCATATGTTTGACTGTGCGCGTGCTAACAAAGCGATGTCGGCCTGGGGTGTTGAAGCTCGCGTACCGTTCCTGGACAAAAAATTCCTCGATGTCGCGATGCGTATCAACCCGAAAGACAAAATGTGCGGCAACGGCAAGATGGAAAAACATATCCTTCGTGAATGTTTTGAATCCTATCTGCCAGCAAGTGTGGCATGGCGTCAGAAAGAGCAGTTCTCTGATGGTGTAGGTTACAGCTGGATTGACACGCTGAAAGAAGTTGCTGCGGGTCAGGTCACCGACCAACAACTGGAAACCGCAAGCTATCGCTTCCCGTACAACACACCAGGCTCTAAAGAAGCTTATTTGTACCGTGAAATCTTCGAAGAATTGTTCCCACTGCCAAGTGCTGCGCAATGTGTTCCAGGCGGCCCATCCGTTGCCTGTTCGTCCGCTAAGGCCATTGAATGGGATGAAGCCTTCAAAACAATGAATGATCCATCAGGCCGTGCAGTAGGCGTTCACCAGTCCGCTTACAAATAAGCGAGCAAAATTAGACACACGGGCCTACGGGCCCGTTTTTGTTTCTGCAATATCCCCAGCCCTTATTCGGGGTTTTTCATCAAATAAAACCACGAAATAACCGATAATTGACGAATATTGCATCAAGCTGTTCGTAAGCTAGTCAAACAGACAATTTCCGCGACTTTTCGGGAAAAAATTTGTTGACGCTAGAAGTCCAACTACGCATAATGCGCCCCGCAACGCCGATAAGGTTACGCAGAAAAAAGAAGGCTACTTAGCTCAGCCTGGTTAGAGCACATCACTCATAATGATGGGGTCACAGGTTCGATTCCCGTAGTAGCCACCATTATTCTTTTTTTAGCGCGGGAGTGGCGAAATTGGTAGACGCACCAGATTTAGGTTCTGGCGCCGCAAGGTGTGCGAGTTCAAGTCTCGCCTCCCGCACCATTTTAACGCGTTGCACGGATGGGGTATCGCCAAGCGGTAAGGCACCGGTTTTTGATACCGGCATTCCCTGGTTCGAATCCAGGTACCCCAGCCAATTTTTTTGATATAGCAGTTTTCGACATAGCACGTTAGTTTTGTGCGCCCTAAGTTGGGGTATCGCCAAGCGGTAAGGCACCGGTTTTTGATACCGGCATTCCCTGGTTCGAATCCAGGTACCCCAGGCCAGTCGAAGAAATAGTTTTAAAATTAGGCTACTTAGCTCAGCTGGTTAGAGCACATCACTCATAATGATGGGGTCACAGGTTCGATTCCCGTAGTAGCCACCATATTTTTGGGGTATCGCCAAGCGGTAAGGCTCTGGTTTCTGATACCAGCATTCCGAGGTTCGAATCCTCGTACCCCAGCCAAAAAAGAAAAGCTCGCTTCGGCGAGCTTTTTGGTTTTCTGCGTTTCGCAAATTCAGGCTAAATTTAAGTCGGATGTCGCAGCGCGAATCCGACCTACGATAAACTCACTGCTAACTCATAACCCTAACGCATACTTCAACGCCTGGCGTTTCAACACACCGCCGCGTTCTGCTGCCATCAAACCCAGGTTACGAATCACTCGCAGCGGCCCTAAATTGTTGCTGAAACCCGCATAGAACAGATCCATACCGCTCTGCATCAGGAAGTTATCCGCCTGTCTGCGTGTCTGATAGCGTTTTAGTACTCGCGCATCGGCCCAATTCTCACCGTAGCTGCGTGCGTTAATCATCACATCCAACAGCGCTTCCACATCGCGATAACCGAGATTCACACCCTGCCCGGCTAACGGATGAATAGTATGAGCAGCATCGCCAATCAGCGCTAAACCTTGCTGTGTGTATTGCAACGCATGGCGACGGGTGAGAGGGAATGCGCCACTGGCGACGGGTATCACTTTGCCTAAACGCGCAGGGAAACTGGCTTCAAGGGCTTTTTGTAGCTGTGGCATCGACATATTCTGCAGCTGGCGAATCCGTGCCGGTGTGTCGTACCAGACCAGAGAAGCCCAATTATCGAATAGCGGTAAAAAAGCATGCGGGCCGTTTGGCGTAAAATGCTGCCAGGTGCTGTCGCCAGGTTGATAGTCACACTTCACGGTAATTAACATGCAGGATTGACGATATTGCCACGCATGAATACCAATTCCAGCCCAGCGACGAATCTGTGAATTCGCGCCATCCGCACCAATTACCATCGGCACCGTTAAGCTCTGCTGGTCTGCAAACTCGACTCTCCACTGCCCTGCCTCACCGTGCATACTGATAATTTGCGCCGGGCACATTAATGTCACGTTGGGATGGGCCTCAAGCGCCTGCCAAAGCGCAAGCTGCAAAACCTGGTTTTCAACCATATAGCCAAGCTCCGGCAAGCCAAGCTCGTGGGCATTAAAGCTTACGTGCGCACTTTCCCACTCCCAGGTTTCAAGCTGACGATACGCATGGCTGCGCATAGACCGAATTGTCTGCCAAACATCGAGAGATTTCAGCAAGCCCACTGACGCACTACTGATGGCCGAGATACGGACATCGGGCTGGCTTGTAGGGTCAAAAGCGGCAGGAGCCTGATGCTCAATCACCGCCACTTTAAAACCATTTTGCGCAAGACCAAGAGCCGCCGCCGCTCCGACCATCCCTCCGCCAACTACCGCAACATCTATTGTCTGATTCAACATGATGATTTTGTCCTTAAATTGTCTATCCTGATTCTACCGGATTTTTGCGCAGGTTTCGTAGGCTGGTCACATCAAGGCCAAAGCATTACAATACGCGGCCTGAATTCCTGGCTTTAACTGAGCAATGGCAAGTCGATGACAAAAAAACTCCATATAAAAACCTGGGGCTGTCAGATGAACGAATACGATTCATCGAAGATGGCCGATCTGCTGAACAGCACGCATGGCTATACCCTCACGGATAATCCGAAAGAAGCGGATGTATTGCTGCTCAATACCTGCTCTATCCGTGAAAAAGCCCAGGAAAAAGTATTCCATCTGCTGGGCCGTTGGAAACTCTTAAAGCGTAAAAACCCCGAGATTATTATCGGTGTCGGCGGCTGTGTTGCTTCCCAGGAAGGCAAGATGATCCGCAGTCGCGCCCACTATGTTGATATCGTTTTCGGGCCGCAGACCCTGCACCGCTTACCGGAAATGATCAACAAAGTTCGTGGCAATCGTAGCCCGATCGTCGACGTCAGCTTCCCGGAAATCGAAAAATTTGACCGTCTGCCAGAGCCAAAAGCGGATGGCCCAACGGCTTTCGTTTCTATTATGGAAGGCTGTAATAAATACTGTACTTACTGCGTGGTGCCTTATACCCGCGGTGAGGAAGTGAATCGCCCGTGTGATGATGTGCTGTTTGAAATCGCACAGCTCGCCGCGCAAGGCGTGCGTGAAGTGAATCTGCTTGGCCAAAACGTGAATGCTTACCGCGGGCCGACTTTCGATGGCGGTATCTGTTCATTCGCTGAACTGCTGCGCCTGGTGGCGGCCATTGACGGTATTGACCGTATTCGTTTTACCACCAGCCACCCGATTGAATTCACCGACGATATCATCGAGGTTTATCGCGACACGCCTGAGTTGGTGAGTTTCCTACATCTGCC
>Ga0207655_1002592_pt1 | contig 14398 bp, 10 predicted proteins | sample KBSM44metaG_FD_184398 | JGI IMG/M metagenome (GOLD analysis project Ga0207655, IMG submission 184398) | Miscanthus rhizosphere microbial communities from Kellogg Biological Station, Michigan, USA - KBS M4-4 metaG (SPAdes) (version 2) | ecosystem: Host-associated > Plants > Roots > Rhizosphere >...
TATTACCGAGATTACGCAGATGCACCAGTGTACCGAGCAGACGCTCGTTATCGCGCTGATGCAGGCCAATCGAGGGTTCATCCAGAACGTACATCACCCCCACCAGGCCCGCGCCAATCTGGCTTGCCAGACGAATACGCTGCGCTTCACCGCCGGACAGGGTTTCCGCCGAACGGGAGAGCGTCAGATAGTTCAGCCCGACGTTGACGAGGAACTTCAGGCGATCGCCAATCTCTTTCAGCACTTTCTCAGCGATTTTAGCGCGCTGGCCGGACAGCTTCAGATTGGTGAAGAAGTCCATCGCATGACCGATGCTCATATCCGAAATGGTCGGCAGCGGCGTGTTTTCAACATAAACGTGGCGCGCTTCACGGTTCAGACGTGTCCCCTCGCAGCTGGCGCAAGGACGATTGCTAATAAATTTCGCCAGCTCTTCCCGTACCGCCGAGGATTCGGTCTCTTTATAGCGGCGCTCCATATTATGCAGCACGCCTTCGAACGGGTGGCGACGTACCGAGGTATCACCGCGGTCGTTCATATATTTGAACTCGATGTTCTCTTTACCTGAACCGAACAGCACCACTTTATGCACGTTCGCACTCAAACTGGCCCAGGGGGCGTCGACATCGAATTTGTAATGCTCTGCCAGAGATTTAAGCATCTGGAAATAGTAGAAGTTACGGCGATCCCAGCCGCGGATGGCGCCGCCAGCGAGCGACAGTTCCGGGTTCTGGATAACACGGTCCGGATCGAAATACTGCTGTACGCCGAGACCGTCACAGGTCGGGCAAGCCCCAGCCGGGTTGTTGAACGAGAACAGGCGTGGTTCCAGCTCGCGCATGCTGTAACCACAAATCGGGCAGGCAAAGTTGGCTGAAAACAGCATCTCTTCTGCTTTGGTATCGTCCATATCGGCAACGATGGCCGTACCGCCGGAGAGTTCCAGCGCGGTTTCAAAGGATTCTGCAAGACGCTGGGAGAGATCGTCACGGACTTTGAAGCGATCGATAACCACTTCAATGGTGTGTTTCTTTTGCAGCTCAAGCGACGGTGGATCGGAAAGATCGCAGACTTCGCCATCGATACGGGCGCGGATGTAGCCCTGGCTTGCCAGATTTTCCAGGGTCTTAGTGTGCTCGCCTTTACGTTCTTTGATAACCGGCGCCAGCAACATCAGACGCTTCCCTTCCGGCAGGGCCAGCACGTTATCGACCATCTGACTGACGGTTTGCGCCGCCAGCGGCACGTCGTGATCCGGGCAGCGTGGCTCACCCACACGCGCATACAACAGACGCAGATAATCGTGAATTTCGGTGATGGTGCCGACCGTGGAGCGTGGGTTGTGCGAGGTGGATTTCTGCTCAATGGAAATCGCAGGCGACAGCCCTTCAATATGGTCAACGTCCGGTTTTTCCATCAGAGACAGGAACTGGCGGGCGTAGGCGGAGAGCGATTCCACATAACGGCGCTGCCCTTCGGCATACAGGGTGTCGAAAGCCAGTGAAGATTTACCTGAACCTGACAGCCCGGTAACGACAATCAGCTTGTCGCGGGGGATGACGAGGTTGATGTTTTTGAGATTGTGGGTGCGTGCGCCCCGTACTTCGATCTTATCCATTCACCTTTCCCGGTAATGACTCGGAATGCCTGATTTGTTTGAAGGACAACCGGCAGAAACGGCTAATTATGACACAATTTAACCTGTTTGAATATACAGTATTGGAATGCACATTCTGATTAAGTGTGCAACAATGTACTGTTCGTGAGAACTCTGGAAGATGCTTCGAAACTTTCGAAAGACCACGTGGAAATGGTACACTCGCGCGCTTACACTATTTAGAAATGTTTTCAGGAGACACGATCATGGCCAGCAGAGGCGTAAACAAGGTGATTCTCGTCGGTAATCTGGGGCAGGACCCGGAAGTACGCTATATGCCGAGTGGTGGTGCAGTGGCCAACATTACGCTGGCGACCTCCGAATCCTGGCGCGATAAAGCGACCGGCGAGATGAAAGAGCAGACCGAGTGGCACCGTGTTGTGCTGTTCGGCAAACTGGCTGAAGTGGCGGGTGAATACCTGCGTAAAGGTTCTCAGGTCTATATTGAAGGCCAGCTGCGTACCCGCAAATGGACCGATCAGTCCGGGGCTGAGAAATACACCACTGAAGTGGTCGTCAACGTTGGCGGCACCATGCAAATGTTGGGTGGCCGTCAGGGCGGTGGCGCTCCGGCTGGTGGCAACATGGGTGGTGGTCAGGGCCAGCAGGGCGGTTGGGGTCAACCTCAGCAGCCGCAGGGCGGCAACCAGTTCAGCGGCGGTGCACAGTCCCGTCCGCAGCAGCAGTCTGCTCCGGCTCAGTCCAACGAACCACCTATGGACTTTGACGACGACATCCCGTTCTGATAACGATCGGGAAGTCACCGTTAAGCATAAAAAAACCCTCACATATGAGGGTTTTTTTACATCTGCAGCTTGTGCAGATGATCTGCGCCATAGGGGCTTTTCAATCAGGTAATGACCATCGGCCATTCAGGTGGCGCTTTTGCAGACATTTCCGTCATGATATTCACCACATTGTGCCAGACGTTTGCTGCGTCCATCATCGTGATGCCCAGCAAGCCGGTGGCAAACCAGCAGGCTGCAACCATACCGAGACCGCTGCTGATAACAGCCAGCCCGATATAATCCGCTTTACGAAACTGAATGTTCAGCGTACTCGCCATAAACATCAGCACTGCACTCAAAATCTGCCAGCGCAACAGAACAACGCTGGTGGTTAAGGTTGCCATGAAACCATCCTCAAAAAGAATCAACGCGCAGGCGGACGGGCCTGAACCCTGCACACCAGAGGCTGGCGATGCGAAAGTCCGCAGTAAAACCGAAAAAGGGAAACAGTGTTCCTGTTTCGAATTATGTGAACTATATCACATTTGTTCTTTTATTCACCAGCGTGGCCAACGGGATTTTTTATCGCTAAAACGGCTTTCAGGATGGAGGATACAGCTACGTTAAACCTCAGCGCTGGTTTACTGACTTCCCTAACCACGCGGTCTCATTCCCTGCACACTGCAGCGAGCGATGGCTTTTGGCGCATTCACCATGATGTCGTCATTAGCATGCATGGCAGGTAATATGTTGGTGGCGACAGCCAGGCGTCTTATTATTTTCGTCTGAACATGCAGCTGTCGATAAATGACAGAATGGAATTCGTTGTACACTGAACGCCACGGCACCAGGGCTGCAAAAGCGTCATCTCAGAGTCGGCCTTATCATTATTCCTGATAGCCAAATACCGGGAGGCTCAATAGCTGAAAAAATACCCTATGGGGCTGTCCTTTTTTTATCCTGTGGAGAGTTTGACTTAATCAAAGATTGTATGTTGCGCAAACTAAAAAGCCTCATAAGCTTTGGATAAATATCTACCTTAATATAAACACAACGCATACTTTTAGTTTGCCTTACGGGCAAATATTATCGTCATAACCAAATATTAGGTTTTTAATGAAAAAAGTAAGTTGCTAATGTCGTATGATTCATGCAACGTAATCACCTGTTTATCAAAGCATCCTGCCTTCATTACATGCAGGCACACTAAATGCAGGGATATAGGCGGAAATGAATCATAGCGTGCGTCGCAGGATGCTGAGACTCGTCGGGATCGTCGTGGTAGTGCTCCTACCGGTGATGCTGTCGCTATGGTTTGCACATGTCCGGGCAGTAAAGGAAACAGGGGCACAGTTGCGTTCATTTGCTCAACTGGCTTTAGATAAAACTGAAATTGTTATTGGGCAGGTTGATTCAGCCTACAATGCTGCAGAAAAATATCAGGGGCGTATCTGTTCCCCCGAGCATCGTAATAATATGCTCAATATCATCCGCGGTAGCCTCTATGTTGCAGATTTAATTTATGCCCACGGCGAGCAGTTTTACTGTTCTACTGCCATGCAGCCTGCGCAATCGTATGCTATTTCGCCACCTGAGTATAAACGCAAACCAGATATCTCTATTTATTATTACCGCGATACGCCTTTTTACCCTGGATATAAAATGGTCTATTTGCAGCAGGGTAATTATGTTGCGGTGGTGAATCCGCTCTCGTTTAGCGAAGTGATGTCAGACGATCGCTCTCTGGCTTTTGGTGTCTATGATACCGTGACTGGCATGTTCTTCTCGGTCAGTGCGCAGGCCGATCTCCGAACGATGCAGACGCTGGTTCGTAAAAGCGACCTGACTTTCCAGCAAAATAAACGTTTTTACACCATCGCTCATTCAGACCGCCGTCCGATAGCTATTATTGTCTCGACCTCCAGCGACAGCTATTTCCAGTCGCTTTATCACCATGCAATGCTGACGCTGCCGCTGGGCATGATCTGCAGCATTATCGTGTTATTAATGTGGTCCCGAACACGACAGGAGTTCAACTCCCCACGTCGCCTGCTTCACCGAGCATTAATAAAAAATCAACTCAAACTTCATTACCAACCTATTATTGATATTAAGAATGGCCAATGCGTCGGCGCTGAAGCATTATTACGCTGGCCTGGTTTTAATGGCCCGGTAATGAGTCCTGCGGAATTTATTCCTTTGGCAGAAAAAGAAGGGATGATCGAACGTGTGACCGATTATGTGGTTGATGAGGTCTTTGAGGATTTAGGTGAGTTTCTGGCGAAATGGCCAGATATCTATATTTCGATCAATTTATCAGCAGTAGATTTCCACTCTTCACGACTTATTGCACTTATCTCAAATAAAGCGCGGGAATATTCTGTTCGTGCTGAACAAATTAAAATTGAAGTAACTGAACGTGGGTTTATTGATGTACCCAAGACTACCCCGGTAATTCAGGCATTTCGCCAGGCAGGTTATGAGGTCGCTATCGACGATTTTGGTACTGGCTATTCCAACTTACATAACCTGTACTCATTAAATGTCGATATCCTGAAAATAGATAAGTCTTTTATCGACACCCTGACCACCAATAGCACCAGCCATCTTATTGCGGAGCACATCATTGAGATGGCTCACAGTCTGCGTCTGAAGATCATTGCTGAAGGGGTTGAAACGGGTGAGCAAGTCACCTGGTTGCTAAAACGCGGCGTGCAATACTGTCAGGGCTGGCATTTTGCAAAGGCGCTACCACCGCAGGACTTTATGGCCTGGGTTAAGCAGCCACCTCCACTAAAGTGATTGTCCCGGCGGCAGCTACGCATGATGGCGATAGTCGCTGGGAGTCCGATCAAATTCACGACGAAACACGCGCGAAAATGTCTGCTGCGAGACATACCCCAGATCCATTGCAATATCAAAGATCGGACGCTGCGTAGTGCGTAGCGCTTCAGCCGCGAGTAGCAGCCGACGCTGACGAATATAGTCTCCCAACGTCTGATGGGTCACGGTGCGGAACATTCTCTGCAGATACCACTTAGAATAGCCTGACTTTCTGGCAACAACATCAATGTTCAACGGTTGGTCGATATGCTCATCAATCCATTCCGTCAGTGTTTGTATAATCTGCTGATGGGACATATTGGTGCCTCTTTCTCGATTCGTCGTTATACCCGTCATACTTCCAACAACGTGAACTATGCGCGTACAAAGCCTGTTTCCTTGTCTGGGCTGGAGTATAATTCCTCAAGTTAACTTGAGGTAAAGAGGTTTTATGGCATTAAAATCACCACGCATTAAATCGTTACTGACCCCCGGAGAAGTCGCGAAGCGTAGCGGGGTTGCGGTCTCTGCATTGCACTTTTATGAGAGCAAAGGGTTGATTAAAAGCACCCGGAACAGCGGCAATCAGCGGCGTTATGCACGCGATGTGTTGCGCTATGTGGCAATCATTAAAATTGCCCAGCGCATCGGCATTCCGTTGGCGACCATTCATGATGCTTTTGGTGTATTACCAGAGGGGCATACGCTGAGTGCAAAAGAGTGGAAACAACTCTCTTCCCAATGGCGTGAGGAACTGGACAGACGTATCCATACACTTGTGGCGCTGCGCGATGAGCTGGACGGATGTATCGGCTGTGGCTGCCTGTCGCGTAGCGATTGCCCGTTACGTAATCCGGGCGATCAATTGGGTGCCCAGGGAACCGGTGCACGGCTACTGGAGGAGGATTAATGCTGTCCACAAAAACTAAAGCGCCCAACTGAGGCGCTTTAGTCGGTCCGGTCTTTGTCTTTCTCTCTATCCCATTGACGTATGGGAGGGTTTCCCCCGACATCAGTACCCCTCAGTTATGTTGAAGGTTCCGGCTTGTACTGACACTTTAATTTTAGAGAGTGGTTAAAAAACAACCAGTGTATAAACGTTTTTTTTAGGAAAATTTTCATCCAACGGTGAGCGTTCTCTATAGTTAATTCGAATAAATATCCTAATCAACATCTTCACGGAGAAAGCCATGCTCACTGTGCACCATCTTAATCAATCGCGTTCCCAGCGCGTGCTCTGGGCACTTGAGGAGCTGGAACAGCCTTACCAGATAGTCCGCTATCAGCGTGAAAAGACCATGCTTGCGCCGGACTCACTGAAGAAAATCCACCCGTTGGGAAAATCTCCGGTACTGGAAGATGAGGGGCTGGTGATTGCTGAGTCGGGAGCCATCCTCGAATATCTGCAGGAGACCTACGACCCCGAGCAGCGCCTCAAACCGCATGACGTGGCGATGCGCCAGCAATATCGCTTCTGGCTGCATTATGCCGAAGGGTCTTTGATGCCGCTTTTACTGATGAAACTGGTCTTCAGCAGCCTGGGTAAACCGCCGGTGCCGTTTGGCTTCCGTACGATAGGGAAAGCGTTGGGCGGCGGCATTGAAAAAGCCTGGCTGAACAAGCAAATTGCCACCCATGCCCGGTTTATTGAGTCAGAGCTGGCTCAGCGCCCCTGGTTTGCCGGGGAAGAACTTAGCATGGCCGATGTACAGATGAGCTTCCCCATTTTTGCCTTACTGGCCAGAGGCGGCATTGACGATCTGCCCCATACAAAAGCCTGGCAAAAACGGGTAGAAGCGCGACCAGCCTGGCAAAGGGCGGTTCAGCAGGGCGGACCCTTCTCACTTCCCGGCAGCTAAAAATGATCCGTGAATGTTGCAAAGTTGCGCATCGACGATAACGTTTGCGCATCTGCTGCTTAATTCTTCACCGCCATAAGCGAAAATTAGGAAAAAGGGGCAAAGTTAAGTTGAAAACCGGTGTCTAAACGCTGGATAATCGTTTGCCTTTTTCTTCCAACCGTTTTTTATGCGCGGAGTTAAACGTTTGCTTTTTGTGACACCCCTTTGTCACAACGCAGCACAGGGAGACGACGTTTAACACGCAGTGGACTGTCCGCCGCGCAGATCAACGAACGATAATAATTCTCAGGGGATGTTTTCTATGTCTACGCCTTCAGCGCGTACCGGCGGTTCGCTCGACGCTTTCTTTAAAATTTCTGCCCGTGGCAGCACGGTTCGTCAGGAAGTCGTTGCCGGTTTAACCACCTTTCTGGCGATGGTCTATTCGGTCATCGTCGTGCCGGGCATGCTCGGTAAAGCAGGCTTCCCGCCAGCGGCCGTTTTCGTTGCGACCTGCTTGGTTGCCGGTGTGGGCTCAATCGTCATGGGCCTGTGGGCTAACCTGCCGTTAGCTATCGGTTGCGCTATCTCGCTGACCGCCTTCACCGCCTTTAGCCTGGTGCTTGGCCAGCAGATCAGCGTGCCGGTTGCACTGGGTGCCGTGTTCCTGATGGGTGTGCTGTTCACTGTGATTTCCGCCACGGGTATCCGTAGCTGGATCCTGCGCAATCTCCCCCAGGGTGTTGCGCACGGAACCGGTATTGGTATCGGCCTGTTTCTGCTGCTGATTGCCGCAAACGGCGTGGGCCTGGTCATCAAGAATCCGCTGGACGGTCTGCCGGTGGCACTGGGCCACTTCGCCAGCTTCCCGGTTATCATGTCCCTGATTGGTCTTGCGGTGATCATTGGTCTGGAAAAACTGAAAGTGCCAGGCGGCATCCTGTTGACCATCATCGGCGTGTCCATCGTCGGCCTGATTTTTGATCCGAGCGTCCACTTCTCCGGTATTTTCGCCATGCCATCGCTGAGCGATGACAAAGGCAACTCCCTGATTGGCAGCCTCGATATCGTCGGCGCACTGAACCCGATTGTTCTGCCAAGCGTGCTGGCGCTGGTGATGACGGCGGTGTTTGATGCGACCGGTCAGATTATCGATGGCGGCAAAGCGCTGACCACCGACTCCCTGAGCAGCGTCTTCTCAGGTCTGGTCGGTGCGGCACCGGCAGCGGTGTATATCGAATCCGCAGCGGGTACGGCAGCAGGCGGTAAAACTGGTCTGACTGCGCTGACCGTGGGGGTGTTGTTCCTGCTGATCCTCTTCCTCTCGCCGCTTTCGTATCTGGTTCCGGCGTATGCCACCGCCCCTGCGCTGATGTACGTTGGGCTGCTGATGCTGAGCAACGTGGCGAAAATTGACTTTGCTGACTTCGTTGATGCGATGTCAGGACTGATTACCGCAGTGTTCATCGTGCTGACCTGTAACATCGTGACCGGTATTATGATCGGCTTCGCCTCGCTGGTGATTGGGCGTATTTTCTCCGGTGAATGGCGTAAGCTGAACATCGGCACCGTGGTGATTGCGGTGGCACTGGTGGCCTTCTATGCTGGCGGTTGGGCTATCTAAGTCGACTGAATGCTCTCAAAACGGGTGGCTCAGGCCGCCCGTTTTCATTTTTTACGCACATCCCGTTACCTTTGCGTTAAGCTGAATGTTCTATTATCAAGGCATGACGCTTTTGTAAAAACATCGCAACAGGGAACGCATGGAACTCTTTTTTACTATTCTCATCATGACCCTTGTGGTCTCACTCTCGGGGGTCGTTACACGCGTATTACCCTTTCAGATTCCCCTCCCACTTATGCAAATTGCCATCGGCGCACTGCTGGCTTTTCCCACGTTTGGCCTGCACGTGGAGTTCGATCCGGAACTGTTTTTGGTTCTCTTTATCCCACCCCTCTTGTTCGCTGACGGCTGGAAAACGCCGACGCGTGAGTTTCTTGAGCATGGGCGAGAGATCTTCGGCCTTGCGCTGGCGCTGGTGGTGGTCACGGTTGTCGGTATCGGTTTTCTTATCTACCTGCTGGTGCCGGGCATTCCGTTAGTACCGGCGTTTGCGCTGGCAGCGGTACTGTCGCCTACTGATGCAGTGGCGCTGTCGGGCATTGTCGGCGAAGGCCGTATTCCTAAGAAAATCATGGGAATTTTGCAGGGTGAGGCGTTAATGAATGACGCGTCGGGCCTGGTATCACTGAAGTTCGCTGTCGCCGTGGCGATGGGCACCATGGTCTTTACCATCGGGGGGGCCACCGTTGAGTTCTTCAAAGTGGCTATCGGCGGGATTTTGGCCGGGTTCGTCGTGAGCTGGCTGTACGGTCGCTCACTGCGTTTCCTCAGTCGCTGGGGTGGTGATGAACCGGCTACCCAGATCGTGCTGCTGTTCCTGCTGCCGTTTGCCTCTTACCTGATTGCGGAACACATTGGCTTCTCTGGCATCCTGGCTGCGGTGGCGGCGGGGATGACGATCACCCGTTCCGGCATGATGCGGAGCGCGCCGCTGGCCATGCGTCTGCGCGCTAACAGCACCTGGGCGATGCTGGAATTTGTCTTTAACGGTATGGTGTTCCTGCTGTTAGGTCTGCAACTGCCGGGTATCCTCGAATCTTCTCTGGTGGCGGCAGAAGCCGATCCGAATGTCGAAACCTGGATGCTGTTTACCGATATCGTGCTGATTTATCTGGCGCTGATGCTGGTCCGTTTTGGCTGGCTGTGGACCATGAAAAACTTCAGTAAACGCTTTTTGCACAAAAAGCCGATGGAGTTTGGTTCCTGGAGTACCCGCGAGCTGCTGATTGCTACCTTTGCGGGTGTACGTGGGGCCATTACCCTGGCGGGCGTACTCTCTATTCCTCTGTTCCTGCCAAGTGGTATGGACTTCCCGGCGCGTTATGAGCTGGTGTTCCTCGCCGCTGGCGTGATTCTTTTCTCGCTGTTCGTGGGCGTGATTGCTCTGCCACAGTTGCTTCAACGTATTGAAGTTCGTGACCATTCTCAGCAGTTTAAAGAGGAGAGAATGGCCCGCGCAGCCACGGCGGAAGTAGCGATTGTCGCTATCCAGAAAATGGAAGAGCGCATGGCGGCAGATGCTGAAGAGAATATTGATAACCAACTGCTGACTGAGGTCAGTTCCCGGGTCATCGGTAACCTGCGACGTCGTGCCGATGGGCGCAATAACGTTGAAAGTTCACTACAGGAAGAAAACCTCGAACGCCGGTTCCGCCTGGCGGCGCTGCGCTCAGAGCGTGCTGAGCTTTATCACCTGCGCGCCACGCGGCAGATCAGTAACGAAACGTTGCAGAAAATGTTGCACGATCTGGATTTACTGGAATCGCTGTTAATCGAGCATAAGTAACGTTCTACAGGCCCGGTGGCGCTTCGTTTACCGGGCCTGGGCTCTGTTCAGACCAAAACCCTTCACAACATTTCAGCCAGGCCTGGGCGCTGTGGGAGAGATAAACGCCTTCGCGCCAAATCATTCCTAACAGCCAACGTAAATCGCTCTCCAGCGGGATCCAGTTGAGGGTCTGCTTATCCAGCCGCTGGCAAATGGGCTCAGGTAAAATCGCGATGCCCACCCCGGCCTGCACCATGGCGGCAAGAAAATCCCACTGTCCGCTGCGTACGGCAATGCGTGGCTTCACGCCATGCTGACTGAAAAGCTGATTAAGCTGACGACTCAACGCGAAGTCTTCGTTGTAAATCAAGAGGGGATGAGCGGCAAGCTGCGACGGGGTGATGGAAGTCATGTTATGCCACTCCCCTGAACGCGGGACCAGCACGCACAACGAATGGCTGAATAAGGGGAGGGTCGCGAGGCCGCTACCGGGCTCGACGGGCAGGGCGGTCATCGCCAGATCCAGCTCGCCGTTGGTCACGGCCTGCTGCACCGTTAGCCCGCCAAACTCAGCAATCTTCAGCTCCACACCCGGGTAGCGTTGCCGAAATAAACTGATAGGTCCCGCCATCAACATGCCCACCATCGGCGGGATCCCCAGGCGTAGTATTCCTTGGTTGAGGTGATGGATATCGCCCAGTTCAGCTTCAAGCTGGCGAAATTCCGCCAGAATCGCCAGACCGCGTTCAAACACTACGCGCCCGGTATCGGTAAGCAGTAATTTACGGCCATCACGAATCAGCAGCGTGCAATTAAGCTCATCCTCAAGATTTTTAAGCATCTTGCTGATGGTCGGCTGGGTGACAAATAAGCGTTCCGCTGCGCGCGTGAAACTTTGCTGTCGCACCACTTCCACAAAATAACGCAGCGTTCTGATGTCCATTATTATTCCTTTAACCAGGTATAGGATGAGTTTAATAGATTTCTGAACGCAGCGGTGGCTCAACACTCCATTCAGCAGAAAGGGAAAATATGGTATTTAGCCGCACCGCTGGAGGTGCGGCTACTGTTTTAAATTATTTTTTTAATCGCTTAACCAATTCAAACTCATGAAAATTTACCGGTCGCTGCTGCTGCATTGAAATATTGCCCGCAATCCCGGTCAGGATCGACATTGCCCCCGCGCGGTGGTCGGCGGCACGCTTGAGCGGATCGTTGCCCGGTGTGCCAAACAGGTCGGCGAGCATGGCGTTATCACCACCGCCGTGCCCGCCTTCGCCGAGAGTGAAATCAGCCTGCCACGGCTCAGCAAACATCGGGAATACGGTGATGTTGCAGGACGTCAGGCTGCCTTCGTCCTCGCGCTCACCTCCGGCATTAACGTAAGATTTCTCAATGATTTTCATCTCCATCCGCCCTTCACTGCCGTTAAAGACAACGTTCAGACCTTCCCAGGGCAGATAGGTGTTCAGCGAGTAGCTGAGCTGGCACTGATTATGGTATTTCACCAGCACCGAAAGGGTATCTTCGATGGTGATCCCATCGCTAAACACGCTCTGGTCGCGCCAGTAATTATCCTCATGTTCTGCATCAAGGTAGAGTGCTTTCAACTGCGGGTTTTCTGCCATATGCAGCGCGAAAGGGTCATTTTGCGCTGCTGCATAGCCGTGAGTGCGTGGGTAGAACTGGCTGACCCCCCGCTTTTCGGCATTCTCTTTACCATAAAAACGCAGCGCGCCTTCGGCATAAACCCGCTCCGGATAGCTGTCCAGCCAGAAATTCATCAGGTCGAAATGGTGGGTGGATTTGTGCACCAGCAGGCCGCCGCTGTTGCGTTTTTCCCGGTGCCAGCGACGAAAATAATCCGCACCGTGCTCCGTGTTGAGCAACCATTCAAAATGGACCGAATAGACCTCGCCAATGGTACCGTCCATCAGTAATTCGCGCACTTTACTGTGGTGAGGCGCGTAGCGGTAATTAAACGCCACGCGCATGGTGTGACCGGTCTCTTCGATGGCATCGAGGATCCGCAGTGCGCGTTGCTCATCAATCGTCATCGGTTTTTCGGTAATGACATCGCACCCGGCTTTCAGCGCCCGCACAATATAGTCATCGTGGGTACGGTCCATGGTGGTGACGATAATAATGTCCGGCCGCGTCTCATGAATCATGGTTTCGAATTGCGCGGCAGGCCATGTCGACGCCGGCTGTGCACCTTCGTTTTGTAATAAGGTGTTGGCGTAATGCATACGCGTCTGGTTGGTATCGCAAAAGGCAACCAGCTGCGCGTTGTCTTTCCACTGACCGCCAATAGCGGAAATATACAGCCCGGCACGACCACCTGTTCCCACAAGGGCATACTTTTTCATGGCATCCTCTTTGACATAAATGAATAAGCGTAATGAAGTAATAAAACAATGTTTCAGTTTGCTTATTTACTGTAACGCGACGGTCGAGGATGGGTACTGTGAGGGAAGAAAAATGTGATCCCCGGCCAGAATAGCCGGGGATAATCTATTAATGTGCGCGACCTTGATCGATACCGATACCCGTCTGTGAACGGATAAACTGGGCACGGAACTGCTCACGTTCCAGAACACCCTGAGCTGAATTATCGGTGGCAGAGAAAATCCAAATCCCAATAAAGGCCACGGCGATGGAGAACAATGCCGGGTATTCATACGGGAACACCGGTGCCGCATGACCCAGGATTTGCACCCAAATGGTCGGGCCGAGCACCATCAGAATCACCGCCGTCAGCAGGCCGAGCCAGCCGCCAATCATTGCGCCACGGGTGGTCAGTTTAGACCAGTACATGGAGAGCAGAATGATCGGGAAGTTACAGCTGGCAGCTATGGAGAACGCCAGGCCCACCATGAAGGCAATATTCTGATTTTCAAACAGAATCCCCAGCAGAATGGCGACGACACCCAGCACCAGCACGGTAATTTTCGAGACTCTCAGTTCATCTCGCTCGGTGGCCCCTTTACGGAATACGTTGGCGTACAGGTCATGAGAAACCGCCGATGCGCCCGCCAGCGTTAACCCGGCGACCACCGCCAGAATGGTGGCGAAGGCGACAGCGGAGATAAAGCCGAGGAACAGGTTACCGCCCACAGCATTCGCCAGATGGACTGCGGCCATGTTGTTGCCGCCAATCAGTGCGCCTGCCGCGTCTTTAAAGGCCGGATTTGCCCCCACCAGCATGATCGCACCGAAGCCGATAATGAAGGTCAGGATGTAGAAGTAGCCCATAAAACCGGTGGCATAGAAGACGCTTTTACGTGCTTCCCGCGCATCGCTTACCGTGAAGAAGCGCATCAGAATGTGCGGCAGGCCCGCAGTACCAAACATCAGGCCAAGGCCCAGCGAGAGCGCCGATATCGGATCTTTCACCAATCCGCCTGGTCGCATAATAGCTTCGCCTTTCGGATGGACCGCCATGGCTTCGGTAAACAGATTATTGAAACTGAAACCGACGTGCTTCATCACCATAAACGCCATAAAGCTGGCACCGAAGAGCAGCAGCACAGCTTTGATGATCTGTACCCATGTGGTGGCGAGCATACCGCCAAAGAGAACGTACATCACCATCAGCACGCCCACCAGCACCACCGCGATGTGGTAGTTCAGACCAAACAGCAACTGGATGAGTTTACCGGCACCGACCATCTGGGCAATGAGGTAGAGCGCCACCACCACCAACGAACCGCAGGCAGAGAGGGTGCGGATCGGCCCCTGTTTCAAACGATAAGAGGCCACATCCGCGAAGGTGTAGCGACCCAGGTTACGCAGGCGTTCGGCAATCAGGAACAGAATGATCGGCCAGCCGACGAGGAAGCCCAGGGAGTAAATCAGGCCGTCGTAGCCGGAGGTAAACACCAGTGCGGAGATGCCGAGGAACGAGGCCGCCGACATATAATCCCCGGCAATCGCCAGGCCGTTCTGGAAGCCGGT
>Ga0207655_1002597_pt1 | contig 14381 bp, 11 predicted proteins | sample KBSM44metaG_FD_184398 | JGI IMG/M metagenome (GOLD analysis project Ga0207655, IMG submission 184398) | Miscanthus rhizosphere microbial communities from Kellogg Biological Station, Michigan, USA - KBS M4-4 metaG (SPAdes) (version 2) | ecosystem: Host-associated > Plants > Roots > Rhizosphere >...
CGAATGATCCCGACCCAGGTTTTAAAATCATTATCCATATCCAACCGGGCACCCAGAATCTTAATGTTGTCATAGCCTTCTGACCTGACCAGGGATAACTGCTTAAGATCCTGTGTCACATCCATGGCATTCATCTGGTTTTTCTGACTGCGCGCCGTAGATTTGAGCGTCGGAACAAATAAGCCGAGTCGCATCAGCGCTACCGGCTGCACAGTGTTGTTACTGTTAGGGGTAAGAGTAACAACTTCACCTGTGCGTTTGTCTGTTTCGCTAAACGCATCGGCTATGTTCAGGATATCTGGTTCTTTTCTTGGCATTAGGAAGATCCGTGATGTGAACAGGCGAAAGCCGCTGTTACTCGATACAGTGGATACTATCACTCACTACAGCGGTTAATCTACTCACCATAGTGGTTATTTCTCTCGATACAGTGGTTGTTCTACTCGCTATAGTGGTTAGTCACCTTACCCCAGCTCAGGCGTACCGTGGCCTGGAGCGCGTTGGGGATCTTTAAGGAACTTATTAGGATCTTATGATGATCTGTTATTGGATCTATTCAGTGGATAACCCGGTAAAAAGAGGTTAACAGAACGGATAATTTGCCCTGCCCTCGACATGCAGCACTCGCTCTCATCGCACAGTGTCAGTGAAGCGACAGTAATGCCCTCTCAAAAGGGTTATACACACAATAAAAAGTCATTTACTCGCTACAGTGGTTGTTAAGTACTCGCCAGCGCGGTTGCTTTCCTCGCTACAGTGGTTATTCCACTCTCTATAGTGGTTATTCTTCTCGCTATAGTGGTTACTGACACCCTTCAAAGCCTTGTGCCACAAGCCCTCAGACGTTATGGGGATCTGTTTAGGATCTCAATTTGATCTATTAAGGATCGACCAATTGGATCTGGCCTGTGAATAATGAGGATAAAACAGAGAAAACATGGCAGAAGCAGCATGTCAGATAGATCTGATGTTTAAGACAGGCATTGAATTGTGATCAGCCGTCAGGTTTGGTTTAGCAGAGGATTTAACATGAAAGCCCTTTGAACAAAGCATAAGCAGCAAGACCGTGAAAGAAACTCTGATAACCACATTTTAAATAGGGCTCTGATGTAGATTGAGCATTTGTCGTGCTCTTCATACTTTAAAGAGTTACCACCCTAAAAAATAATCTATCATTATGATAAATAAGGAGTTATTATGATTTTTTCATGATGAAAACACCATAATCAAATTCCCCTTGTAATTTTCTGATTCAATATCTTATGTTGATTAACTGAGAAAGCGAAGTCTGGTTTACAGCAGCGTTCAAAAAGGAGCTGAACAGAAATTCAGACTACTAAAAGCAACCGGAAACTCATTTTTTTAAAAGTTGAAGATTGTCAGACATGGAAGAAATGTTGTGCTGCCTCGTTTTCGAGTAAGTGAAGGTTCTCCTCAGAAAGAGAAACTGAGAGATAGGTAAATATTTGCGGAGTTGAATACAATATTGAAAGGGCGATGATACATATTCGCAATCACTTAATCGTCAAAATGTCCGGTTAAGATTTGATACCTGCTTTATAAGTATGAGCCCTGCCCCCGGTCTGAAACGGGTACGGAAAGATCAGTGAATTCACAAAATTTATCAACCGGCATAACGACTGGATATGTTGTTCAAACGCAACCTGAGTAAGTAATAGAGTGTTTGTCAGACTTAAAATACTATAAAGCTTCGATGAAGCCCGGCAATCAAGAGTATGAAAAAGTCATGACACATGATGATTTAAGGAGAGTAAAAATTTCAAGTTTAAGCGATGGAAATTGAAAGGACACCGCCATTAATCGACTTACCAGACTTGCAAGCCCTGTTGATAAAATTAATAAGCTGAAGCAATCATAAAAAGGCTAAAAATCAAAGTTAGAGCTTATCTTCAACACGTTGCAACGCATTTTTTCACCATTCAATTTCTCTTTTATGTTGATGATTAATATGAAATTTATTTAAATTTTCATGCTGAAAATACCATGGAAAACATATGAACTTTATAACTCTTTGCACAATAAACAGAATGGTATGCTGTAATATAAAGGGGTGAAAAGACAGTTGAAAACGCCCTGAAGCCTCTTTAATGAGGTAATCCTGAAACATCGAATTCATTCATTTCAGCGAGAGAAACCGTCAATTTGACCCACCCTTTTCATAACTCTCCCATCCATCTCATCGTCATCTTAATGTCACTAATAAAAAATCCAGGTTTTTGTCATTTTTCTAAAAAATTGGCAGGTTTAGCCTTTTTGTGTAGTATGCAAAAAACAGTAAAGCAGAGGGGCTTATGAAGCGCGATTATGGTGGAGTGCTGGAAATGGCGACCAGAGCCAATTCCATGTTACATGGACTGAGTAGCCACATTGAACAACAACGTCAGGAGTTCAATCAGACCGGTTTTTACCAGACTTTCTCACGTAATGCCGTCGCCAATATGCCATTACTGAGTAAGCACGCTGTTGTTGCTGCCATTGGTGATATGGAAGAAGCAGGTTATCAGTTTGGTAAGAAACAAACCGGCAGTACCTCACAATACGCACTGACCATTCAGAACGTAGTCGACATCTATGAGCACCGTAAAGTCCCAAAATATCGCGATCGCCATGATGGACCCTTCGTCGTCTTTGTTGTAAGTCTTAAGGGCGGTGTTTCTAAAACAGTCAGTACTGTCACACTGGCCCACGGTATGCGCGCTCATCCCTCTATGTTGCATAATGACCTGCGCATTCTGGTTATTGACCTGGATCCACAGGCATCAAGCACAATGTTCCTGAGTCACACTAATAGCGTAGGCTCCGTTCTTGAGACCGCAGTTGCATAATGACCTGCGCATTCTGGTTATTGACCTGGATCCACAGGCATCAAGCACAATGTTCCTGAGTCACACTAATAGCGTAGGCTCCGTTCTTGAGACCGCAGCGCAGGCCATGCTGAACGACCTGGATGCCGACCAGCTTCGCGAACAGTTTATTAAGCCAACTGTCATGCCGGGAGTGGATGTAATTCCCGCCTCAATAGACGATGGTTTCGTTGCCAGTGACTGGGAAGAGTTGGTTGCTGAACATCTGCCTGGCGTTGCACCGTCCGAAGTATTGCGCCGCAACGTGATTGATCGTCTGGCCGGTGATTATGATTTCATCTTTCTCGATACCGGTCCTCACCTTGATTCGTTCATGTTGAATGCTATTGCGGCCAGTGATGTGCTGCTGACACCGACGCCGCCGGCACAGGTCGATTTCCATTCAACTATGAAGTATCTGACTCGCCTGCCAGAAATGCTCGAACGTATTGAGTCAGAAGGCATTGAACCGCGTCTTAAAGCAAATATTGGCTTTATGTCGAAAATGACCTCTAAACACGATCACCTGACCTCTCAAAGTTATGCTCGTGAAGTGTTTACCAAATCAATGCTGGACTGCAGCCTGCCAAGACTGGACGGGTTTGAACGCTGCGGTGAATCCTTTGATACCGTCATCAGTGCCAATCCCTCATCTTATCCAGGCAGTGCGGACGCTTTGCGCAAAGCTAAATATGAAGCCGAACAGTTCTCCAGGGCTGTGTTTGACCGCATCGAATATATCAGGAGCACCTTGTGAGCAAACCTATACAGCGCATTGGCCGCAAATTTGGTGATTCAGCTATCGCGAACATGATTGACAGTAGCAGTCAGTCACGCACCTTTACGCTGAAATCGGGTGCGAAGGCAACTTTCGTTCGCCAGCTCATCCTGCATGATGATATTGAGACCAGAACAACGGTTGATCCCCAAATCAACGGTCGTGACCAGAGCACACTGACACCGGAATCGCTGCAGGAGATCACCCGTACCATTACGTTGCAGCAGTTTTTCCCGGCGATTGGTCGCATCAACGGTGATCAGATTGAGATCATGGATGGTTCACGCCGCCGCGCTGCATGTATTCTTTCGGGGGCAAGCCTGGAGGTACTGGTCACCGCTGATGAACTGAGCATCAGTGATGCGCGTCAACTGGCCGCTGATATACAGACCGCTAAAGAGCATAACCTGCGCGAATTAGGGTTACGCTTTATGCTGATGAACGAAAATGGCATGAGCAAATCCGAGATTGCCAAAGCAGAAGGTATCTCTAATGCCAAGGTCACTCGTGCGTTCCAGGCAGCAGCTGTGCCTGCTGAGTTCATTGAACTCTTCCCGGTTGTCTCTGAGCTGACGCTTCAGGATTACCAGTTGCTGCTTGATGTCTGGGAGGAGGCTAAAGCGGAAGCGGTTGAGGTCTCTGCGCTGGTCAGCGAGATTCAGCAAAAGCTGAATGAAGATGATCTCCTGCGAATCACCAACCCGGATGATAAGAAGAGCGCTATCCTGAATGGCTTCAAAAGCGCGCGTCGTCAGTTAAAGAAACCGGCACCCGTCAGCAAAACTGTGACGGAGAAACTGGCAACATTTACCACGGCTAATACCTATGCACGACGCAAAACCAATGATGAGAAGCGGACCGTGCAATATGAATTCAGTCGTCTGCCAAAAGAGATCGCTGAGCAGATTGACGCATCAATAAGACAGATTCTTTCTACAATGAATTAATCGTCACCCTGTATCGCCTTCGAAACCGGCCACTGGCCGGTTTTTTTATCTGCTATCCACCCAGAGGCATACCTGCCTTATCCGCATTTTCTTCTTCGCCTGAAGAGATGTTCTGTACGACGCGCCTCATTTCAGCAGTATTACGCTTGATCCTGGTACAGTTTAACGCTATAGCTAAAACGGTTTAGCTTTTAAATTCAATCACAGGAGTTGTCTATGTCTGTTCGCGTATGGTGTCTCGGGGATGCCGTGGTCGATTTGCTACCCGAAAAGCCGGGCCACCTGATGCAGTGTCCGGGCGGAGCACCGGCTAATGTCGCCGTTGGCATTGCACGTCTGCAGGGAAACAGTGCTTTTATTGGCCGGATAGGCGCTGATCCTTTTGGTGAATTTATGCGGCAGACGCTCAGAGAGGAGAACGTTGATACTCGCTACATGATCGCTGATTCACAGCACCGCACGTCAACGGTGGTGGTCGGGCTGGATGTGCAGGGCGAACGCTCCTTTACCTTTATGGTGCGCCCAAGCGCCGATCTGTTTCTTGAACCGTCGGATCTGCCTGAGTTCCAGCGCGGTGAATGGTTGCACTGCTGTTCGATCGCCTTAGCAGCTGAGCCATCACGCACCGCCACGCTTACCGCCATGAAGCAGATTCGTGCTGCAGGCGGCCATGTCAGCTTTGATTTAAATCTGCGTGAAGACCTCTGGTCCGATCCGGCACTGCTGCATTTGGTGGTGAACGAGGCGCTGAGTCATACCGACGTGGTTAAATTCTCAGACGAGGAACTGGATTTCCTCTGTCCGGGACAGGAACCAGCTGTCAGCTTGCCGCAGCTGGCCAAACGATTTGGTATTCGCTTATTACTGGTGACGCGGGGCAGGGAAGGGGTAATCGCCTGCTATCAGGGCGAGATCACTCACCATGCGACGACGCCCGTGGACAGCGTCGACACCACAGGTGCAGGTGATGCCTTCGTGGCCGGATTACTCTGGGTTCTGGCGACGTCAGGTCTGCCTGCCGATGAATCAAAGCTGTCCATTTGTCTTGCCACAGCACAACGCTGTGGCGCCCTGGCAACCACCGCGAAAGGTGCCATGACAGCACTTCCCTGGCTCCATCAGCTGGGCAATCTGGCCGGCTAATCATCCCTGACGCCCCTGTTTTGGGAGCTATCTCACAATCACTAAACCGGTTTAGCTATTTTCATTGCAGAGGGAAATTACCCGTGGCTATGATTTGCGCCTAAACCGGTTTAGCAAAAAAGCCGGTGATGATAGCCTCTCCTCAGGGAATAAAAAATGAAAAAAAGCACGTTAGCAGTCGCCCTCTCTTTAATATTCTTTTCTACATCAGTCTGGGCCGATTCCAGCATGAGCAGCATTGAGGCACGCCTTGCGGCGATGGAGCGACGACTTCAGGCAGCCGAGCAGCGAGCAAATGTTGCTGAAACCCGCGCTCAGGTCGCCGAAAAGCAGGCACAGGTGGCTGAGAAGCAGGCTCAACAGTTGGCAGCCGTACAGCAGCAGACCCAGACTTCCACCGCCGAGGTTGCTCAGCGCACCGCGAAGCTGGAACAAAAATCTGCCGATGAAGGTGGCTTTGAGTTCCACGGTTACGCCCGTTCCGGATTGCTGATGAACAGCTCAGCCACTAAAACGCAGGGTGGTCCGACACTCACTCCTGCTGGCGAAACCGGCGGTCACGTTGGACGTCTCGGTAATGAGCCGGATACGTATGTTGAGCTCAACCTCGAACATAAGCAGACGCTGGATAATGGTGCTACCACCCGTTTCAAAGCCATGCTGGCTGACGGGCAGCGCACCTATAACGACTGGACCGCATCCAGCAGCGATCTCAACCTGCGTCAGGCATTTGTCGAGCTTGGGCAACTTCCCACTTTCAGCGGTGCATTTGATAACTCTACCGTGTGGGCCGGTAAGCGTTTTGACCGTGATAACTTTGATATCCATTGGATCGATTCTGATGTTGTGTTTCTTGCAGGTACCGGTGCCGGCATTTACGACATGAAGTGGAGCGATCAGACGCGTAGCAACATTTCGCTGTACGGTCGTACCTTTGGCGACATCGAAAACAATGAAAATACGGCGCAGAACTACATACTGACGCTGAATAACTTTGTCGGCCCGGTGCAGATGATGCTCAGTGGTATGCGGGCGAAAGATAACGACGATCGCCGTGATATCGACGGACTCAGAGTCAAAAGCGATGCGGCCGAAACCGGCGTACATGCGTTGCTGGGCCTGCATAACGACAGCTTCTATGGGCTGACAGAGGGCACATCCAAAACGGCACTGCTCTATGGCCATGGCCTGGGCGCAGAGGTGAAGTCAATTGGGTCTGACGGCGCACTGTTGCCAGAAGCGAACACCTGGCGGCTGGCGAGTTACGGCATCACCCCGCTGGGCGGTGGCTGGCACATTGCGCCTGCCGTACTGGCACAGCGCAGTGACGATCGGTACGTCAAAGGTGACAGCTATGACTGGGCGACAGTTAACCTGCGTCTGATTCAGGAAATCACCCAGAATTTTGAGATGCAGTATGAAGGCTCTTATCAGTACATGGATCTGCGTCCGGAAGGTTACAACAACCGTAACGCGGTCAGCGGCAGCTTTACCAAACTCACTATTGCGCCAACCCTGAAAGCCGGTGATGTCGGTGACTTCCTTAAGCGTCCGGAAATTCGTCTGTTTGCAACCTGGATGAACTGGGATCATCGGCTCAATAACTATGCCAGTGACGACGCGTTCGGCAGCAAGGGCTTTGATGCCGGTGGCGAATGGAACTTCGGTGTACAGATGGAAACCTGGTTCTGACCGGATGGCCCCGGAGACCGGGGCCTCAACGCCACACGGATAAAAACAAAACAAGACTGAGGTGTATATGGACTATGTAAAAATATCGCGGGCCTTACTGCCGCTGCTGGGTGGTAAAGAGAACATCGCCAGCGCAGCACACTGTGCGACCCGGCTGCGTCTGGTGCTGGCGGATGATGAAAAGGCGGACACTACCGCGATCGGCCGGATTGAAGGGGTTAAAGGCTGCTTCCGTAATGCGGGACAGCTTCAGGTTATCTTTGGGACTGGCGTGGTAAACAAGGTTTACGCTGCCTTTATCGCCGAGGCGGGTATTAGCGAATCGAGCAAGTCTGAGGCTGCTGATATTGCCGCACGCAAGCTTAACCCTTTCCAGCGCATCGCCCGACTGCTGTCGAACATCTTTGTGCCGATCATTCCGGCGATTGTGGCGTCAGGTCTGCTGATGGGCCTGCTGGGGATGGTCAAAACCTACGGCTGGGTCAATCCGGAAAATGCACTCTACATCATGCTGGATATGTGCAGCTCGGCGGCCTTTATTATTCTGCCGATACTGATTGGCTTTACGGCAGCGCGTGAGTTTGGCGGTAACCCATTTCTGGGCGCAACGCTGGGTGGCATTCTGACCCACCCGGCGCTGACCAACGCCTGGGGCGTGGCAGCCGGTTTCCACACGATGAACTTCTTCGGCATTGAAGTCGCGATGATTGGCTATCAGGGCACGGTATTCCCGGTACTGCTGGCGGTGTGGTTCATGAGCATGCTCGAAAAACAGCTACGTCGGGTAATACCGGATGCGCTGGATTTGATCCTGACCCCGTTTCTGACGGTGATTATCTCCGGATTCATTGCGCTACTGATTATTGGTCCTGCGGGCCGTATGCTGGGTGATGGCATCTCCTTTGTCCTCAGCACGCTGATTGCGCACGCCGGATGGCTGGCCGGGCTGGTATTTGGTGGGCTTTACTCGGTGATTGTCATCACCGGCGTCCATCATAGCTTCCACGCCATTGAAGCGGGACTACTGGGCAATCCTTCAATCGGCGTGAATTTCCTGCTGCCCATCTGGGCGATGGCGAACGTGGCTCAGGGCGGTGCCTGTCTGGCAGTGTGGTTCAAAACCCGTGATGCGAAGATCAAGGCGATTTCGTTGCCCTCCGCGTTTTCTGCATTACTGGGGATCACCGAAGCGGCCATTTTTGGTATCAACCTGCGGTTTATGAAGCCCTTTATCGCCGGACTGGTGGGCGGTGCGCTGGGCGGTGCCTGGGTCGTGTCGGTTCATGTTTATATGACCGCGGTCGGGCTGACCGGACTACCGGGCATGGCGATTGTCCAGGCTGGTTCTCTGCTGAATTATGTCATCGGCATCGCAATCGCCTTTACCACCGCGTTTGTGATTTCATACCTGCTCAAATACAAAACGGATTCTGAATAATGGCCTCATCAACACGTCTTGCCACCATTCTGCAGGTGGTGATGCAGGGTATGCCAAAGGCGCTGGGCGACAGCCATTATCCAGGCTGGCATCTGGCTCCGGTCACCGGGTTACTGAACGATCCTAATGGATTTATCCATTTCAACGGTGACTACCATCTTTTCTACCAGTGGAACGCGCTCGGCTGTGCGCATCAGCACAAATGCTGGGGACACTGGCGTTCAGCCGATCTGCTGCATTGGGAGCATCAGCCCATTGCCCTGATGCCGGATGAGGAGTATGACCGCAGCGGCTGCTACTCCGGCAGCGCGGTAGACGATAACGGTCAGCTGACGCTGATCTATACCGGCAACGTCAAGTTTGATGATGGTTCGCGTACGGCGTGGCAGTGTCTGGCGCAGCAGAACAGTGCGGGGGGTTTTGACAAGCTCGGCCCGGTTATTGCTGTACCGGAAGGGTATACCGGTCACGTTCGCGATCCCAAAGTATGGCGCCATGAAGATTACTGGTACATGGTGCTGGCCGCGCAGACGACGCAGTTACAGGGCAGGGTATTGCTGTTGCGTTCTGACAATCTGCGGGAGTGGCAGAATCTCGGCGAGATTGCGGGAAGCGAACGGGGGGGTCTGGAGGCGGCAGGCTATATGTGGGAGGCGGCAGGCTATATGTGGGAGTGCCCGGATATGTTCACGCTCGGCGACAGCACCTATCTGATTTGCTGTCCTCAGGGCGTAGTACCCGAAGAGAAGCGCTATCTGAACAGTCACGCCTGCGCCTGGCTGAGTGGTTCGCTTGATTATCAGCAACCTCTATATCAACACGGTCCGCTTAACGAAATGGATGCAGGGTTTGAATTTTATGCCCCGCAAACTACGTTGACCGCTGACGGGAGACGTCTGCTGGTGGGCTGGATGGGGACGCCGGACGGTGAAGAGATGGCTCAGCCAACCGTGGCACAGGGCTGGATCCACCAGATGACCTGTGTGCGCGAACTGAGCTCACGCAATGGGCGGCTCTGTCAGCAGCCGGTGGTGGAACTGCAGGCGTTGCGGGAGAAAGAGCAGCACTATAAGGGGCGTGCAGATGATGCGCCACCTATGGGCGCAGAGCGGCTGGAGCTTGAGCTGGAGAGTCGGGGCGACGTTGAACTCAATTTTGCGAATACGCTGATCCTGACATGGCAACAGAATGAACTGCGGCTTGCCCGTCGCAGCCTGGTAACGGGTGAGTGGACATATCGCTACTGGACCGGAGTCGCTAGTCGGTTACAGATCCTGTGTGATCACTCCAGTGTTGAGATTTTCATTAACGATGGGGAAGGGGTGATGAGTAGCCGCTATTTTCCAGACCATCCTGCGTTGCTAACCCTGCACGGGCACGCAGAACTGCAGGTCCGCTACTGGTCGTTACGCCGCTGCATGGTAGAATAAGTACTTGTTTCACTAAACGATGCCTTGCCGTGAGAAAAACAAAACGCGTTACTATCAGTGACATTGCCGGGCTTGCCGGGGTTTCAAAAGCCACGGCCAGCCTGGTGCTTAACGGCCGTGGCGAAGAGTTACGGGTCGCGAAGGAGACGCGTGAGCGGGTTCTTACGCTTGCCCGCGAACACCATTATCAGCCCAGCATCCACGCCCGGATGCTGCATGATGCCCGCAGTCATACACTGGGGCTGGTGGTGCCAGAAATCACTAACCACGGCTTCGCTGCCTTTTCTCATGCACTGGAGAATCTTTGCCGCGCGTCCGGGCTGCAGCTGCTGATTTCCTGCACCGACGAAAATGCCGGTCAGGAGATGGTGGTGGTCAACAACCTGGTCGCGCGGCAGGTCGACGGACTCATTGTTGCCTCCAGTATGCTGACCGACAGTGACTATGTCAGTCTCAGCGAACAGTTGCCGGTACTGCTGTTTGACAGGACCATGAACAATACTAAGCTGCCCTGGGTCATCACCGACTCGATAACGCCTACAGCTGAACTGGTTGAAAAGCTGGCACGCGCCTGCCCGGAGGAGATCTACTTTATGGGTGGACAGTCTGATCTCTCCCCGACCCAGAATCGTCTGGCGGGATTCAGGGAGGGGCTGGCTCGGGCGGGTGTGACGCTGCAGCCTGAGTGGATTATTCAGGGTAACTACCACCCTGGCAGTGGCTATGAAATGTTTGCAGCGCTCTGTAACCGGCTGGGCCGACCGCCCAAAGCGATGTTTACCGCCGCCTGCGGTCTGCTGGAGGGGGTTCTGCGTTACATGAGCGAGCATAGTCTGCTGACCAGCGACATCCGTATCGCCAGTTTCGATGATCACTATCTCTATGATTCACTTTCCATTCCGATCGATACGGTAGAGCAGAACGTTCCGGCACTCGCGCAGGCCTGCTTCACTATGCTGACGACCATGATTGCCGGAGAGGATCCCGTTAACAGCCAGCTTATCCTGCCAGCTACTCTGCGGCTGCGTGTCTGATCGTCGGTTCTTCTGGCCCGACAATACAATACCTCACCATTCGACCGGCAGAGCGTTGACGCCGCGTAAATTGGCCCTGTGATTGCGGCGAACGCCAGCGGTTATGGGGCGCAACTCTGGTAACCGGGTCAGTAATACATGAAGGGCTACTTCCATTTCTGCAAGGGCCAGCCGGTAGCCCATGCAGTGATGAATTCCGCCACCAAATGCCAGACAGCGTCCTTCATGCCGTCGGATATTCACTCGTTCTGGCGAGGTAAATACCCGCGGATCGTGATTAGCTGCGCCCAGACTCAAAAAGAAGCGGGTTCCGGTCGGGATCAACTGACCTGCCAGCTCTATCTCTTCCAGAGTCGTCCGGTAGAGCATCTGAACCGAACTATCGTAACGCAGACACTCCTCTATGGCATTGGGTATCAGCGCAGGGTTCCGTTTCAGGCATGCCAGTTCCTGTGGATGGTCATGCAGGGCCAGAATGGTGTTGCAGATCATATTTGATGTGGTCTCATGGCCGGCAAGAAACAGAAGTACTACATTGGCGATGATCTCATCGTGACTTAGTCGGTCGTCTTCACTGCCACTGCGCAGAAACAGCGACACCAGATCATTCGCCGTGCTGTCACGGCGGGAGACGATCAATGCGCTGAAGTATCTTTCCAGCACAGCAAAAGCGTCAGCGGCTTCGAGCAGGTCTGCCTGACTGATTTGAGGATCGAAAACTTTCACCAGCACAGAGGTAAGGCGCCCCAGTTCCGGCGCGTCGGACTCTGAGATATCCAGCATCCTGCAGATGATGCGCACCGGCAGTGGAAAAGCGAATGCCTGAGCCAGATCGCAGGCGCGACGGTCTGCCAGCGCATCAACCAATTCATTCGCTACAGTCAGTGCCATCTCCCTGAGAGGTTTGATCTCCCGGGCGCTAAACGACTTCATCACCAGTCCTTTCAGCCGGGAATGCTCTGGTGGATTAAGCACCAGAAACATTCTGCTGATCCCCTGAAACAGCGGCATGTCGGCGGCATCATCACCAAATCTCAGCCTGACACTTTCCATATAATTTTTACCAACCCGACGATCGTTCAGCAGCGCTTCTACGACTGCATGACTGCCGCTGATGATGATCTTATCTCCGGCAGGAATGAGCGGTCCCTGCTGATGCAGTTTGCGGTAAAGCGGAAAAGGATTGTCTGAGTAGTCGGGATTCATGAGTTCCTGTAGTTGCATAGCTCACTCCGCTGCCTGAGGATTAACGCAAACGCTTAATGCGGCCGAGGGAAGCGAAAAGGCTGTTTTTATCCTGCTGACTGAGGTGGGGTGCCGTCAGTTGTGACATCAGGAACGCTTTATCTTCTTGTGAGAAGATACCGGTCATCAGACGCTGGCTGATTGCGGTAAGGAGCTGAGTATCCAGCTTCTCTATTTGCTGCCTGGTCTCGGCCAGATCCGGAATGGGGCGATCACTGTCCGGGACTGAGAGCCAGTCTGCGCGATAGCGATACTGAACTGCTTTGCTGGCATTCATTAGCGCGTGAACAAACGGCTCCACGGAGTGGGGTTCAAGCCCGGCCTGCTCAGCGTTCTGCAGCATGTGATCCAGCACCACCTGCTCACGTGGCAGATCCTCAATAGGTAAATGATGCTGTGCTTTATAACCTGCCACCACTTTCATTACCTGCATACGTTCATTCAATGCGCCAGAAAGAGCGCTCATAGAAACAGAGGAAACCGAACCTGCAAAAACGTTACTGCACATAAAGAGGGAAGAGAAAAAAATAGCCACAAAGTGAGTCATTTGCCTGCTCCGTTGATAAAAGCTGGCACTAATTTAGGCACGAAAATATAACTCCGTGTGATTATTTTATTGTCAAAATGTGAATGGTGTGAAATGTCAGCTAAATACAAGCAGGTTATTAATTTTAATGTATTTTTTTAAATTTTTAGTCATGAAAGCTTCACATTCATTTGGCACGCTGACAGGTTGTTCGATTGAGCGGGTGTTGAGGGTGAGATCAAATAATGACCCGGTCGGGACCTAAATCGGCAGGGGCAAAAAACTGATATTTCAGCACGCAGCGTCGTCCGGCACTTTGTGCGCTTCGAACAGAAGGAAAATTGCCTGGAAGGATGGTGCCAGTCAGCAGCTCCTGCACACCAGGGTGATGACAAAGTTGTTGCAGTAAACGCTGCTGTGCACATGCGGCGAGTCCGCGTCCTTGATAAGCGGGTATAATCACTTCATCCATAATCTGAACGCCCTCAATAAAGGCCAGTCGCCGGCGTTCGCAAATCATCAGCCCTGCCAGCATGCCCTGCCAGACAATCATAAGTACATGACCCGCGGCAATATCCTCACGTAATTCCTGTTTGCTCGAAGCCATCAGCTGATCACGCAGATGCGGCAGCGTGTGCCAGCTGGCACGATAGGCGTTGTTAATCATCTGAAGACAGGCGGGATAATCTCTCCGGGCAGCCTTCACCAGTGAAATGTTTTTATCGGGAGGCTTCGTAACGGCAGCCGGATCGCTGAGGAATATCAGTTGATCGGTAAACCCAATGTCGGGATGGGTCGCAGGCAACAGGACACGCAACTTTAGCGGTTTCAGCGGCTGCCACGCCTTTATGATAGCGTCAGCCACCGCGTAATCAATGACGCTGTCACGGGCCACAATTTCAATAAAAGGCTGAGCAGGATCACCACCCAGATAGCGCGGCCCGGTGAGATAACGCTGGCCATTAATCCTCAGTTCACGCTGCAAAAAAGTGTGCTGGGGCAACCCGGTTTCTCGCCAGGGAAAGGCGGCGGAAAAATGATGGTCGTGGCATCGGGTCTGCTGTTGTGCCAGCCAGCGGGCAAGCCAGTCGCTGAGACAGTCCGATGAAACAGGAACAGCACGGTAGAGCGACATCATATAATCCAGCATAAGATTCCTTATTGCCCGCCGTGAGTGATCTCCTGCCTCTTCAGCGATCTGTCTAAACCGTTGCCGGGTTAAAATGAGACTGCTGAGAGTGTAAACGATGTGCTCTGTTTATGACCATCTCAACCTGTCAGCAC
>Ga0207655_1002598_pt1 | contig 14369 bp, 14 predicted proteins | sample KBSM44metaG_FD_184398 | JGI IMG/M metagenome (GOLD analysis project Ga0207655, IMG submission 184398) | Miscanthus rhizosphere microbial communities from Kellogg Biological Station, Michigan, USA - KBS M4-4 metaG (SPAdes) (version 2) | ecosystem: Host-associated > Plants > Roots > Rhizosphere >...
GCAGGCGCGCAGCGCGGGCATTTTCGCCAGCAGTTCGCCATCCACTTTGCCGCCAGAGCCGAGCAAACCTTGCGCCTGTTCGAACTGCGCCGCGTGTTTCTGGATAGTTTCCGGGGAAATATCATGCACTTCAGTGACGGTGAAATGGGCATCCAGTTTGGCGCGCAGGTCATCTGGCAGGCTCTTATAAAGAATCACAGCAGGTTTCATCTTTGCTCCCTATAGAACGAGTTGTGGGCGACCAACGTCGCCCCGAAAATTCATCTTTTACGCTTTCAGGCGTGCTTCGCCCCGTGTACGGGCGGCGGCGTTTTGTTCTGTGCCGGTTTAACGACAAGCGTCAGCCAGACTGAGGCCAGCAGCGCAGCACCCATGAAAATGTAGGAGGCGGCAGGCGAACCGGTCGCGCCATTAAGATAGCCTACAATCCACGATCCGACGAAAGAACCGAGTGCGCCCATGCTGTTGATCAGCGCCATCGCACCACCGGCGACGTTGCGCGGCAACATCTCAGGGATGATGGCGAAGAACGGACCGTACGGCGCATACATCGCACCCCCGGCAATCACCAGCAGCGCATAAGAGAGCCAGAAGTTGCTGGAACCCACCAGATACGAACCGAGGAACGCCAGTGCGCCAATCAGCAGTAACGGCCAAACAAACAGTTTGCGGTTCTGGGTTTTATCCGACGCCCACGACACCACGATCATCGCAATGGTCGCCACCAAATAGGGCACCGCGGACAGCCAACCGGCTTCCACCATGCCCATCTGCGAACCGTTACGCAGAATAGACGGCAGCCACAGCACGAAACCGTACACGCCGATGCTCCAGGCGAAATATTGCAGGCACAGCAGGATCACGTTGCGATTACGGAACGCTTCGCCGTAATTGCGTACCGCTTTGATGCCTTCCTGCTCTTTTTGCAGTTGCGCCTGCAGCGCTGCTTTCTCGCTTTCGCTCATCCATTTGGCTTGTGACGGCTTATCCTGCACCAGGAACCACCAGGCAACTGCCCAGATAACTGCCGGGATGCCTTCAATGATAAACATCTCGCGCCAGCCAAAAGATTCAATCAAATAGCCGGAAACCACCGACATCCACAGCACCGTAACCGGATTACCGAGGATCAGGAAGGTATTGGCGCGCGAACGCTCCGATTTGGTAAACCAGTTACTGATGTAAATCAGCATGGCTGGCATCACCGCCGCTTCCACTACGCCAAGCACAAAGCGGATCGCCGCCAGCATTGGAATGTTGCTCACCACGCCGGTCAGCGAGGCGCAACCGCCCCATAAAATCAGGCACCAGAAAATCAGTTTCTTAACACTGCGGCGCTCGGCATACAGCGCGCCGGGGATCTGGAAGAAGAAGTAGCCGAGGAAGAACAGGGCGCCCAGCAGCGATGACATGCCTTTGGTGATGCCGAGATCTTCGTTAATCCCTGCGGCAGAGGCGAAGCTGAAGTTCGCCCGGTCCAGATACGCCAGACTGTAGGTGATAAACACGATGGGCATGATAAACCACCAGCGTTTTGGCGCGATTGTCTGCGATTTCATGGGTGACTCCTCTGGTTGAGGTGGACGCATTCTGTGGATGCGCCTCGGAATATTGTTGTAGTGGGTACAGACTATTTGGCTTCATGCGGCCCCGTAGCGGCGCAATTTATTGCGCTTATGGCAGCGAAGCCGGTGCTAAAAGCGCGCGATGAATCGCGCCGCTACGGGATTGTGCAGTTATCAGTAATCGCCCAACGCCGCGCGCGTCGGCAAACCTTCGCTGTCGCCCGCAACCTGAATCGCCAGCGAACCGATCTTGTTGCCGCGCAGAATCGCCTGCGGCAGCGATTTTCCTTCCAGCAAGGCGCTGATCAGGCCAACGGCAAAGCCGTCACCTGCGCCCACGGTATCCACCACATTTTCGACACGAATCGGCGCGACCTGGCCTTGCTGGCCGTCGGCGGTTTTGTACCAGGCGCCGTCGCCACCGGTTTTGATCACCACCGCTTTCACCCCTTTATCGAGGTAGAAATCGGCGATGGCTTCCGGCTGACTGAAACCTGTGAGAATCAACCCCTCTTTCTCGCCCGGCAGCACCCAATCGGCATATTCCGCCAGATGATTCAGTTGCTTGCGCATCTCCTCTTCGCTACGCCATAACACCGGACGCAGATTCGGATCGAATGAGATGGTTTTGCCGCGCGCGCGCATCTCTTTAGCCGCGTGTTGTGCCAGCGCAAGTGAACTGTCTGAGATCGCCGCCGCTACGCCACTTAAATGCAGGTGGCGTGCGCTGCCAAAGTAGTTGTCGTTGAAATCGTCGGGCGACAGATGGCTGGCCGCCGAGTCTTTACGGAAATATTCCACTTCTGGATCGGAGCCGTCATCGACACGGGATTTGAGCTGGAAGCCGGTGCGATAGCGCGCGTCAGTGGTGACGCAGCGGTGATCCACACCCTCTTTTTCCAGCTGTTGCAGTGTGAAGCGACCAAAGCTGTCGTCGCCGACGCGGCTAACCCAGCCGACGTTCAACCCGAGACGCGCCAGGCCAATCGCGACGTTGAGCTCGGCACCAGCAATGCGTTTGACGAAGCCTTCAGCCGCGGCGAGATCGCCAGTTTGCTGAGCGATAAACATCGCCATCGCTTCGCCAATCGTCACCACATCCAGCGTTTTTTGCGTCATCATCGACTCCTTACGCTGCACGCAGCAGGTCAACGTAATGGCGGGTGACCGCCAGTAAATCCGCGCCTTCCAGCGGGAATTCGATGCCGCGTGGCGCATCGACGGGCAGCGCGTTGAGCAGCGAGCGCCAGCTATCGTCGGCCTCATCCAGCGCGATGGCGCGGAAAGTGTCGCCGTGTGGCACTGCGGTTTTAACGTGAATATAGCTGACATAGCGGCTGAGTTGAGCGGCGGCCTGCAAACCGTCTTCACCGGTCCATTGCCAGTTGCCCATATCAAAGGTCATATCCAGCGGCAGCGCGGCATCACAGGCCTGATGGAAGAAGCGCAGCATCGGTGCCAGTTTGCTGTCAGGGGTTTGATCGTTCTCGACCACCAGCGTTACCGTTGATGCTTGCAAAACGTCGAGCAGCGCGCTGGAATCAAGTTCAACAAAATGGCCCAATGCCACTTTCAGGCGCTTAGCACCGATTTGTTCGGCTTCCTGCAGAAACTGCGGCAGACGCGGATTCAGCGTGCCATCATCCAGCCACAGCGCTTCCGGCACGGAATAGCTGGCGCTTAGCTGATGCTGAGAAAGCGCATTGCCGAGCGCGTACAGCAGGCAGAGTTCATTTTCGTTGAACAGCTCCCGGCGGATTTCGACACCATCCGCACCTGCTTGCTTAATCAGCGGCAACAGCGCGGTTTGGCCACCCAATTCCGCCACTTTCTGCGCGCCGTATGCGGCAGTTACAACAATAATTTCTGGTTTCATCACTTTTCTCCGGGCATGACCACATCCCATTCGTTATAAAAAACCTAAATGGAACCGGTTCCAAAGGAAAGGTGCAGACTACGGAATTATGATCATGCTCACGAAGTGAGCCCTAAAAAGGGAGATTAGCGCAGCGGCTGGCTGGAGCCGCGCACGATCAGTTCGCCGGAGAAAAGCTGTTCGCTGATGGAGAGTTCGCTGCCTTCAATGCGCGCGATAACCTGTTCCAGCGCGGCGTAGCCAATCTGCCAGGTGGGCTGCTTCAGGGTGGTGATGCCCACGCCTGCCAGCGCGGCCCACTCAAGCTCATCAAAGCCCAGCAGACCGATGGTTTCACCCCAGCGCAGTTCAAGGCGCTGTAAGGCGCGTGCCACCTGAAGTGTCAACGCGCCGTGTGCAGCAATTACCGCACAACGCTGGCCTGAATGACGCTGGTAGAAATCGCGTAATCGCTTTTCCAGTTCGTCAGGTTGATGCAGCGCCACTTCGGCATTCTCCGCCGCGACCTGTGGCGCCGTTTTCACCGTGTCGTAGAAGGCACGCAGGCGCTCGCGGCGTGTATTGACGCTACCCAGCGGTTCACTGACAAACAGTAACGCCTGATAGCCATTATCCAGCAAATGCTGTGTAGCAATGTTCGAGGCTTCCGGATTGTTCAGTCCAACCATATCGCAAGCAAAATCCGGGATTTTACGGTCAATCAACACCATCGGCAGCATTGACTGTTGTAGGCGATTCAGCACTTCTTCATGCATGCCCACCGCATTCACCACAATGCCTTCAACCTGATAGCTGCTCAACAGTTGCAGGTAATGCTGTTCGAGATCGACTTCGTTGTTGGTGTTACACATCAGCAGGGTAAAGCCCTGCGCACGGCACGCCGCTTCGATGCCGCTCAACACATCAACCGAATAGGGATTGGTGATGTCGGCAATGATCAGGCCGATCAAACGCGTGCGGCCGCGTTTGAGTCCGCGCGCCATCTGACTGGGACGATAGTTGAGTTCGGCGATGGCCTGTTCGATACGGGCTTTGAGATCGGGCGAGAGCAGATTCACTTCGCCATTCAGATAGCGGGAAACGCTGGTTTTACCGGTTTTTGCCGTACGGGCAACGTCACTGATTGTGGCTCGTGGCGGCCTGGTTTTCATTGCTTACACCTGCTGAAAAGAAACAGGCGAAGACTAACACAGCTCGCGCCAGGCGCAATCATTGCGCATCAGAAGTGAGTCGCAACACCGGTTGCCATAACGTTTGCAGCTCGCTGAGGGGCGCATCATCAAGCAGTTGCAACACCATTTCGGCGATGCGCTCGCCGATATGCTGCTGCGATGATTGCAAAATGGTGTTTACGGGCTGATCGATAATGGAATCGGGCGGCAGTCCATCGTAAACATACAGTGGAATCGCCTGCGCGCCCTTCAACCGCGCGGCTTGTTGCAGTGCAATCGCGGCACCTTCACCCAGCGTGCTGCAATCGGTAATGATCGCCTGCGGCACATCGCCTTGTGCCAGCCAGGCGTTGGTTTGCTGATAGCCGGAGCGGCGCGTGGCGGGCAACGCTGCCATTAAGGATTGATCGACTGGCGCCTGATGCCGGATCAGCGCATCGATAAAGCCCTGGCGCCGATCGAGGGTATAGGTTGAAGACTCATTGCTGCCGAGATAGGCGAGACGCGGCAATCCTTGCTGCAGGCAGTGTTCTGCCGCCAGAAAGGTGCCGGCGTGATTATCGTAATCAATCCAGGCATAAGGCTGTGGCAGCTCGCTGCGGCCGAGCGTCAGGAAGCGGAAACCCTTCTGCTGTAAACGTTGCAAACGCGCATCCTGCGGCAGGGTGTGCGTCAGTATCAATGCATCGATGGCGCCGCTGCGCAGCATACGCATCAGCTTACGCTGCTGATCTTGTGACTTATCGGGTAACAGCAGCAAATCGATATCGTGCTGTGCGAGTCGTTGATCCAGCGTCAGCAGCATTTGGCTGTAATAGCTGTCGTTAAGTGAGGCATGACTGATGGGGAAGAGCAGACCGACCGCATTGGCACGCCCGGTTTTCAGGCGGCGAGCCGCATCGTTAGGACGATAACCGCGCAGATGCGCTTCTTCTTCAATGCGTTTTCGCGTGGCGGCCGCGACATCATCGTAGCCATTTAGCGCCCGGCTCACGGTGGTAACAGAGAGACCAAGGGTAGCGGCGATGGCTTTCAGTGACATGATAGCATCCAATTGATCAATTTTTGATCACGCTAGCATAAAGGAAAAGACGGCTCTATCAGTTACGATTTTTTTAGCTTTTTCTGACAAATATGGCGTCAAAAGAGGCGAAAAAAGGTGATAAAAGCCGATCTGTTGATGCAGATCGGCTCTTTGCGGTTAGCTCAGCGGGCTGAGAGTGATCTCAACGCGACGGTTTTGCGCTTTACCGTCTTCGGTGCTGTTGCTGGCAACCGGATTATCCGGACCTGAACCTTGGGTGCGCAGGCGATTCTGTGCCACGCCTTGCAGAATAAGACCGCTGGCGACGCTGTCGGCTCGTTGCTGCGACAGACGCATATTCAGCGCGCGCGTGCCGGTGCTGTCGGTGTAGCCCACCACATTCACTGCCGTTTTTGGATACTCTTTCAGTACCATCGCCACGCCGGTCAAGGTATTGGCACCTGCCGGTTTCAGGTTGCTGCTGTTGGAATCAAAGGTGACGTTATTTGGCATGTTGAGCACAATATTGTCGCCCTGACGCGTCACGCTGACGCCAGTGCCGCGCATTTTGTCGCGCAGTTTCGCTTCCTGCACATCCATGTAATAACCTGCGCCGCCGCCCAGGGCTGCACCAGATGCTGCACCAATCAGCGCGCCTTTACCGCGATCTTTCTTCGACGACGACAGCACGCCAACGCCCGCACCCAGCACCGCACCTAAACCGGCGCCGATACCCGATTTGCCCGCCTGCGATTCGCCGGTATAAGGATTAGTGGTACAACCCGACAGCACGATGCTGCCGCTCAATAACAAGGTCAGCGCCAAAATACGCTTATTCATGAAAAATCCCTCACAGATCTAAACGGGGAAAAGCCCCAAAACGGCACTATTATGCCGTTCAATTGCGGGGAAATGCGTGAGGGTCAGTCTTAAATTGTAAACTTTTGCTTTAAAGATTATCGGGATGGCAGAAACAGCTGGTTTGATGATCGTTAATTAAGCCGCAGGCCTGTAGAAATGAGTGGCAGGTTGTAGGACCGACGAATTTAAAACCACGCTTCTTAAGTGCTTTCGACAGTGCAATGGCGGGCTCGGAGGTGGTTGGCGCCAGTTTGTAATCGGCGTAACGGTGCAAAATCGGCGTATGGTCGACAAAAGACCAGATAAAGCGCGAAAAGTCCTCTCCCGTTGCTTCCAGCGCTAACAATGCGCGTGCATTGTTGATGATTGCTTCCAGCTTACCGCGATGGCGAATCAGTCCCGCGTTTTGCATGAGATGCGCCATATCACTCTCATCCATCAGGGCCACGGCATTTGGATCAAATTCATGGAAAGCGCGGCGATAATTTTCACGTTTTTTTAGCACCGTAATCCACGAAAGCCCGGCCTGCTGGCCTTCCAGACAGACCATCTCAAATAAGGCACGCTTATCGGTTTGCGGCACGCCCCACTCTTTATCGTGGTACGCGAGATACAGTGGATCCTGAGTTACCCAGCCACAACGTTGCATTGCTTCACTCCTTAAGCAGATGAAAAAGTGATAGTTCCCTTGACGAATAGCAAAATCGATTAATAGTTATACAAGGGGCGCCGATATATCTTTCATAAAACCTAAACGCCCGTTCACTTCCCGGCTCGTCAGGAGTCTTTCATGGTGCAGAAAAGTCAGCGGACAGGCCAGCATAAAATTGTGCTGGCTATTGGCGGTTTGTGGCTATGTTTTCTGGCCGGAAATAGCTATGCCTACGATCAGGCGAGCCCGAATAGTGCGCCAGATTACAACGCAATACTCGCCGAAAAAATTTCCAATAATCATTTAATGTTGACAGAAAACCCCGAAGCCAACTTATTCGACGCTGCGCTTAATTCGCCGAGCGACTTTGCGATGGAGATGCACAGCGAAACCGCCAGTGTTGGCGCCACGCCGTTTGTTAATCGTTATTCGGCAGGGTGGTCGATACCGATGAGTAAAGCGGTGAGCACCGGGCCAGTGGCGCAGTTTGCGGTGGATGATTCGACGCTGAGTTGTCCGAAATGCGAACGCGTAGACAGCAATAACGCCGAACACATTGCGTCGTTGGGGTGGCGCGTTGACTCCAGCCTTGGCGTAATAATGCCGTGGGCGCAAGTCAGCTATAGCCATTTAGTGAACGAAGAGTTGCCCTCGCCCACCCGTGAGCGCGCTAACGACATGAACGGTCGGGAAAATAACTGGGTGGATGTCAATGTTGGTGCCAATCTGCCGCTGGGTCAACATATGGCGGCCTTTGCCTCATTCGGCCAAACCGGCGCGGTCAGCAGCGGCGAGCAGTTTATTTATAGCCTGGGCGTCAGCGCCAGCTTCTAATCGGCATAAAAAGAGAAGTGACAAAAAGTGATATCAATATACTAAGCGCGCTAATCATTACTTTGGTCACACTATGCGCAACAATATTATACTTATTAGCCGTGAAATTACGGCCTTTATCATCAGTGGATTGGTGCTCGTTTTCTGTATGGCGATGGTCTATATCGACGTCAACTGGATGAACGATGCACTGCACGAAACGTCTTTCACCGAAATCACCCAAGAGCTGATGCTCTTGCTCATCGCTACCGGCTTTTTCTTCTCTGCCTGGCAACGGCCATCGCAACGCAGTGTGCTCGTACTCATCGGCGGCTTTTATAGCTGCATGCTGATTCGCGAGATGGACTTCCTGTTCGATTTTATCAAGCACGGCGCTTGGCTGTGGTTCGCGCTGGCGACAACTGCGGCAAGTCTTGCTGTGGCATTGCGTCAGCCACGCCAGATTCTGCCCGGCTTGGTTGCACTGGTTCAGCACCGTAGCTGGCAGATGATGGCCGCAGGTTTACTGGCTGTTCTGGTGTTTTCGCGCCTATTTGGCATGCATCAGCTGTGGGAACATCTGATGATGGATGGCTATAACCGCGTGGTAAAAAACATGGCGGAAGAGGGCAGCGAGATGTTCGGCTACAGCCTGTGCCTGATCGCATCGGCTCGCTATTTATGGCAAACCCGCCCTCAACCTGTCGCTGTAACGATGCCGCACGCGTCACGCAATGTGGATCGCGCCGAACCGCTGTCTATGCCACGCTAATACCTACGACCTTTTTGACGATCACTTGCCTTAAAACAGGTACACTTACCGCATAACGCCGGGTTGAATTCGCCGCCCGGCGCACCATGCTGGTTAACGTCAGGTTTCTTCATGTCAGTCAAAATCTTATCTTCAACGTTGGTGGGGCTGGATGGCTTTTGCCATGACCCGCTCGCCGTGCTGCAGCAGGCCGATAATGGCACGCTGGCGGTGCTGCATAACAATATGCCGGCGTTTTACGCGCTAACGCCGCAGCGTCTGGCGCAGTTGCTGGCGCTGGAAGCTGCCGCGCAGCAGCCTAATGATGTCACGCTGGATGAGAGTCTGTTTCAGACCGAAAGCGCGCCTATCGCGACACCGGTTGGCAAGTTTGCGATGTATGAAGGCTGGCAGCCGGACAGCGATTTTCAGCGTCAGGCCGCGATCTGGGGCGTGGCGTTGAGTGAACCCGTAACCGCCGCCGAGCTGGCCACGTTTGTGGCGTACTGGCAAGCGGAAGGCCGTTTGTTCCATCATGTGCAGTGGCAGCAGAAGTTAGCGCGCAGCGTGCAGATGAATCGCGCCGCCAATGGTGGACAGCCAAAGCGCGATCTCACGCAAATCAGCAATACTGATTACGATATTCCCGATGGATTCCGAGGTGAGTAATGAAAACGCCGAACGATCTTTTTAGCCGCCTGAAAAAGATGATGCCGTCTGAAGTGCAGCCGAAATTTAAAAACGGCGCGGAGCTGCTGGCCTGGAATCAGGAGCAGGGCCGTTTGCGCTCGGAAGCGATTGTGCGTGAAAACCGCGCGATGAAAATGCAGCGCATCATGGGTCGCTCGGGTATTCGCGAGCTGCACATGAATTGCTCGTTCGATAACTATCGCGTGGAAAATGATGGGCAGCGTAAAGCGCTGGCCATGGCGCGTGAATATGCCGCCGGATTCGAAAATAGCATCTCCAGTTTTGTCTTTTCTGGCCGTCCCGGCACCGGTAAAAACCACCTTGCGGCAGCGATTGGTAACGATCTGATTATCCGCGGCAAAAGCGTGTTGATTGTCACCGTGGCCGATTTGATGTCGAGCATGAAGGGCACCTTCAGCGGCGGCAGTGATTTAACCGAAGAGCGTCTATTGCACGATCTTAGCCATGTGGATCTGCTGGTGATCGATGAGATCGGCATGCAGAGTGAATCGCGCTATGAAAAAGTGATCATCAACCAAATTGTCGATCGCCGCTCATCGTCGAAACGCCCAACGGGCATGTTATCGAACCTCGATCCCGCGGGCATGAATTCGCTGCTGGGTGAACGGGTAATGGACCGTATGCGCCTCGGCAACAGTTTATGGGTGCGCTTTGACTGGGAAAGCTATCGCAGCCGTGTACGCGGTGATGAGTATTGAGGGGTGCTATGAAAGCAGCCGGTAAAGGTCCAGCACTACTTCGTCTGAATAACCTGAAGCGGGTGATGACGCAACTGCGTACCACCCGCATCACCTCCCGCCAGGATCTGGCATTAGCGCTCGAGCTGAGCAAGAACACCGTTTCGTTGATTGTCGACGACCTCCTTGAGCAAGGGCTGATCAATGAGCTTGGCCCGGTTAGCGTGGCTTCAGCGGGGCGACCCAAAATCGAAATCTCGCTGCGCGCAGAAAAATTGAAAAGCGCGGGCATCATGGTGGAGCGTCAGGCAATTCACTGGCGCGTTTGCGACTACTATTCGCAGGTGATTGCCGAGCAGACCTGGCGCACGGAAACCAGCGATCCTGAGCAGTTGCTGCATGAACTGGTGGAAGTGTGCCAAACCTTGCATGCGGCGCATCCCGAACTGCTCGGCGTGGCGATTGGCTTTCCCGGTATCATCGATCCACACCGAGGATGGGTGCATTTTTCGGCCCATCTTGGTTGGAAGGATGTGGATGTCATGACCATCCTCAGCCACGAGATGCCGCTGCCGTTGCGCATCATGAATAACGTCAAAGCCGCTGCACTGCTCTCGGTGCAGCAACTTGAACTGAATAAGTCGCAGAGCCATTTCTATCTGCGTATCTCTGAAGGGCTTGGCGGCGCGCTGGTGGAACAGGGTGAGGTATTTACCGGCAGCAGCTGGACGGCAGGCGAGATAGGTCATCTCACGATGAAACCCAACGGCGAACGCTGTAGTTGCGGACGTTTAGGCTGTCTGGAAACACTGGTGAGCAAGCCGGCAATTCAGCAGCAATTGGCCAAGCGCAAGCCTGGCCTGCGTTGGCAAAACGGAGAAAGCGAGCCGGAAATTCTTAAGGAAGTGATGACGCAGGCGGGGACGTATCTGGGGAACGCTCTCAGTCAGGTAATGCAGGTGGTGAATCCGGCCAGCATCATCATTGATGGGCCGTGGAATGCGCAACCCGCGTTTGTGCAAGCGGTACAGCAGGCGGCGCAGGCCGGTACGCTGGCGTTTACCTTCGCCCACACCGCGCTGCATTTCCTGCCGATGCGTATCGATCCGGCCAACGGCTTAGCGCTGGCGGTGATTGAGCAATACGAACGTCCGAGCCAATAAAAGCGTGGTAAATCGCGCCGCTCCGTAGCGGCGCAATTCGTTGGCATCCTGACGGATTAATGCCGTGGAATATCAAATGACTCCTTCGCTTTGCCGGTTGAGATACGCTCTGGCAAATCCGCTTCGACATTAAATTTACGCAGCACCAGCGCATGAATCTTCTCAAGCGATACGCCTGCCGTTTCTGGCAGATAGCGGAAGGTGAAGAAGTACATACCCAGCGAGAAGATAGCGAACAGCAGCAGTGGGAAGCCACCGTGGAACATATCCAGCAGCATCGGGCTGCTGTTCATGATCGGGAAGGTGCTGCTGATAACAAAGTTGGCCATCGACATCGCGCAGATGGAAATGCCGACGCAAATCGAACGAATCTCGGTTGGAAACACCTCGCCCAGCACCGTCCACACGATCTGACCCCACGTCATACCGAAGAAAATCATGTAAGCGAACAGGCCAATGACTGCCAGCATGCCCGGCAAGTGGTAATAGAAGGCGATGAAGGAGTACGTCAGGCACACGCAAGAGGTGATGGCGCCCAGCAGCAGCAGCTTACGACGGCCAACTTTATCAATCAGCATCATCCCCACCAGCACGCCAATAAACTGACAAATCGACAGCCAGAAGGTTTGCAGCAGCGCTGAATCGGTGCTGCCCGCGACGTTTTTCAGCAAGGTTGGCCCAAAATACTGAATCACGTTGATGCCGCTAATCTGGTTACCTACCGCCAGGCCAATTCCGACAATCAGCAACGGAACGGTGGTTTTATCCAGACGCAGACGTGATTTGTGCTGATGGGCGGTTTTATCAGAAAACGAATGTTTGATTTCGTTGAACACGCTCTCGGCATGCTCGCGGTTAGAGATTTTGGTCAGCGTATCCAGTGCTTCATCGTACTTCCCTTTCAGCACGTTCCAGCGCGGTGACTCCGGGATAAAGGCGATAAACAACATAAACAACGCACAAGGCACCAGCGCAGTGGCGAGGATGTAGCGCCAGCCCATATTGATCATTACGTCAGGCAAGGTGGATTTGGTGATGAAATAGTTGGTCAGCAACACCACCGATTGTCCGCCGACGCAACACACTGCATACAGCGCGGTGGTACGGCCACGAAACTTTGAGGGCGAGAGCTCCGCCAGATAGATAGGCGAAATCACTGACGCCAGGCCAATCGCTAATCCGCCGATCATACGGAAGATGACGAAGACGGTGAAGTTATGGGCGATTGCCGTGCCGACAACTGAAACGGTAAACAGCAGGGCAGTGATGGCGAGGGATTTTTTGCGTCCCAGCTTGTCGCTGAGGCGTGGTGCCATAAAGCAGCCAACTAAACTGCCTAGCAGAATGTTGGAAACCGCCCAACCTGTTTCAGCGGGGGTTAACTGAAAATATTCACTTAAGGGTTCGATTGCACCGGAGATAATGGAAGAGTCATATCCCATCAGCAGACCGCCAAATGCCGCGACGGTACAGCAGAGGATGACATACTTCATGTTGTAGCGTTTTTGCCTGGTATCCATTGTTATAGCCCCTTGTCTCTACGGCCTGAACGTTGCTTGTTCAGAAAGAGGTGTTATGTAGGTTCGATGTTCATCTTTTATTCACGCGAGTGCTTCGTATTGGAATATATGTTCTAAATGATGGTTTTTGGATCATTTTTTCCGGAAAGTGTGAAGGGGGTTGCGAAAATCGCTGCATAAGTCGTCAGGGGTGTATTTATAGCTTAATGAAATAATAGGTTTTTCATCACTTCACTTTTTAAGAGCATTGCAAATTTTGCGTTTTATTGGAATTTTCATTCTGTTATGCGGAGATGTTCGCCCATTTTATTTCACCCGCCAACGCGCACGGGCGCGTTTCATTTTTTAACACGCAACGGGCATAATACGTTGATTCACAGCCCCTCTTTGCGGACGCCGTAATGAAAACGCAGCGCATCACTCTGGACGATATTGCTACCCTGGCGGGCGTCACCAAAATGACGGTAAGCCGCTATTTGCGCACACCGGAAAAGGTCAAAACGGAAACGGCGGAGAAAATCGCCAGCGTGATTGCCGAAATTGGCTACGTCGCTGATAGCGAAAATGTGGCGGCGGCCAAACAGAATCCGCCGCGTATCGGCGTGTTAATTCCTTCCTTTAATAATCAAATCTTTGCCGATCTGCTGGCGGGAATCGAATCGGTGACCAGCGCGCAGGGTTATCAAACACTGGTGGTCAATTATGACTATAACGCTCAGCGTGAAGAGGAGCAGATTGCCACGGTGTTGGCCTTTAACATCAAAGGATTGATCCTGACCGAATCGGTGCATACCGTGCGCGCAGAAAAATACCTTAACGCGGCCAATATTCCGGTGGCGGAAGTGATGGGGCTAACCGAGGCGCGCGGGCGCATCAATGTCGGCTTTGATAACTATCGCGCCGGCTACGATATGACGGCGATGTTGTTGGCCAGCGGCAAACAGCGCGTCATCTATTTTGGTTCGATGTCCGATCGTCGTGATGAGCAGCGCTATGCCGGCTATCGCGATGCGGTTGAAGCGGCCGGTTTGCCGGCGGGCCGGATTGTGCCGAACAAGGTCTCGTCGGTCTCGATTGGCACCGGCATGATGACACTGGCGCGTCAGCTCTATCCGGAGATGGATGCAATTCTCTGTACCAACGATGATTTGGCGGTTGGCGTGCTGCAGGAGTGCCAGGCGGCGCGTATTGCTGTGCCGCAAGCGATGGCAATCGCCGGTTTTCACGGGCTGGAAATCGGTCAGGCAACCACGCCAAGATTAGCCAGCGTGATCACGCCCCGCTTTGAGATGGGCAAGGTGGCGACGGAAATCATCCTGAAAAAAATCAACCAACAGCCAACCATTGAGCAGGTGAATTTGCATTATCGTCTCTCAATGGGTGCGACCATTTAGTTCACTGCGTATAGCGCAAATGAAGCAGAGGAAAAGGATTTCCCTGACCATCAAGCGGCGAGCGGCCCGTCATCACAAATCCCTGATGCTGATAGAAACCTAGCGCCTGCGGATTTTGCTCATTCACATCCAGCTCGGTGACACCCAGTTGTTCGATGGCGAAGCGCAGCAGTTGTTTGCCCACGCCCTG
>Ga0207655_1002608_pt1 | contig 14327 bp, 13 predicted proteins | sample KBSM44metaG_FD_184398 | JGI IMG/M metagenome (GOLD analysis project Ga0207655, IMG submission 184398) | Miscanthus rhizosphere microbial communities from Kellogg Biological Station, Michigan, USA - KBS M4-4 metaG (SPAdes) (version 2) | ecosystem: Host-associated > Plants > Roots > Rhizosphere >...
CCATCGCTCTAATTGAGGAAGGTACACCTGTTGTGGCACTTATTACAAACAAAGACACTGCGTTAAACTTACGCGGAAATGTGAAAGAAGTAGTCGCACGCGGAGCAAACCCTCTAATCATTAGCATGGAAGGCATGGAAGATGAAGAGGATTCATTTGTACTTCCAAAAGTACACCAAGCCCTTACACCACTAGTATCGGTTCTTCCTCTTCAATTAATTTCGTACTATGCTGCTTTACATCGCGGTTGTGACGTTGACAAACCTCGTAACCTAGCAAAATCAGTAACGGTAGAGTAATACCAAAAAGAAATACTCTTATGCTGTGTATCAATAATAAAGTCATTTAATTTTTATTTTTAGAAATAAAATAACCATCTATCCCTTTAGTTGATAGATGGTTATTTTTCAGAGCACTCTTATAAAAGCGTTCCCTTAATTACATTTTTCGCATAATATACTCTCTGCAGTTCTTGCAATTGCATTATCTAATCTTGATACTAACATATCTTTTTCAGAAGGCATGGTTAAAATAGCAGTAAAACGTTCACCTTCTTCAATTTTTTTACGGCAATTACTACAAATTAATTCCTTAGGTAGAAATGTATCTTTTAATTTATTAAACATCATAATCTACTCCTAATCTAATTATTTTTTTAATTATGTAAATGACAAAATATTCTTATATCCATTATACTTTACAATATGTATATTTTCCATTTAAAACCATATTTCTAAGAAGATTTATATGGCTTTATTATTCATGAGTATGTGCTAGTACTCAAAAAAAGAATCCGTTGTTGGATTCTTTTTTTACCTTTTATAAAAGGATACTCGTTATCTCGTAGCATTATTTACTAAATATTAGTTGACGTAAAAATTACTTGTGTATACATGACCTACAAATGTTCCGTCATAGTTTGTTTCAGGTTGTGTTACTCTGTAGACCGCCATGCGGTAACGATATGAACCTTTTGAAAGAGGTTCTGGACCGACACCAATACCGAATTTCTCATCAGGAAGCGCATACCATTGGCTTTTTGTCCCTTTATTTACCCACGAACCTTTATCATAATATTCAAGTTGTCCAATAAGGCGAACTTCATAGTTATTGTCATTTTTCACTTTAATACCAATTGATTCTTTCGTTGTCCAATACGACTTACTTGCATTAATGGATACACCAAATGCAGATTCTGCTTCCGCTGATTGAACGTGACCACCTGGAATTGGTAAATTCCCTACAGCTCCTGCTCCTAATCCTCCTAATGCAATGGCTCCTGCTAGTACAACTTTCGTCATTCTTTTCACGTTTCCATCCCCGTTTCATTTAGTATTTGTCAACTCGCGTAAGAACAAAACTATTAAACCGTTTACACGAGATTGTTACGGGTAAATTATATCACACCATTTGGAATAATTTGTAGATTAATAGCTAATATCTGTTAATTTCAATTCCACTAAACTAACAAATTATTTATTATGTCATTACCTTTTAAAGCTCGGTTACTTCAAGCTCAAATAAGGACATTTCCATCTTTTTTGGTAACAAAGAAGACAAGCGCTTCTTTCACCCTCTCTACGAAAATTAAAAGAGGAGTTCTTTGAAATTTTATGGTTTTCTGCTAAATTGATAAAAATTGACTGCAAGGAGGTTTTACATGAGCTTTATCATTTTTTGTATGTTATTTGGCATGATGTTCCCTCTTCAATATGTTTTTTGGGGATTCGACAAACGAATTAATAAATTAAAAGAGAAAATTTCTTCTTTTGAGAAAAACGGAATCTCTCTCTACACCTCTACAACCAGTAAGCGCGAAAAACACACATATGAAGATAAGATTCTCTATATTGAAATCATTAAGAAAAAAGACCGATTAGACGCTAGAGTGTTTTTAAAAGACTTATTCGGAGAGCAAATCAAAATTTTACACGAAGGATACGATTTAATTGAAAATCGCAACGTTGTGTCCATTGAAAACGAAAGCAACATCAAACAGTTTTTGGGCTCTAACGCAGATGTAAAACATCTTGTTCAATCTTTAAAACAAATGCTTATCAAAAAAGTAGATGATTTGTATCACATCTCTATCGCAAAAGATACCGTACTTACTTCTTCTGTCCCTACGCCTTCCTCTTTTGCTTCTCATTCACCTTTACCTCATAACGAAAGCTCATCCTCTCATTATTTCGAACCCTTGGAACACGCATTAAAAAATGGGGAATTCGAGTGGAAACAGGAAGACACATCAGAAGTATATACCGTTCAAAATGTGTGGAAAATTCAAATCTCACCCGACAAAATAGCCCCTTTCCAGTTACTAACCATATCAAAAGACGGCACAGAAAACATATCCATCCTCTACAATACAGATACGAAAGAAATTAAAGACCTGAATGTTAACAAGGGCATTATGCACAAACTAAAAGACCCTGCTCAACTAGTTGATTCTATCCAATCTATCTTGTATGCATGTTTTGAACAAAGCACTCAGTACAAGCACAAAGTAGATGAGCTAGTACAAGTAATGAATTCACGAAAGTTTGAACAAAACGAGCAGTCTGAGGAATTGCAATCCCACTTAGATTATATTGAAGAACATCTTGAACTACTAGAAGCAGAAGACCATCACACTTTTTTATCCATTAAAGAAAAACGTATTCCAGAACTCAACGAATTAAAACGCAAACTTTCCTTCGACCATTCATTTGAAAAAGAGCTACATGACATGTTTGAACTCATACTGACTTCTCTTCAACGGATGCGCAAAAAAATTGAGACGGAACATGAACGTTCACTTGTATTTAAAGAAAAATTATTGGAACAACTAAACCAAGAATAAGGAGGACACAATATGACAGCAATGACCGAACATCAACACTTTTTAGAACTAGCATGTTCCCTTGCCGAACAAAACGTAAACAATGAAGGCGGCCCATTTGGTGCAGTCATTGTAAAAGATGGACAAGTGATTGCAACAGGTGTCAATCGTGTAACAACTGACTGCGACCCGACATCTCATGCAGTGATAAACGCTATCCGCGAAGCTTGTAAAATTCTTAAAACTCATAATTTGAGCGATTGCACCTTATATACAAGTTGTGAGCCATGTCCCATGTGTTTAAGTGCTTGTTATTTGTCACAAATTAAGCAAGGATATTACGACGCAACGCGTGAAGACGCTGCTCGTGTTGGCTTTGACGACGATTATATCTATAGAGAAATCCCTCTTCATTCTGAAATTCGAAGCATTCCTTTTGAAAAACTACAAGTAGAACATCCTCTATCTCCTTTTCAGGCATGGACAGATTTTTTCAAAACAGAATTGGATTAAAAAAAGACAGGCTTAAGCGCCTGTCTTTTTTATGCTTTTGTTTCTACCTCTTTCAATTCTTTTTTAACTTTTCGAAAGAAGAATAATTCGTAAATTACAGGAAGAACAATTAACGTTAGTAAAGTAGAGGTTGTTAATCCACCGATTACTACAATTGCTAATCCTTTTGAAATCAATGTTCCGCTCGCTGTGCTAAATGCAAGTGGTAAAAGAGCTGTCACTGTAGCAAATGCGGTCATTAATATAGGGCGAAGACGAGTTTTCCCTGCTTCGATTAATGAATCCCGAATGGTTAATCCTTGTCCATTAATGTTTTGTCCTACACGGTCTACAAATACAATCGCATTTGTTGTGACAATTCCGATTAACATTAAAATCCCTATCATTACACTTACGGATAAAGGTTCTCCTGTTAGTAGCAACGCTCCCAATGCTCCAATAGGAACAAATAATAGAGAGGATAGGATAACAAACGGCAAACGAACCTTTTTAAACGTAATAAGCATGGTCAAGTATACAAGTCCTACTGCAACAAACATTGCCATACCAATTTGTCCAAATGCCTCTGTTGCATCTTCGCTTCCGCCACCTGTATCTATTTTGGTGTTTTCGTGCAACGTCACTTCTTTTTTAATTTTCTTTTTAAGCGTATCTGTTGCAGCTTGAATATTCTTCTCCGTTGTTTCTCCGCTAATTTCTGCATATACTTTTCCGTCTAATTTTTCTAACGTAACAAACGTATCACCTTTTTCAATGCTTGCGACCATTCCTAATGTAATTGGACCTTTTTCACTCATAATAACGGTCTTGGCAATATCCTCTTGAGAACCTACCTTTTTGTCGTATTCGATTTGAACGTTTCGCTCTTGTCCATTAGCTGCCGTGTACGTAAAAGATACATTTTGAAGTTGACTTGCTACAATTCCCATAGCGGTTTGTGCATCTACCCCGTATGTTTTCATTTTTTCATTATCTAACAGCACGTTATAACGTGCTTTTTTATCTTCAAAATTGTTTTGAACGCTCTTCATGTTTTTTTCGTGTTTAAATACATCTGCTACTTTTTTTGCGTCTTGTTGAAGCTCTTCTAAGTTATTATTATACAAATCAACCGTAATGGCGTTACTTCCTGGCATGCCACCTGACATCATTTCTTGAACTGTTACTTTTGCATCTGCAGGTACATGTTTCTCCAACTCTTTTTTAATGGCTTTTACTGCTTTATCTATATCTGCTTGCTCAGTTAAATTTAACGTGTAACTAAATTCATTTTCTGATGCTCCGCCTAATCCAGTAGAGCTTCCTCCCACCAATGTTGTTATATCTTTTACATTTCTATTTTTGGTTAACGCTTTTTCAGCTTGTAAGGAAAGTGTATTTGTTTTTTCAATAGGTGTAGAAGAATTTAACACTACGCTTGCAGAAAGCATTTTTTGTTTTTCATTCGGAATAAACGTAAAACCTAATTTAGGAACAATTGAGAAAGAAGCAATAAGTAAGATGACAGAAATAAGAAGAACAATAAGCTTATGTTTTAATGCTTTTTTAATCACCGCTCCGTAGGCTTTTTCTAACATGCCTTCTTTTAGATGATTGCTTGCACCTTTAAAAGAGTATTTTGCAAGAATAGGAACTAATGTAATAGCTACTAACAATGAAGCGAACAGCGCAATGACCACAGTCAGAGCAAATGGCAAGAAGAACTGCCCTGCAACACCACCCACTAGTCCAATCGGTAAAAATACAACAGCCGTTGTAATGGTTGAGGCTGTGATGGCACCAATAATTTCTTTTGTAGATTCTACGACAAGACCGTCTTTTGTTTCTCCTTCTTTTCGCAGTCTCATACGACGATAAATATTTTCAATCACCACGATACTATCATCTACTACACGCCCAACAGCTACAGCCATTGCACCGAGCGTCATGACGTTTAGTGTAATGTCCATTTGGTGCAGAATAATACCTGTAATAAGAAGTGAGAGAGGAATCGAAATAATGGCAATTAAAGTAGCTCGAAGGCTTCGTAAAAAGACGAGGATGGTTACAGATGCAAACAGCGCCCCGAATAACCCTTCTTTTACTAACGTCTTTACGGATTCTTTAATGCTATCCGCTTGTTCAAATACCATATGATAAGAAATATCGTTTTTATGTTTTTTTAACACGCTAATTACTTTATCGGTTACATCCACCGTGTTTCCATCTTGTGTTTTAGTAACACTAATGGCTACAACATCTTTTCCGTTATATCTTCCCATCTCTGTAGATTTCGTTTCTTCTGTAACAGTAGCTACCTCGCTTAATTTTACTGTTCCATTTTGTGTTTTTATCGGTACATTTTTTAACTCTTCTGCCGTCTTTTCAAGTCGCACAGGAATATTTTCATCGTTTTCTTTAATGGTACCCACTGGGAACCCTGCTTGATTACTTTGGATTGCGTCTTGAATTTGTTGCATGGTTACTCCTTGCAATAGAGCTTTGTCTTTTTGAAGCGTAATATCAACAACATCTTTAGTTAAGCCGAAGAATTGTACTTCATTTACACCTTCCACATTTCCTAGTTCATCTTTCAATTCATTTTGCACAACTTTTTGGATATCGTGACCATCTTTACCTTGTAAGGTAGCATTAATAATAGGTATCGAACCTGTTGTAAAACGCATCACATTTGTTGTAGCTTTTTCAGGCAACGTTGCTTTATCCAAGATGTCATTCAACTCTTTCTCTTTCTTCTCCATATCCGTTCCGTAGTCAAATTGCATAATATAGAAACTTGCATTGTCACTGCTTGTTGTTTGGAACGTATCCAGTGAAGAAAGCGACTTGATTTGTTTTTCGACCTGTTTGTTTACTTGTTCATCCATATCACTTGCCGTGGCTCCTGGGCTAATAACCTGTACCACTAATGCAGGAACATCCAAATCAGGAAATAAATCCATTTTCAATTTGTTAAATGAATAAATACCTCCTACTATCAGGAGAATGGAAATTAAGAAGACAGATGCTGCATTTTTTAAACTGAATTTCGTAAAATAACTCATGCACGAACCCCCTTTTTCACGTTTATTTTGTTAGTCATTTCTGCGTTTTCCCCTTTTTAGATGTAAATTATTTACTGTCTGGGTGTGACAATTAAAAAAGCAAGTGCATGTGCACCTGCTTATCGTTCATGATTTTTTAAAATTGTAACAATCTCATCAACTTTTTCATCAGTCATTTCTACTTTATTTTCTAAATTATCTATATAATTTTTAAAATTATTTCGAGGAGACAATACGGGTGTCCCTTCTGATTGAACACGGTCAATTTTAACATCGGGATGAATAAAGTAGACCATTCCCTGTACCCACGTATAAATGTTTTCCTCTTTTAAAACTTTGGATAATCGGTAGACGTGTGTTCCGACTTGTTTCACTGGACTATAAAAATCTTGTGAATAGCGTGTCCCTTTACGCCCAACTTTGTGTTGCTTCCACGTTCGCTCATCTTCTTTACCTTCAATTTCTCCTTTGAAGTTTTTTACTTCTACCACAAAAACGCCCGTTTTCCCTACCACAATTAAATCCAATTCACTTTCTTGTTCCTGAAATGTTATTTTCTTATTGGTAAATACGTGGTATTTGTCATCTAATGTTTTAGCCAACTTTAACGCCTTTACTTCTCCTTCTAAACCTACCTTCAAAATTTTGTTTTTGTATTCAAAGAAATAAGACATGCCCATGGCGAAAAAGAGAGGTAACGTAAACAAAAGTTGAAAAAAATCATTGGTCGTTGCAAAACCCATATATACAAAAAAGAAAATCCAAGCACTCAGTGATGTGAGATTGTTTTTTCGTATTCGCCTTTTCAGTTCATTATTAGATGAATGAATAACAGCCATCTTTTTTCTCCTTTCACAAAAAAACATATATTTAATGTAAAAATAAATGTATGTTTGTCAATTTTATATTAAAAAAATATTTTTTTATTAATATTGAATATTCCATTTTGTATTGTTAAAATGAAAATAAGAAATACACAAGAGGTGATTCTCATTGAGCGAGTTGCATTTTAACTCCAAATTGCCTTTTTTATACTGTGTTTTCACCATTCGAAATCATCGTAAAAACACTGTAAGAAAGACATTAATGAATAAAACAGTCAATATTTTAATGAAACAAACAGCCAATGATACATATCAATTGCTCCAAGGTGATTTAGACGGAACAGATATGTTGCAACATGCTGTGCAAAAAGAACTTCAACACACATTATCCATCGAGGATGATATTTTTGCTGAACAACTCAAAACCATTTACATCCCTCGTAAGAAAGAACACGCAACAGATAAAGATTACACACCACTACTTGTTTATTACGCATTTATTAAAGAAGAATCCCTAACCCACCTTCTACACGAAGATTCTCCTTATACAGCACTTTCCATTGATGAAGCCCAGGAAAAAGATGTTCTTCCCCTTCACCAAAAAATACTGTTTGGTGGATTAAGCCCGTTATGTGGAGAAGAAGTGAATGTGTATGAACAGGTACAAAAAAAGATGTTTTCTTCTTCAATTGCCAAAGGTCTACTTAACGAAGAATTTACCCTTTCAGAACTGCGCGAGTTACTCGAAGCTTTCGTGCCATCAATTCGTTTAAATTCATCTAACTTCATTCGAAAAATCACTTTATCTAAAATGACCAAAGGATTAATTGAAGAATGTATGGATGAGAACAATTGCGTAAAAACATCTAAGCAATATTCAAACAATGCAGCAAAACTATATCGATTTACCACCGAGGAACCCCTATTATCTTATTTTAATTAACCCCCTACGAAAGGAGAAAGACAATGTCTTCAATTGAATTTTCAGGAACAAATGGAAAAGTAAATATTTCTGACCAAGTCATTTCAAATATCATCGGAGCTTCCGTATATGAATGTTATGGCGTAGTTGGTATGGCATCTAAAAATAAATTTAAAGATGGTGTAACCGATTTACTGGGAAAAGAGAACTACGGCAAGGGAATTGTCGTGAATATCGATGAAAACGAAATTGAAATTCATATTCACGTTATTGTTAGCTATGGAGTGAAAATTTCAGAAGTTGCGCGTAGCATTCAAGAACGCGTTAAACACCAAGTTGAAACCATGCTTGATATCCATGTTGCAAACGTAGATGTTATTGTCGAAGATGTACGTGTTCAAAAAGAGAAAGACAAGGACAAAGGCAAACCATCTTTGTAAAGAAAAGGAGTTCTTCTCATGTTCCTTTTTTTAATTAAAGTAATTTTTACCGTGCTAACAGGCGCGTGCGCTACCTTTTTTACATATAATTTGATTCGCTCTTTTGTACAAACACTTAAAGAAACACGCGCGTATAATCGGCGGTTTGTTGATGTAATGAAGTGGATACACAAAAAACGGCGAATTACGAAAGAAACCGTAGATATCCAAGAAGGTGACATAAAAGGCGATTACACTTTCACCTTTGAACAAGACAAGCACGTCTTTTCCGTTAAATTGACGTCTAATCGCCAATTCCTCACGTTTGTTGCCAAACACCGAGAGGGGAACAAAACGGTCTTAAAATACGTATTTGATAGAAACACACAAACCTATTTAGAAAGCCACGTGTCTGATTTTATTCTTCACCCGAAAAAGAAGGAAAAGGACATTGCTTATATCCAAAACTTTTTTGATTACCTTAGCCATTTCCAGTGGAACCACCTTCTTGAAGCATCCACAAAAGACTCAACGTATGGCGTGGATATTGTCAAAGGCGTCATTGACAGCCACGTAGACTTAAACCAATACGAAAAAACACCTACTCATTTACAAAACTTTAGCGAATTAGTGGATTTGCAACATCAAATTGAAGAGCACCCCTTTGAACATCAAGAATTGTTCTTACAGGTCATTCATTTAACATTGACTCTTTCCCCTCAACTTGCCGAATTTGATGAAGAAACAAATCATTTATTCGAGCACATCGCTAAGCGAGACATTATAAATACCTACTCCATCTACCAACAAACCAAACATGATGCATCTCACCGTAAGCAAATAGCCGATAGTCTTCACGCTATGTACGGTTTACTTACCGATATGCAACGGAAATTAAACGACCATCAATCGTTTGAGATAGAAAGGGAATTACGTACCATTCAGCAACGATATAAAAAAGAAGAGTAACTATCTTTCTTTATAGGTTGCTTGCTTTCTGCTCTTTTTCACTATAATGGTAGATTGACAAAATGATATTTCATTCAAAAAGGAGCGTTTTTACATGAGCGAATTTGAAACTCAGACTCAGACCAAAACCAAAGTTGATACAGACACAGAGGAGTTGCGCAGCGAAGAAATTACTGACGAAGTAGCTGAGCTAACCCTTGAAGATGTATTGAACGACAAACAATTGGTTGATAAAATTAATAAAGAAGCCGAACAAATTGTTGAAAAGATTACGACCGAAAATCGAAGCGAACTTTCGAAAACATTAAATGATTTATCTAATATCGGAGATGCATCACAACGCGAGGCAGGAGACGCGTTAGCAACCTTAAAAAGACCTCTAAAGTCGTTAATGGATGGTAAAAATGATGAAATTCCTAAAACTCTTTTAGAACTTCGTAAAATTGTAGGCGAACTAGATGCCGAAGATTTACACGCTAAAGGATTAAAAGGATTCATGAACAAGATGTTACGCCGAAACCCTATTGAGAAATACACTCAAAAATATCAAACCATCGATAAGCAAATTGATGCGATTATCAAAAGTTTGTTAATCGGGCGCGACAATTTGCAAGCAGACTCCATTTCGCTTGATATGTTAAAAGAAGATGCCCAACAAAAGATTTATGAATTAGATAAAGACATTTATCTAGGTCGCCAACTTGCCACTTTATTAGACGAGCAACGCTCAAAACCTGCTAACTCAAAAGACATTGCCACTATTGATGATGCACTTGAAACTACCCTCGTTCGTGTCCGCGATATGCAAGAATCAAAAGCTATCCTTCTTCAATCTATCGCTTCTATCGACATGTTGAAAAAAACCAATACCAAACTTTTAAATGCTGTTCGTAATGCCATTACCAAAGTTCGTACGGTTGTAACTATTTCTACAACTATTCAATTGGCTTTAAACCGTCAAAAGAAAGTTATCGATGCTGTCAATGGGACAAACTCTGCTATTGAATCTATGGTATTAGCGAATTCACGTTCATTGAAACAAAACAGCGTAGAAATTGCTAAAATCATGGAGAATCCTGCTATCAGCATTGAAAAGCTACGCGAATCGTTTAACAACGTATTTGATGCCATTACAACCGTAGAAGAATCACAAGCTCGTACTATCAGTTCTTCAAAAGTGTTTATCGAAGAATTAGACAAGTTTAACGAGGAAATGAAAGCAAAAATCACAAGAGGTAAGTAACAAAGGCATCCTTTAAGGATGCTTTTTTCCACTATCAAGGAGGATTTGTTATGGGATTTTTACTCACCCTTTTAGGGTTAGGACTTGCAGGTACATTGTTACTCGCTGCATCACCTTTCATTTTGTTTTATACTGGGAAAAGCTTGGTTAACCAAAAGCTCAATCCGTTCCAAAAACAAAATGACCAGTTTCATCAGCTTCCGCACAAAAGCAAGGACATGCTTCACCAGTTTACAGCAAGCTCGCTTTTTGCGACATATGTAAATCAACGTCAATTATCTGACCAAGCTATGTCTATCTTATTTTTAGCTAAAGACAAACCGAATCAGCTGTTATTTTCAAAAATGTTACCAAAAGACCAAAGTCTTCAAATTTTCGAGTACCTCAAAAAGAATAAAAAAATAAAATCACAAGCCATTGATGAAACGGTACTAGAAATCCGCTCACTTTTGTTTGAAACGATTAAACAAGATAAGCAAAACAAGCAAGCTGTTATGTACTATTACTTTGATGAACTGTACCAAGACATTCAAGAAATTAATAGCATGAAGAATCGGGTAAATGGTGGCATTCAAATTCAAATCCAACAAATGATTGATAAAACCCTGACTCTTCTTCCATACTTTGAAGAATATCAATTATTTGAAATGAGCCACAAATTTAAAACATTGATTCAAAAAGACATTAAAGAAGCACTTCAACTCTTTCATTCCATTGAACCGACTCATCATTCGCGAGCTGAAAAAGAAGCGGAGCTCCTCATTATTTTTAAAACCATTTTAACTGAAATGAATGACATGGAAAAGCAACTCAATGAACAAAACCAAGACGAACTTGAGAAGAAATTTCGCTTTTTAAAAACAAAGTTTCAATTGAATCAAGAACAATAAATGAACGTACTAGGAGGCTTATAACATGCTTGGCTCACTTTTTTTATCGGCATGCTCTTTTTTTCTTTTGCTACTAGGAAGTAAAACACTTCTCTTACAGGACAAGAAAGACAAAAAGAAAAGGATGCACAAACAGGTATCTTCTGCTAAAGATGACATAACCAATAATCTCAACAAGACGATTTTATCTACTGAGTCAAAGCAACTGTTCGATTGTTCTCAACAACTGTTAACAGAACTTATTGCAAAAGCGAAGGAAACGGACGACTTTGCCAATGATAAACATCACGAGACGTTTGAAAAGAAGCTGTACAATTATCGCATTCATATATCCGTCAGCCCTACTCAGTTCGAATGGAAAGTATGCGATTTGTCTCAAAAAGAAACAAACAAAAGCTTCGTATTATATGCTACTTCGTTTAATCGTTCCACTAACAAAATTGACTATGATGAAATTCGGGTTTATAAGGGGAAAACGTATGACTATGGACCTTTATTACACCGAGAAAACGCATCGCCTCCTTTTTTATCGAACCTTGAACGCTCGTTTACACAACTAAATGACGTAGGATGGAACCGCCCTCCGTCCCCTTCTCTTTCTTTCCAATCGAAAGAAGATGGTCAAACCAGTGTGTTAAACACTTCGTTAGACAAGGTCTACGCACTAATGCAACAAAAACAACATATTTTTGACGAAAAATGTTTTGACCTTCTTACGGATATCTTTACTCGTTCTTCTTCTCTCTTATTAGCCATTGAAGACGGAGAACTAGACGAATTAGAACATGATATAGAACGCATGGTTTCGCAAGAATTGCACGACATTCTTGTTCATTATTGCGGGATTTTTCATCAATATGATGACGTAGGCATCATCATGTTACACGAAACACTAGAAAATCTTCAAAGCTTCCTTTCTAAAAAAGAAGCAGAAGTGTCTCAGCAACACCTTGTTCGCTTGAAAGAAACACAAAGGCTAATTCAACACCGATATCAATAGATACCTGACAAAGTTTGTGTAGTTAAAAACACCTTCCATTAAAAAAGTTTCAAAAATATATATTTTTGAAACTTTTTTCTTTTATTTACGTATATTAATCAACAAATCTTTTTAAAATTCTTATTCATTATGGAGTTTTTTCTACTTTTTTATGGTATATAAAGTAGGAAGGTTCTTTTTATCCTAAGGAGGATGAATTATGTACGAAAATTTTGAAACCGCTGATTTTCAAAGCAGTGTTTCTTCAACTAACAACCACATGAAAAAAGTCTTTTTATGGATGTTTTCAGCGTTAGTTGTAACAGCTTTGGTATCATTATTCGCTTCAACAAATGAAGGGATGTTAGCATTTATTAATAGCCCTGGTGTATTCATTCTATTAATCGCTGAAATTCTTCTAGTTATTTTCTTAGCAGGACGCATTAAAAAAATGAAACAAACAACCGCTACACTTCTTTTCCTTCTGTATGCGGTCATTAATGGGATTGTATTTGCTGGTATTTTCGAAAAGTATACAAGCGAATCTATCGTAAATACATTCTTTATTACAGCAGGTATGTTCGGTGCTTTAGCTGTATTCGGCTATACAACAAAAAAAGATTTATCGACATGGGGAACATTCTTGTTCATGGCGCTAATTGGCTTACTCCTTGCTTCTCTCGTAAATATCTTTGTAGGAGGAACTGCTTTAGGATTTGTCATTTCAATCTTAGGCGTATTCGTTTTCGCAGGTTTAACAGCTTACGATATGCAAATGATTAAAAACGAAGCATGGTATCGTAAATACCCAATCATGGGCGCTCTTGAACTATACTTAGATTTTATTAATCTGTTCTTACAGTTATTACGTTTCTTTGGCGTTGGAAAAGACTAAACCAAAAGCTCTCATCTTGGATGGGAGCTTTTTATTTTTTACACAAACGTAAAAAGGTTTTTTTGAATTTTTTTTGTATTAACATTTATGTTTTTTTGCTGCGTTTTTATTGATTTTTTAAAGCAAATTACTAAACTTCAAACAAATAAACACGCTTATTTTGACGAAAGGTTGATTCACTGATGAGAAAATTAATAAAGGTGACCTTATTCATCTTCATCCTTCTTCTAATTTGTAGTGCAAGTTATTTTGCCTTCAAATACTTTGTTTACGGAGAAGTGTACCAAGAAAGACCTGATATTGAAAAAGGAAGTATTTTAGACAAGATACTAAGTAAACACGAAGAAGACATTTACAAACCATCAGAAGATGTAAAACAGCGTGCATACAGCGTTTTACTAACAGGTATCGACTCTGAAAACATGGACCATAGTCGTACCGATACCATTATGGTTGCCTTTATTGACCCGAAAAACAAAAAAACAAGCATTCTTTCTATCCCCCGTGATACCTACGTTCAAATCGCAGGAAGAAAAATGGACAAAATCACTCATGCACACAATTATGGTATTAACTCTACTATCATGACAGTGGAAGACTTCCTTGATGTGAAGATTGATTACTACGCAACTATCAACTTCAATGGATTTTTAGACTTAGTTGATACACTTGGTGGCGTTCATGTAGATGTAGAAAAGAATATGACATTCCCTGACCGTATTACGGGTAAACAGTTTAGCTTAGAAAAAGGCGAACAAAAGTTAACTGCTATTCAAGCATTAAACTATGCGCGTTTTAGAAGCGATGG
>Ga0207655_1002613_pt1 | contig 14311 bp, 9 predicted proteins | sample KBSM44metaG_FD_184398 | JGI IMG/M metagenome (GOLD analysis project Ga0207655, IMG submission 184398) | Miscanthus rhizosphere microbial communities from Kellogg Biological Station, Michigan, USA - KBS M4-4 metaG (SPAdes) (version 2) | ecosystem: Host-associated > Plants > Roots > Rhizosphere >...
GCGCGATGGAGCAGGAAGTTACTCTGCTGCGTGACAAAATCGAAAACCGCCAGACGTTGACGCTGGCTGGCTGCGAAATTTACACCGGCACGCTAAACGGTGTTGAAGTTGCGCTGCTGAAATCAGGCATTGGCAAAGTCGCCGCCGCGCTAGGCACCACGCTGCTGCTGCAACTGTGCAAACCCGATGCGGTGATCAATACCGGTTCTGCTGGCGGATTAGCCCCCACGTTGAAAGTGGGCGATATCGTGGTATCGGATGAAGTGCGCTATCACGATGCCGATGTGACCGCATTCGGTTACGAGCCAGGCCAGATGGCCGGTTGCCCCGCCGCTTTCGTTGCGGATGACACACTGATTGCCGCTGCTGAACGGGTTATCAAGCAGCTCGACCTCAACGCGGTACGCGGTTTGGTGGTGAGCGGCGATGCGTTTATCAACGGAGCTGAACCGCTGGCGCGTATCCGTACCACTTTCCCGCAGGCGATTGCGGTAGAGATGGAAGCCACCGCCATCGGTCACGTTTGCCATCAGTTCAACGTGCCTTTTGTGGTGGTACGCGCGATTTCTGACGTGGCCGATCAGGAATCACACCTCAGCTTCGACGAGTTCCTCAGCGTTGCGGCAAAACAATCGTCACTGATGGTAGAGAACCTGCTGGTTCAGCTGGCGCGTGGCTAAACCCCTTATTTTCGGGCTGTTGCTGCTGTGTAACAGCCTGTTCGCCGCCGCACCGCGCGTTATTACCCTTTCGCCACATCTGACGGAATTGGCCTTTGCCGCAGGCATTACGCCAGTGGCAGTCAGCGCCTTCTCTGATTTTCCCGCGCAGGCTAACGCGCTGGAACAGGTTGCGAACTGGCAAGGCATCAAGGTTGAACGCATTCTGCAATTAAAACCCGATGTGGTGCTGGCGTGGCGTGGCGGTAATCCGCAGCGGCAAATCGAACAGCTGCAGCGTTTCGGTATTCCGGTTAAGTGGATTGATCCTCAAACCATCGATCAAATGATTGATGCGCTGGCGGCATTACAACAGTGGAGTCCACAACCACAACAAGCCATTGATGCGGCGCAGACATTACGTGCGCAGGAAGCGGCGCTGCGCACGCAGTATCAGCAAAGTACACCGATCCCGCTGTTTTTGCAGTTTGGTCAGCAGCCGCTATTTACTGCTTCGCGTAACACGATGCAAAACCAGGTGATTGAGTTGTGTGGTGGCCGGAATATTTTTGCCGATAGCAGCGTGAGTTGGCCGCAGGTGAGCCGCGAACAAGTGTTGCTGCGCCATCCGCAGGCGATTGTGATCGGAGGTGATGCCGCGCATGCCGCCAGCATCGCCAGGTTCTGGCAGCCTCAGCTGGATGTGCCAGTGATCGCCATCAACGACGACTGGCTAAGCCGACCCGGTCCTCGCATGCTGTTAGCGGCAAAACAGTTGTGTGCCGATTTACATCCGACGAAAAAAAGCACCATAAAAGATTAAAGATTCGGCAGAAATTGTCGTAAATCATACTACAAGGCGCAGCAGCCACGTATGCTCTGTGCCCATTTTAGCGCTTAGCGCCATTTTGTCTTCACCAGGAACTATTCATGACCAGAGCACTGCTGCTGGCCATAGGGCTCGTGATCGCTGCACCACTGAGTGCAGCCACGTCCACCGGCTCTATTGCCGTCACCTTGACGTTATTCTCGCGTTGCGATATTTCACGCCAGAACGAACACACTCTGCCGACCGTTAATTGTGGGCGCCACTTCAGCGCGCAACCGCGCATTAGCGAACGGATATTAAAACGCGATGCCACGCGCCGTGAATCTACGCGTTTAGTGACCATTGAGTGGTAGGAATCTGGCTGCCAGAACGACAGCCAGAAGCAGCATTAGATGCTGAAGGAAGAACCGCAACCGCAGGTGGTTTTGGCATTCGGGTTAGTTACGATGAAGCGTGAACCTTCCAGGCCTTCGGTGTAATCAACCGAACCGCCCACCAGGTATTGCAGGCTCATGGGATCCACCACCAGCGCCACACCTTGTTTCTCGATGGTCATGTCGCCGTCATTCATTTGATCGTCAAACGTGAAGCCATACTGGAAGCCGCTGCAACCGCCGCCGGTGATATAAACGCGCAGTTTCAGCTCAGGATTCTCTTCATCAGAAATCAGGTTTTTCACTTTTTTTGCTGCTGCATCAGTGAATTGCAAAGGCAGCGCTGCTAAGTCGTCACTCATCTTTAACTCCGGGTAAACGTCGAGGTCAGAAAACGACCTTAATTTCGCTATTATCTGCCAGCCGTCCAGTGCAATCAAGTCTCAAGCTTGACACTGCGTGCCGCCGCATGCGCATGAAAGTATATACCCTAAACTTTAGCGCAAGCCGTTATTCCCGTAGAATGGCGCCAGATTTTTCCCGAACAGCAGGAGCAGAACAATGAGTAAGTCAGAAAACCTGTATGCCGCAGCGCAGCGCCTGATCCCCGGCGGTGTGAACTCCCCGGTACGTGCATTTACCGGTGTGGGCGGTGTGCCGCTGTTCATCGAACGCGCTGACGGTGCGTATCTGTATGACGCTGACGGCAAAGGCTATATCGATTATGTCGGTTCGTGGGGCCCAATGGTGTTGGGTCATAACAACGCCAATATCCGCAATGCGGTGATTGAAGCCGCCGCGCGCGGTCTGAGCTTCGGCGCACCGACTGAGATGGAAGTGAAAATGGCCGAGCTGGTGTGTGAGCTGGTGCCCAGCATGGACATGGTACGCATGGTTAACTCCGGTACCGAAGCCACCATGAGTGCGATTCGCCTGGCGCGCGGCTTCACCCATCGCGACAAAATCATCAAGTTCGAAGGCTGCTACCACGGCCACGCCGACTGCCTGCTGGTGAAAGCCGGTTCAGGCGCGCTGACGCTCGGCCAGCCAAACTCGCCGGGCGTACCGGCCGATTTCGCCAGGCACACGCTGACCTGCACCTATAACGATCTCAGCACCGTACGTGCGGCTTTCGAGCAATATCCTGACGATATCGCCTGTATCATCGTTGAGCCGGTAGCAGGCAACATGAACTGCATTCCACCGCAGCCGGACTTCCTGCCAGGCCTGCGCGCGCTGTGTGACGAATTTGGCGCACTGCTGATCATCGACGAAGTGATGACCGGCTTCCGTGTCGCGTTGGGCGGCGCTCAGGCGTATTACGATGTGACGCCAGATCTGACCTGTCTCGGTAAGATCATCGGCGGCGGCATGCCGGTGGGTGCTTTTGGTGGTCGTCGCGATGTGATGGATGCGCTGGCACCCACCGGTCCGGTTTATCAGGCCGGGACCTTGTCAGGTAACCCGATTGCCATGGCAGCGGGCTTCGCTTGTCTGTCGCAAATTGCGCAGCCAGGCACGCACAGCACGCTGACCGATCTGACCACGCAGTTAGCACAAGGCTTGCTGGCTGCGGCGAAGGCAGAAAATATTCCGCTGGTCATTAACCACGTTGGCGGCATGTTTGGGATTTTCTTCACCGATGCCGATGAAGTGACTTGCTATCAAGACGTCACGCAATGTGACGTTGAACGCTTTAAGCGTTTCTTCCACCTGATGCTGGAAGAAGGCGTTTATCTCGCGCCTTCCGCCTTCGAAGCTGGCTTTATGTCGCTGGCGCACAGCAAAGAAGATATCCAACGCACTATCGATGCCGCACGTCGCAGCTTCGCGCAGCTGTAAATAACAAGGGCGCCGACTGGCGCCCTTTTGCTATGCCCGCCGCAATAGCCAGATAAAGTACGGTGCGCCGAAGAAGGTCGCCATCAACCCGGCTGGAATCTGATCCGGGAACGCCAGCATCCTGCCGCACCAGTCAGCGAAGATCATTAATCCCCCGCCCAACAAGCCGGCCATCAACACCTGCGGTAATGCACGGCGGAAACCGAGCATGCGCACAATATGCGGTGCCATCAATCCAATAAAGCTCAGCGGCCCAATGGTTAACGTTGCCGTGGCAGTCAATGCCGCCGCCAGCAACAGCAGACTTAGGCGCGAAGTCGTCAACGCCATGCCCGCCGAACGCGCGGTGGCGCTGCCGAGTGGCAGCAGCGTCAACCAGCGACTTGCCAGCGGGGCCAGCGCAATCAGCACGATTCCTACCACTGCGCTTTGCACGGCCTGCTGCATATTGATGTTGTAGGTTGAACCGGAAATCCAACTCAGCAAGCCGCCCATTCGCGGGTCGCCACTGGCCAGCAGCACCATCAAAATAGTGACAAATGCGCTATTGAGCGCCATGCCCGCCAGCAGCATGCGTTCTGGCGAGAAACCGCCGCGACTGGCCACCAGCATAATAATCAACAATGTCATAGCCGCGCCCAGCGCACCGGCTGGCAGCAACCACGCCACCGCATCGCCTGGCACGAAGAACATCATTACCACCACACCACACGCCGCGCCCGAGCTGATGCCCAACACTTCCGGACTCGCCATGGGATTGCCGGTCAGGCGCTGGATCAGCGCGCCCGCCACGCCGAGCATCATGCCGACGATCAGCGCTGCCAGCACACGCGGTGCGCGCCACGGCAGCAATTGCTGCAGCATGTCGCCGCCCACCCATGCAAAGCCGTGGGCATCACGACCAAAGGTAATGCCAACCCAGCTGAGCACGCCGAGAATCAGTAATCCGAGCAGGCACCAGCGCAAAACGTTCTGCCGCTCAGTCGGCACGCTATCACCCTGATTAAGTGCTGGCGGCACCGATCCCGTGCGCAGGCGCGGCAACAGCCACAGCAAAATGGGCACGCCGATCAGCGCGGTCGCCGTACCGGTAGACACTTCACGCCAATGGCGGGTGAGCCACAACACGCTCTGATCCGCCAGCCACAGCAGTAACGCACCAATTAACGGTGCCAGCAGCATGCGGCTGACCAGACGACGTCCGCCCAGTAACTTCGACAACAGCGGCGCGAACAGGCCAATAAAGCCGATGATGCCCGCAACATTGACCAGCTGTGCGCTGAGCAAAATTGCCAGCGCCAGCGCAGCAATACGCGCCGCCGACAGTGCCAGACCCAAGTTTTTCGCCACGCCATCGTCGAGCCCCATCAGCGTGAGAGGCCGCAGCAGCGCCAGCGCCACCACAAATGCCAGCAGCAGACGCGGCCACAGCTGCGCCACATTGTGCCCATCCAGCTGATTCAACGCGCCGGTGCTCCACAGGAACATGTTCTGCAGCTGATCGTGATTAAAGATGGCGAAGATTTGATTCACCGAACCGGCATATAAACTCAGCACGAGGCCAGCCAGAATCAACGTCACGGGTGACAGACGTTTGCCCCAAGCCACACCGAAGACCAGAATGCCGACAATCAGCGCGCCGCCCATCGCCGCAAACTGCTGCGTGAGCTCGCCGCCCGGCAAATGCCATAACGTCGCCACCGTAATGCCCAGCTGAGCCCCCGACGACACGCCGAGCGTGGTGGGTTCCGCCAGCGGATTGCGCAGCACCTGTTGAAACAGTAAACCGGCCAGGCCAAGACCCGCGCCGACCAGCAGCGACAGCGCCAGCCGCGACAGCAAACTGTGATGAAATACCACTTGCTGGATATTGTTGATGTCAGGCGCGAAAAACGCCTGCGACCACTGATCGCCTGGCAGCGCCTGGCACAGATTGGTATAGGTTAATGCCAACGCCAGCAGGAAGACGGCACTTAGCAGCGCGACGGGAAAAAGACGATTGCGCATCAGTGCGACTCCAGCGCGTGTTCCAGCACGCGGACAAATTTCAGCGCTGAATAGGTCGCGCCGTAATACCACACCGCCGGAGCGCGCTGGAAACGTTGCGCCCGGACAAACGGCAGCGCCTGCCACAGCGCGCTGGCCATCACTTGCTGCATGTCACGATCGTTATCATGATCGAAGCAGATCACCTGCACATCACCGACTTCTGCCAGCCGCTCTAATCCCACTACCGCGCTCCCCCAGAAGTTGGTTTCACCTTGCCACGCATTGCTTAACCCAAGGGTTTCCATCACTTCAAGGAACAAGCTGTTTTTACCGAAGGTAATCGCGTGGCGGCTATCCATCAGCGACATCAGCAGCACCGGACGATCGGCCCACGGCTTAAGACGTTCACGCGCCGCCGCCAGTTGTTCATCCACAAACAGCAAATGCTGCACGGCCAGCGCTTCACGTCCAAGACGCGCGCCGAGCGCCAGCAGCGAATGACGCGCGGTGCTCAGCGGTTTGCCATCGCCGCTGTTGAGGTCAAAGCCCATGGTGGGTGCGATGCGCTGCAATTTATCCAGCGCCGGGCCGTAACCCTTCGAGTGCAGGATTAGCGCAGGTTCGAGCTGTGTCATCAGCTCCAGATTGGGTTCGGTGCGCAGACCGATATCGATAACGCTGGACGGCAGCTGCGGATCGCCAACCCAAATGTTGTAGTTGTGCATGTCGGCCACGCCGAGTGGCGTCACGCCGAGCGCCATCAGCAGCTCCACCGGCAGCCACTCCAGCGCCAGAATGCGCTGTGCATCCGGCACAGCGGCACGCAGTGGCAACGCAGACATCATGGGAGAAAGCGCCAGCGCCGTCAGCAGGCGGCGGCGGGAAATGTCGAACATGGCGTGGCCTTAGTAAACGAAACTGACGGGCGCGCCGCCCAGCGGATGCGGCAAAATGCCCATGGGAATACCGTAAATGGTGCCCAGCACATCGGCCTGCATGATCACTTCAGGGCCGCCTTCGGCAATCACTTCGCCACCGCGTAACGCCACCAGACGATCGCAATAGCGTGCTGCCATGTTGAGATCGTGCAATACCGCAATCACCGTCAGCCCACGTTCGCGGCTAAGACGTTGAATCAGCGCCAGCACATCAACCTGATGCGCGATATCCAGCGCCGAAGTGGGTTCATCCAGCAGCAGGCAGCGACTGTTCTGCGCCACCAGCATCGCCAGCCACGCACGCTGGCGCTCACCGCCTGAAAGGCTATCTACCAAGCGCCCAGCGAAAGGTTTTAATCCTACCAGCGTAATCGCTTCGTCCACGCGATCGCGATCTTCCTGACCATAACGGCCCAGCGCTCCGTGCCACGGATAGCGACCAATGGCTACCAGCTCACGCACCGTCATGCCTTCCGCCGCAGGAAGTTGCTGTGGCAGATACGCGACCTGGCGCGCAAATGCTTTGCTGCCCCAGCTCTCCACCGCCTCCTCATTCAGCAATACGCGCCCTTCACTCGCCGCATGGTGACGACCGAGCATTTTTAGCAGCGTGGATTTGCCTGAGCCGTTATGGCCAATCAGCGCGGTAACTTTGCCCGCTGCAAAGGTGAGAGACAGCGGATGCAACAGCGTGCGGCCTGGCACACGAAAACTGACGTTATCCAGCCTGAAGGTGGTTTCTGCATGGTGCGGATGCTGCATGATAATCCCTGGTTAATGGGCGCCTAAGCGCCCTTTTTATCAGTATCAGAAGCGGAAGGTCGCGGTACCAACGATCTGGCGCTCAGCGCCCCAATAGCAGGCGTAATCGCGGTAGCAGCTGGCGACATATTCACGGTCGAACAGGTTATTCACATTAACGCCGATGGTTGAGCCCGGCATACCAAAGCGTGCGAGATCGTATTTCAGTGCGGCATCAACGGTGGTGTAACCGGCTACGTCGAAGTTTTGGTTTGAGTTACTGCCGTTCTGCTCTGTATCGGCGTACAACCCTTTGCTCTCACCCACATAACGCACACCCGCACCCACGGTCACGCCCGACAACGCCGTCTCATGGAAGGTGTAATCGCTCCACAGCGATGCCATATGCTTCGGCACCTGCACCGGCGTTTTACCCTTGAGATTTGTGTCTTCGGTGTATTCCGCATCAGTGTAGGTATAAGACGCGGTCATATTGATGTTGGCATTCAGCGCCGCTTTAGCTTCCAGCTCCACGCCGCGTGAACGGATCTCTCCACTCTGAATACTGGCAAATGGATGATTAACCGTGTCCGGATCGGCCGTCAGGTTTTTGGTTTTGGTCAGCTGATACACCGCCGCCGTCAACACCACCGGACGGTCTTTCGGTACGTATTTCACCCCCGCTTCATACTGTTTGGCACGCGAAGGATCGAAGGCTTCGCCACCATAAGTCGAGCCCGCATTCGGGATAAAAGCTTCGCTGTAGCTGAAGTAAGGCGCGATGCCGTTATCAAACACATAGTTCAGACCGCCACGCCAGGTGAAAGCCTGATCGTTCTGACGATCAACTTTATCCGTTACGCGGTCGTAGACCGAGTTCATGGCGTAATCGTAGCGGCCGCCAAGAGTGAACACCCAGCGGTTCCACTCCATCTGATCCTGTGCATACAAGCCGGTTTGACGTTGCTTATTAAGATGCTGATAAGGGTCGGCAAACGGCGTCACGCTATCGTTGCCGTATTGCGGATTTACCGCACTCAACGGTGATGCAGTACCAAACTGCGCATCAATGTCGTTGCGGGTGCGCTGGAAATCGACACCCAGCAACAACGTGTGATCAACCTGGCCTGTGGCGAATTTGGCCTGTGCCTGGTTATCGACGGCAAACTGATTGAGTTTTTCATTGGAAACCGCTGAACCGCGGGTGATTTGTTGCGATGCAGGAAGATAACCATTGCCATAAATACTACGATAATCGGTTCTCAAATCCGCATAACGCAGATTCTGTCGTACCGTCCATGTCTCGTTGAAACTGTGCTCGAAGTTGTAGCCCACCATCTTGGTGCTGCGCGAAATCTTGTTGCTGTCTTCGCCTTCATCAAAGTTGGTTGGCAATTTATAGCTGCTGCCGTCCGGGCGCGTCATCCCCACCACGGTGCCCTGACGCGGCAACCAACCGTAGTAGCCGGTTTCCGGTTCGTTCTGGAAGTAGGTCAGCAGATCGAAGCGCGTGTTTTCATCCGGACGCCAGCTGAACGATGGCGCGATGGTATAGCGCTTCTCTTTATTCATATCCTGCTGTGCGTCGGCGCTGCGTGCGAGTCCGGTCAGGCGATAGCTGTAAACGCCGTCATCATCCAGCGCGCCGCCGAAATCGAAACCGGTGGAAAACTGATTATCGGTGCCCATCTGGAACTGCACTTCACGCAGCGTCTCCTGCGTTGGACGCTTGCTTACCAGCGACACTACGCCGCCCGGATTACTCTTGCCATACAGCACCGAAACCGGACCGCGCAACAGCTCGGCACGCTCAAGAAAATAGGGATCGATAGCGAACTCAGAGTAGTTATCACCCTGTAGTTTTAGGCCATCAAGATATTGGTTGGTGTTGGTTTCGCTGAAGCCGCGAATCGACAACGCATCGATCACATTGGAGCTGCCGCGATTACCGGTTAATACGCCTGGCGTGTAGTTGAAAGCCCCTTTCACGCTGGTGACGTTTTTCATCGCCATCTCTTCCTGCGTGACCACAGAGATTGACTGCGGGTTCTTCTCAATCGGCGTATCGGTTTTGGTGCCAGTGGCGCTGCGTTTGGCTGCGATGGTCGGCGACGGGCCCCACGCTTTCTCTTGTACGACGCCGCTGCCACCGTCGGCGCTAACCACCACGGTATCTTCAGCCAGCGCCTGTGCGCTTAACGTGCCCAACGTCAGGGAAATAAGCCAGGCCAGTGGACGGCGGGATGAGCCTGGACGTAAAGAACAAGGATGAGTCTTTCGCGTATTCATAAATGAGGTCTCTCGAAAAAAGTCGATGCAGGCGAATACAAACGAGAATGATTATTATGACGGACGGATTTTAGGCGAAATCCCGCCATATTCGCAACGTCTAATGGCTGTTGGCGGGGCGTTTGCGACCAGATCGCGCATGTTTATGATCGAGAATAATAAAAATGCATCGAAGCATTTCGCTGCCCCTTTAACGGAAGGAGCATTGCCGCAAAGAGGAAGTTCATTCCCTTCCAGAAGCCGCTTTCAATCGCGATAAATAAGACAATCAACAATTTATAAAGTGGCCCGATATTTGCTTACACCAGGCATCCCTCTTCATACAGACCATGTCATGCCCTCAATAAACTGGAATATTGTTGAACGCGTTATTTTCATCAATTTAAAAAAACGCAAAGACCGATTAACCCGCATCACCAGGCAGCTCAAAAAACTGGGCGTGCCGAGCGACAAAATCGTACGTCTTGATGCGATAAAACATGAAAAAGGGTTCATCGGCTGTACGCAATCGCATATCGCGGCGCTGGAGATGGCGCGGGACAACGGCTGGGATCGCGTGCTGATTCTTGAAGATGACTTCGCCTTTAATGAAACACAGGCGAATTACGACAATCTCAATCGCTACTTTACCGCTCTGCCCAACATTAACTGGCAGGTGGCTTTCCTGGCGGCAAATTATCGTCGGGTAACGCCGTTAAACAGCGTGAACTATATTGTACGTGCCAATTTCGCATGGTGCGCATGTGCCTATATTGTTAACCAGCACTATTACGCCACCTTAATCGGGAATTATCGCGCGGCACTACACGCTCAATTGCAGGGCGGCGCACAGGCAGACTATGCGCTGGATGTGCATTGGAATAGCCTGATGCAGCGGGATCTGTGGCTGGGCGTTTTCCCCAACGCCGGTGCACAGCGCCTCGATAAAAGCGATATCGAAAATAGAACGGTAGATTACCGCACGCTCTTCAGAAAGCCGTTAAGTCAAATCGTTGCGCCTGCTAAATTCACGCCCTCCACCTCCGGCCCAATAAAAGTCGACTTTTACTTCCAGTGGCCGCCGGGCTGGACGAACTTTGAATCCGTGATTGACGCGATGCAGGCCAACCCTGCGTTCGATTGCCGCATCGTGGTGGTGCCATACCTCAACTGGAAGGCGAGCGATGTTAATGGCGACATTCAGCGCGGCATTCTGCGCGACAGAGGGCTCGACTACACAGGATTTGAAGCGTATCGGTTGGAGGAGCGTCAGCCGGACGTGGTGTTTCTGCAGAACCCTTACGACGAAGCGCGACCCGAAGCGTTTCGCAGCGAATATTTGCACGAACGCGGCGTGAAGATCGCTTACATCCCTTATGCGCTCGACAGCGGCATTAGTGAAGAGGTCCAGCGCTATCAATTTAATTTGCTGTGCCAGAATCTGGCGACGTGGATTTTTTCTCGTTCGGCGCGGCATAAAGCGGAGTTTGGTATTCAGTGCGACGCGGGCAACGATCACGTTTATGTGACGGGTCACCCCAAGTTTGACCATTATCAGCGACGCTTTCATCTCCACGACGAGAAGCCAGCCACAAAGGTCAAAACGTTGCTGTGGACGCCGCATTTTGTGCTGCCTGACGGTCGCAAAATGTCTACCACCTTCACGATCTACGGCGCAGCTTTTTTAAAGCTGATTGAACGTGACGATATCCATCTGATCATTCGCCCTCACCCGCTGCTGAGTCAGTGGATGGGGGATGCTAGCCCAGCCGCGCGCAGCCTCTATCACCAACTGCTTAATGCCGCACAACATCGCGCTAATGTGGAGTGGGATAGCGGGCATGATTACAAACTCACTTTTGCCCGATCGGATGCATTGCTCGCCGACGCGGGTTCATTCTTGTTCGAATATTTGCCGTCGAACAAACCGATTCTCTACCTGACTCATGAAAGCTGTTATGGCCTGAATCGCACCGCTGACTTTATCTATAACGCCTACGACGTGGCCTGGCAGGAGGAGGATATTTTCACTTTCGTCGACAATATCGTCGCCGGACGCGATCCGATGAAAGCCAGCCGGGGGCAGGTTTTGATGGAAGAACTGCAAATTGAAGAGAAAACGGCAGGTGAAAAAATCGCTGACATTATTTGTGCCTCGCTAAGACCATTCAACAAGACTTAAGTATGAAAAAGGGCGCCGCAGCGCCCTTGGTTTTCTCGGCAACTTATTTGCTGCCGAACATATCTTTAATCCAACCTGCCACGCCGTCAGAATCTTTCTGTTCATTCTGCGGTTGCTGTTGTTGCTGCTGTTGCTGTTGTTCCTGCTGTTGCTGTTGCTGCAACTGCTGCTGTTGTTGCTGAACCTGCTCTTGCTGCTGCTGACACAGCGCATTCGGATCCAGAGACCAGACTGGCAGCGAACGCCATGTGCTGCTGCCCGTACCGCAGATAAAGTTACCGGCAGAATCGACATTCATCTGCGTGATATCTTCCGGCGGCGTCAGCACCAGCGGCATCGGTGCCTGGTTGTCGAGATAGCGGCGGTAAAGCTGCATCGCACCGCTGGCCCCGTAGAGCTTCGAACTCTGGTTGTTATCGCGGCCCACCCAGGTAATCGCCACTTCTTTGCCATCAACACCGGCAAACCAGCTGTCGATCAGATCATTGGTGGTACCGGTTTTGCCCGCCAGATGGGCTTTAGGATAACGCGCACCCAGCGCACGCGCCGTACCGTGATCCGCCACCTGCTGCATGGTGTAAAGCGTCAGATACGCAGCCTGCGCCGGTTCAACCCGCTGTGCCTGTGGATAGCTCTGATACAACACGGTGCCATCTTCGGCAATCACCGAGCGTACAGCGGAAAGGTCAGCGCGGTTACCGCCGCTGGCGATCGACTGGAACGCCTGCGCCACTTCAATCGGCGTCAGGTTCAATGCCCCCAACAGCATAGAGGGCACCGGATGCAGCTGATCTTTCGGCACGCCCAGCTTGGTCCAGGTATCCATCACCGCGTTCAACCCCAGCGTCATACCCAAATTGACCGTTGGCACGTTCATGGAGTTGGTTAACGCATCTACCAGCATCACTTTGCCGCTGAAACGACGATCGTCATTCATCGGTTTCCAGATGGTGCCGTTCGGCTGTTTCAGCGCAATCGGCTCATCGGCGATCCAGCTGTTGAGGCGATAGCTGTTCGGCTGGCTCAGCGCGGTGAGATAAGTCGCCGGTTTTGCCAGTGAGCCAATCGAACGACGCGCCTGCAGCGCACGGTTATAACCGGCAAACTGCGGATCGGCCCCGCCGACCATGGCGCGTACTTCACCACTGAAGCGATCCACCACCACCATCGCGGTTTCCAGATCTTTCAGGCCACGCTGTTTTTTCAGCGTTGGAATACCTTCAATGACCGCTTTCTCGGCAGCATCCTGCGAGATCGCATCCAGCGTCGTGAAAATCTTCACGCCGGAGAGATCTTTCATTTTGTCGCCGAGTTTAGCCTGCAGCTCGTTGCGCACCATCTGCATAAACGCCGGCTGTGGCGTGATCACGCCGCCTTTCGGCTGCACGCCAAGCGGACGTGCCGACAGCATGTCATACAGTTCCTGATCGATAACGTTCTGCTGCTGCAGCAAACGCAGCACCAGATTACGTCGCTCCAGCGCCAGTTTCGGGTTGCGCCACGGATTATACAGCGACGCCCCTTTCACCATGCCCACCAGCATCGCCTGCTGATCGAGGCTCAACTCATCCACCGGACGACCGAAATAGTAAAGACTCGCCAGCGGGAAGCCGCGGATCTGATCGTTGCCGGTCTGGCCGAGATACACCTCATTGAGATACAGCTCGAGGATGCGATCTTTGCTGTAGCGCGCATCCATGATCACCGCCATATAGGCTTCACGCGCTTTACGCCACAGCGAACGCTCGTTGGTGAGGAACAGGTTTTTCACCAGCTGCTGCGTCAGCGTACTACCGCCCTGCACCGCTTTACCGGCGGTGATGTTGGCGAGGAACGCACGACCAATCGAATACGGGCTAATGCCGTCGTGCTCGTAGAAGTGGCGGTCTTCAGTGGCGATCAAGGTGCTCACCAGCAGATCCGGAAAACCGGCGCGCGGCACGAACAGACGCTGTTCACCGTTCGGCGACTGCAACATGGTGATCAGGCGCGGATCGAGGCGGAAGAAGCCAAAATCGCGGCCGGTATCGAGGTTTTTAATCTCGCTCAGCTCATTGTTGCTAAAGGTCAGGCGCGCGTTGATCTGCCCCTCTTTGCTGTCCGGGAAATCAAACGGACGGCGCAGCAGATCAATGGTGTTGCCTTTGACGCTAAACTCGCCCGGACGGGTAATGCGTGACACTTCGCGATACTGCGTGCCTTCCAGCAGCGCAATCATCTCTTTTTTGTCGTACGACATGCCCGGTTCGAGGCTGACCATGCGGCCATAAACGGCAGCAGGCAGTTGCCACACTTTACCGTCGATGCGGCTGCGGATTTCCGAGTCGAGATAGACGCCCCAGGCGGCCATCACCACCACAAAGACCAGGAAGAGTTTAATCAACCAGCCCAACCAGCGACGTTTGCCGCGTGGCGGACGTTTTTTACTTTTTGGTGGCACCGGTCCACTCTCCTCATCTTCTTCGTCAAAATCGTCCTGATCGATATCA
>Ga0207655_1002616_pt1 | contig 14304 bp, 16 predicted proteins | sample KBSM44metaG_FD_184398 | JGI IMG/M metagenome (GOLD analysis project Ga0207655, IMG submission 184398) | Miscanthus rhizosphere microbial communities from Kellogg Biological Station, Michigan, USA - KBS M4-4 metaG (SPAdes) (version 2) | ecosystem: Host-associated > Plants > Roots > Rhizosphere >...
GCCTGGGATAACCTATTAATGCTGCTCTACACTTAGGGTTTTCATCCTGGAGGGGGCTTCATGATTAAACTCTATGGCGTACCCGGCTGGGGATCGGCAATCAGTGAGGTGATGCTGACCCTGGCAGACATTCCTTATCAATTTATCGACGTGGACGGGTTCGACCAGCCCGGCCCGCAGCGTGAGCTGCTGCAAAAACTCAATCCGCTGTGTCAGGTGCCGACGCTGGCACTGGAAAATGGCGCGATCGTCACCGAAACGGCGGCGATTGCCCTGATGGTGCTGGACAGATGTCCCGACCTCGCTCCACCCGTCGGCCAGGCCGAACGTCAGCAGTTTCAGCGTTTGCTCATCTGGTTTGTCGCAAACGTCTATCCCACCTTTACCTATGCCGACTATCCGGAACGCTGGGTGCCAGATGCGCCAGAACAGCTGAAGAAAAACTGCATCGAGTACCGTAAATCACTCTACCTGTGGTTTGACAGCCAGCTGAAAGCTTCACCCTTTGCGTTTGGTGAACGGCTAACCCTGCTGGATGTGTATATTGCGGTCGCACGCACCTGGGGACCACGACACGAGTGGTTCGCTGCAAACACGCCCAATATCACGTCGATCGCAGATTCGGTCTGCGCGCTGCCGGAACTGCACAAGGTGTTAAAGGCAAACGAGATTATCTGATAACGTGGAACGCTCACTCACAACAGGAAGCCTGCACATGCCACACGTTGATATCAAATGTTTTCCCCGCGATCTGAATGACGAACAAAAAACCGCCCTGGCGGCGGATATCGCCGAGGTGATTACGCGCCATCTGAACAGTAAGGACCGCTCTATCTCCGTTGCGCTGAATGAAGTTCAGGAAGCCGACTGGAAAGCGCAGGTATGGGACACCGAGATCGGCCCTAAGCTGGATGAGCTGATCAAGAAGCCGGGTTATTCGATGTAATATTTGCCGGGTAGGGCAAAGCCGTCTGCCGGAGCAGGCGGCGTTTTGGTATCTCTGTGAATTATCTCACTATCTGGAAAAGTGAGCGCAATGCTAGAATCCTTACATCCACAGCGACGGGATGTAAACATGGCCGGAAGAGTTGATTATCATATTGAAAAATATCTCCTGACGGAATCCGCGGAGCCCGAGCGCCTCACGCGCCAGTGGGCTGAAGTGCTGGAAGAATGTCGTGAGCAAGGGTCCGGTGCAGAAGATCGCCTGCGCCTCGCGTTGCTGAATGTGGACTATGTGACCAGCTTTGAACTTCCCTTCAGGCTGCTGCTCACCCGCGCACCTCAGCTTATTGACGGCGTCAGGAACGAGCTGCAGCTCAGCCAGAAAAATGTTCTGTTTAACGGCAAAAGGTTCGGCTGCGTTTACAGCCTGAAAATGAATCTTGAGGGGATCCCCGACGAATTTAGCTATCACCTTAAGACGCGCATTCATCGAAGCGAAGCGAATGGCGGGAGTGAAGCCCCGTATCGTGACATCGCCCGGCAGGAGAAAGCCCCCAGGGAACGTCTCAGGCTGGCACTCGAAAACGGGCTTACCGTGACGGCGCTCGACGGGCTTTTCTGGTTTGGCATTCAGCGCATCGCGGCCGATGTGCAGAGGTTAAGAAAAGCAGGCGTGAGGATTGTGACCTCAGAAACCGAGGTGTTCGATACGCTTACGGGAACAAACCGGCGGGTCCCCGCGTATAGCCTGGCTCAGCCGGAATGAGTATCGCTCGCAGAGCCGTAGGCCGCCTCAGAGACGGTGAAAAATGGCGGCGAGCTTTTTGACTGCGTCTTCTATTTCCTTTTCCGTGTAGGCGGCAAATCCCATTAAAAACCCTGTTGAATCCGGGCTTCCCGTATATAAATCGGTAAGCCCCAATATATCAACCCCCGCGCGGCGGGCAGCGGCGGCAATCGCTTTCTCAGATATTCCGCGCTTCAGGTGACAGGGCATTTGCATTCCCCCCGCTGGCGATTCACAGGTGACGTAATCAGAAAGATATGCCTCCATCATGCCTGTCAGCATGTCACGACGAGCAACATAAATTCCCCGCATCTTACGAACATAGGCGCTGAAATGGCCTCCCTCCAAAAATTTAGCCAGCGTCAATTGGGCTATCGAAGCGGTGTGCCCATCCAGTAACGTTCTTGCCAGGGTAAAGGGCTCTGCAAGTTCGGAGGGAACGATCGCATAGGCAATACGCAGCCCGGGAAACAGGGACTTGGTGAACGTGCCGATATAGATTGTCCGGCCGTAGGCGTCCAGCCCCTGAAGGCTGGCCATGGGCTTCCCGTCGTAGTGAAATTCACTGTCATAGTCATCCTCAATGATCCAGGCCGCGTGACGGTTCGCCCATTCAACAACAGCCAGCCTTCGTTCAAGAGAGAGCGTTACGCCGGTAGGATACTGGTGAGAAGGGGTCAGGTAGATAGCCCTGGCGGGCTCTGTCAGCGAATTAAGGCCGTCAATGGAAATACCGTTGTCATCAAGAGGAACCGGGATACAGCGCAGACCGGCAGCGCGAAACGCCTTGTGCGCACCTTGATAGGAAGGATCTTCAATGACAATGCCGTCCCCGCCGTCCATCAGCACCTGGGAACAGAGCGCAAGCGCCTGTTGAGAACTTGTCAGAACGATAACCTGTTCGGGCCGCGCTCGGGTCCCGCGCTCAAGATTGACGTATTCCGCAATTGCCTGCCGCAAATGCGGAATACCCTGCGGCGGGCTTTGTTCTAACGCCTGATGTTTAAACTCCTTCATGACCTGTCGCTGGAGCCGCTCCCAGAGCGGGATGGGAAACAGGCGGGTCTCAGGAATGCCGGGCGCAAGGGGGCGAGGGGAGGAAAACTCGCGGACCCCGCCGCTTTCATAAATGACCTTTCCCCGAGCGCTGAGCTTTGCTTTTCGTATCTCAGCGGTGGGCTGCCGCCGTCGGGAATGGGGTTTTAAAAACCGTGCGCTTGAAGAGACGAAGCTTCCTCTGCCCGTTTGTCTCTCAATAAAACCTTCGGCATGCAGGCTGGAGTAGGCCGCTTCAACGGTATCCCGGGAAACGCAGAGAGACGCCGCCAGAGCACGTGATGCAGGCAGGGCCTTACCGTGAGATAAGATCCCTTCCAGTATCAATGTCCGTATTGCTCTCTGGATCCTTTCATGTAGCGGTAGCGATCCGTTAGCGGGGTCGATGATCCATGCCTTAACCGTTTCAAGCTGCGCGTGCTTAAACATCAATTGTTCCACTCTTGCTCTGACCGCCTTCATTCTAAAGCAATACCGCGTTCAGGAGCATGAGAATTGGTCTGCTTCATTCGCGAAAATTGGCAGGGAAAAACCTGCCATTTAGCGAATACACTTTTGCACAAGCGAATAATGAATGGACAAAGAGGCAATATGAACAATACGAGCGTGACGATTGAGGCTGTTCAAGAAAGTGATTTTGAAAGCTGGATGCCGCTGTGGAGAAAATATCAGGAATTTTATAACGTCGATCTCTCCGCGGAGATCACAACACGAACCTGGCAACGGTTTTTTAGCACGGTTGAGCCGCTATTCTGCATAGTGGCACGATCGCAGGGGGAGATCGTTGGTTTTGCGCATTATCTGTTTCACCTTTCTACGTGGGCGGAGAACAATTACTGCTATCTCGAAGATTTATACGTCAGCGAGGCCGTCAGGGGCAAACACATCGGCAAGCAGCTCATTGAGCATGTTCAGAAAGAAGCAAGAAAACATCATGCCGCCCATCTTTACTGGCATACGCACGAAGCCAACTACCGCGGTCAAAGGTTGTACGACTGGGTGGCGAAAAAAAGCGGAATGATTGAGTATCGAATGCAGGTGAGATAACGCTTGTCGACTGACAATACGCCCCTTAGATACACGGGGCGTTTTTCAACAGCGTGCATCGCTATTCTGCAAATGCCCGTAATGCTTCACCATCCAGGCGATAGCGTACCCATTCTGACTGCGGCAACGCACCGATGCTCAGGTAGAAATCAATGGCGGGCTGGTTCCAGTCAAGCACGCTCCATTCCAGTCGGCCACAGTGGCGTTCCACTGCGCACTGCGCGACCTTTTTCATCAGCGCCTTGCCTGCGCCCTTGCTGCGGTATTCCGGGGAAACGTACAAATCCTCCATATAGATGCCGTTGCGACCAAGCCAGGTGGAGTAGCTGGTAAAGAACACGGCATAGCCGACAACGTTTCCGGCAAACTCGGCGATCAGCGCTTCGGTCTTACTTTCTGCGCCAAACAGCGTGTTTCGGATCTCCTCCGGCGTGGTGATCACCTCTTCTGGCGCTTTTTCATACACCGCAAGCTCATAAATCATGTCGTAAATTGCCGCTGCATCTTCCGGCCTTGCCTGACGAATCGTGATGCTCATCCGTTTCCCTTTATCTCTGTTTGATATTGATGGGGCACAGCATAAAGGGTAATGTCAGAAGAATTAAGTGCAATGAAATCAACAAATGATGAATATTATGCATCCGGCATTACGGCGCCTGGATTTAAACCTCCTGCCGGTTTTCGACGCCATTTACCGCCATCGTTCGGTTCGACTGGCGGCGGATGAGCTGTCGATGAGCACCTCGGCGCTCAGCCATGCCCTGTCCAGGCTACGCATTTCTCTTAACGATCCCTTATTCTACCGGGAGGGGCACCGAATGTGCCCCAGCGTCTATGCCACTCAGCTTGCGCCTGTTATTGCATCGGCACTGAAGGTTCTCAACCAGGAGCTGTCTCCGCAGCGGCAGTTCGACGCCGCCGTGAGTACGGAATGTTTGCAGATTGCGATAACCGACTTTACCGCGTTCTGCATCTTCCCCGCGCTCATGAACACGCTTCAGCACGAGGCACCGGGCCTGCGCCTGGAGCTGCGTTACCTGCCGCACAGTCCGGCATTGACCGAGCTGCTGGCAGGAGAGGTGGATCTGGCTCTCGGATTTAGCACCGCAGAGGATGTCCGGTATCCCGAGCTGGAAGAGATTAGCTGGTTTCAGGATGAGTATGTCGTGATTAGCAACGCCAGCCGGAGCGCGTTAACGCTGGAGGATTATCTCGCCGCCCGGCATCTGGTGGTGACGCCGTGGAACGAGAAACAGGGGGTTCTGGACCTGCAGCTTGAACGCATGGGCTACACCCGACAAATTGCAATCAAAACCCCGTCCATGCTCAGCGCGCCGTTCGTCGTCGCAGAAAGCGACCTGCTGATGGCGCTGCCTCGCTTCGCCGCCGAAAGGTTAATGCCGGCGGCAAATATCAAGCTCTTCGCATTGCCATTCGACATTAGCCCATTTGAGGTAAAGATTTATTCGCATAAACGCAGCGGCAAGCGCGACGCCACGAACTGGGTAAAGACCACGCTGCGCACCCTGGCCGAAGGACTACCGTCAGTACGCTTATGATTTTGCCTGTAGCAGGATCGCCATCAGCCCTGGAAAGCGGGCGTCCAGATCCTCTCTTCGCAATGAGATCATGTTCTCCCGCCCCTGGGGGCGCTGCCAGATCACGCCGCTGTCGCGCAGCACGCGCCAGTGGTGGGTCATGGTTGATTTCACCACGTCCTCCGGGCGCAGCGCGTTGCAGCTCAGTTCACTGCCGTCGGCCAGCCTGCGGATAATCGAGAGCCGGAGCGGGTTGCCGAGGGCAAACAGCACATTTTCCAGCAGTATTTGTTCAGGTTCCGGGTGGTTAGGGATCATCGTTTTCCTGCGCCTCAAGTCAGATTGAGCTATATCAACAATAGGTCAACCGTTAAAAAATAGTTCGATAATACTCGTACAATAGGACTATTATAGCAAATGAACGAATGCGCGACCATCCCGGTCGTCACTGACAAGTCACAGGACTTAAGGAAATATCATGCCCCGACCCATCCCCCTCGAACGTTATCGCAACATCGGTATCTCCGCGCATATCGATGCCGGTAAAACTACCACCACCGAGCGCATCCTGTTTTATACCGGGATGAGCCACAAGCTGGGTGAAGTACACGATGGCGCGGCAACCACCGACTGGATGGCGCAGGAGCAAGAGCGCGGGATCACCATTACTTCCGCCGCCGTAAGCTGCTTCTGGCCGGGTATGGACGGAGGCTTTGAGCCGCACCGGATCAACATCATCGACACCCCGGGGCACGTGGATTTCACCATTGAGGTGGAGCGATCCATGCGCGTGCTTGACGGCGCCGTAATGGTGTATGACTCAGTTGGAGGCGTGCAGCCCCAGTCCGAAACGGTCTGGCGTCAGGCGAATAAGTACCACGTCCCGCGCCTCGCGTTCGTCAACAAAATGGACCGCCCGGGTGCGGATTTCTTCCGCGTAGTGCGGATGATGCAGGAGCGCCTGAAGGCCAATCCGGTGCCGATTGTGATCCCCGTGGGCGCCGAGGAACATTTCACCGGCGTAGTGGATCTCATCAAGATGCGCACCATCCTCTGGGACGATGCGACCCAGGGCATGACGTTCAGCTATGCGCCGGTGCCTGACGATTTGCTCGCTAGCGCGCAGGAGTGGCGGGAAAAAATGGTCTCTGCGGCGGCAGAAGCCAGCGATGCGCTGATGGATAAGTACCTTGAGACCGGCGATCTCGATGAAGCCGAGATTATTCAGGGGCTGCGTATTCGTACCATTTCCGGCGAGATCCAGCCGATGCTGTGCGGCAGCGCGTTTAAAAATAAAGGCGTGCAGCGCATGCTTGACGCGGTTATCGAGCTGATGCCGTCCCCGCTGGACGTGCCGGCCATTGACGGCGTGGATGAAAAGGGCGAGCACGCGGAGCGTCACCCAAGCGATGACGAACCCTTCTCGGCGCTGGCCTTTAAGCTGATGAGCGATCCGTACGTCGGGCAGCTCACCTTCATCCGCGTGTACTCAGGCGTGCTGCGTAAGGGCGACGCGGTGTATAACCCGGTAAAAGGGAAGAAAGAGCGCATCGGGCGAATCGTGCTGATGCACGCCAACGATCGCCATGAGGTGGATGAACTGCGTGCGGGCGATATCGCGGCCTGCGTTGGGCTGAAGGATGTCACGACAGGCGACACCCTGACTGACCCGAACGCGGTGATTACGCTCGAACGGATGGAGTTCCCGGACCCGGTGATCTCTCTCGCCATCGAGCCGAAAACCAAGGCGGATCAGGAGAAAATGGGCCTCGCGCTGCAGCGTCTGGCGGCGGAAGATCCGTCGTTCCGCCTGCATACTGACGAAGAGTCCGGCCAGACGATCATCTCCGGAATGGGCGAGCTGCACCTGGAAATCATCGTCGACCGCATGAAGCGCGAGTTTGGCGTCGAGGCGAACATCGGTCGTCCGCAGGTCACCTACCGCGAAACGCTGCGTAAGGCGGTGAAGGATATCGAAGGCAAATTTGTGCGTCAGTCCGGAGGTAAAGGGCAGTACGGCCACGTGGTACTGAGCCTGGAGCCGACGGAGCCCGGAAGTGGCTTCACGTTTGAAGACGCCACCAAGGGCGGGGTGGTGCCGCGCGAGTATATTCCATCCGTGGAAAAAGGCCTGCGCGAAGCCATGAACAGCGGCGTGCTGGCGGGCTATCCGGTGGTCGACGTGAAAGCGACGCTGACGTTTGGTTCGTATCACGACGTCGACTCCTCGGAGATGGCCTTCCGCATGGCGGCGATCCTCGGGTTTAAAGAGGGTGCGCGCAGAGCGGATCCGGCGATACTGGAGCCGGTAATGCACGTGGAGGTGGAAACGCCGGAAGAGTACGCCGGGAACATTATGGGCGATCTCTCTTCCCGCCGCGGCATGGTGCAGGGAATGGCCGAACAGTACGGCAGCCAGATCATTCGTGCTGACGTGCCGCTGGCGGAGATGTTTGGCTATGCCACCACGCTGCGCTCGATGTCGCAGGGGCGCGCAACGTACACGATGGAGTTCCATCATTTTGCGGAAGCCCCGCGAAATGTGGCGGATGATATTATTGCACGGCGTGCGAAGTAGTTAATTCCACACGGCAGCTTTAGGGCTGCCGTGTGGTTTGTGTTATTTCAGATTTTCGTTACGCAGTATTTCTTGTCGCGAAACGGACTGAACCTTCCAGATCCCTTTTTCTTTGACCATACAGTCGATGACCGTGTACTCCTGGTTTTTACCAAACGACACGTAAATATTCGTGCAAACCGGATCGTACTCGGATGAAACCACCGTCACATTCTCTGCCCAATCTTCCTCAATATCCTGCGCCTTAAGGAAGAAATCAGCATCATAAAACTCGTCGTCAGCGAAACGAGGGTCCTGCGCATGCCTTAATTTCTTCATGGTATCTGCAGTGACGTACTCTTCTATTTTCGCATTGTCCATAATGGGGAAATTATTAGCAGCATATTGACTGATGTACCATTTATTAAACCTTAATGCGGTTTTAGCTGCGTTATCAATCTCTTCGGCATGTGCAGCGCTGGTTAATAACAGAATAAAAATTAAGGCGGCTTTCATATTAATAGTGCCTGTAAAGCTGAAACGCTGGATGAGCTTTTCTGTATGCGGATCCAGGATACAGAGTGCGCTGAGCGAAATCGCTTAGCCATTGATGACCATCATAAATACAAACATGACCATCGGGATGATTTTCTATGGACTGTATAACAACCACGTCGCCTAACTGTGGGGCACCAGTGATTTTTTGAAACCCAACCTGAGACAATGTCAGCCCCATGTTCTTTGCTGACCCGGTTCCATGTATAGGTAGGCCGCCAGCAATGATGGCATTTTTCACAAAGAGCTCACATTTTCGATGGCTTTCGTGATAGACATGATTTTTTGCATACTCGACTGCAGCATATTTATTCCATGACATAGATATTTCCTTATCGATAGGTACAACTTCAATCGCATCAGAAATATCCTCCGTTTTACATCGCCATGGTAAGCATTAAATGCCATAGAAAGTTTATATATATCAGCAATATATAATCATTAAAATCAATCCGGCGCCTTCACCATCTTCCCGCTCGTCACAAATGTTCCGGCCCCCAGATGATGCAGCGTGTTCAGTTTATCCCCATCAAACTGCCAGCGCCCGGCCACAAACGCGCGTTCATCGGCAGCCGCTGAAACCACTTCACCGAACAGCGTGTCATATTTTTCTGCCGCTGCGGTAACGGGTAATAAGCGGCACTCCATCCACGCCAGGCATTTCTCTTCTATCACCGGCAGGCCCAGTTCCGGTCCGTTTACAACCGGTATCCCGTAGCAGTTGAACTTATCTTCATCGCGCCCGCTGACGCTGCCCACGGCGTACGTCCAGTTGGCCGCCGCGACGCCCGGAATGACGATGCCAAACGTGCCGCTGCGCTCAATCAGCTCCCGCGACCAGGCGCTTTTGTCCACCACAATCGCAATGCGCGGCGGCTCAAACTCGACGGGCATCGACCACGCGGCGGCCATCACGTTACGCCTGCCGATGCTCTCATCGCGGCTGGTAATAAGCACCGTAGGGCCATGATTCAGTAAACGGCTGGCATGTTTTAATTCAACAGGGCGAAACGCGCTCATCGTTTTTCCTTTCAATAATTTTTTTGCAGTAAACGCCTCAAGGATAGCCGAAATCAAGCCGCAACATTAACGTCATGGTTTCGTCACACTCGCTCCCTACAGTGGCGGACAGTAAATCCCAAAGAGGATAACATTATGCTGACCTCCATAACGCTCAAAAGCGTCTCGTATGCTTTTGGCGCGAACACCGTTTTGAATCAAATCGATCTGCACATTGATGCAGGCAGCGTGGTAGCGCTGCTGGGGCCATCAGGCTGCGGGAAAAGTACGCTGTTACGGCTGCTGGCAGGGCTAACGCAGCCGGCCGGGGGCGAAATCCACTTTGGTGAACGCCAGGTCGCGAAGCCGGGCTGGTCGCTGCCGCCAGAGGCACGCGACATCGGCATGGTCTTTCAGGACTATGCGCTCTGGCCGCATATGACGGTGGCGCAGAACGTGGCCTTCCCGCTCAGAATGCGCAATATCCCACGCCAGCAACGCGATGTTCGCGTGGCTCAGGCGCTCTCCCGCGTCGGGCTAGGCGCGTTTGCCGATCGTAAACCGGCGGGGCTGTCCGGCGGACAACAGCAGCGCGTGGCGCTGGCCAGGGCGATCGTTGCCGAACCTCGCGTGCTGCTCTTCGACGAACCGCTCTCCAACCTCGACAGCGAACTGCGTGAATCACTTTGCCTGGAGATGGCCACACTGCTGCGCCAGCTCGGCACGACCGCCGTGTATGTTACCCACGACCGCCGGGAGGCTGAAATTCTGGCCGACCGCATCGTGCATTTATCTGCCGGCAGCGTCGCTGCCGATCGTTTGATTTCATCCTCAGGGGAGTTTGCATGAAAGCCACCATGTCCGTGAAAAAAGGAGTTCTGCTCGCAATGGCGTTATCTTCCGTCATGATGTCCAGCGCCCATGCGCTAACTGTCTACACCGCCGGGCCGGGTTCGCTGGCAAAAAATCTGGCTAGCGGATTTGAAAAGAAAACGGGCGTGAAGGTCGATATCTTCCAGGCAACAACCGGGAAGGTGATGGCGCGTCTGGAGGCGGAGCAGGCCAATCCCCAGGCTGATATTTTGATCTCAGCCTCCTGGGATACGGCTGAAGATCTCCATACCCGCGGCTGGCTGCTGCCGTACCAGAGCGCCAACGCCGAAAAAGTACCTGCCGATCTGAAATCCGCAGATTACGTGGCGCAGGGCGTCTCGGCGCTGGGTATCGTCTGGAACACCAAAAGCGGCACGCCGGAACCAAAAGAGTGGCAGGATCTGACCACTGACGCGTTCAGGGATAAAGTGACCACGCCAGACCCTGCGCTTTCGGGCGCATCGCTGGATTTGCTGATCGGGTTACAAAACGGCATGGGCGATAACGCCTGGGCGCTGTTTGACGCGCTAAAAAAGAACGGCATGGTGGTCAGCGGCCCGAACGCGCAGGCGGTTACGCCGGTCATGCAGGGCGCCAAGGCCGCGGTATTTGGCGCGGTGGACTATGTCTCCTTTGGCAACATCAGCCAGGGTGAATCCCTGAAGGTGATCTTCCCGGCCAGCGGCACGGTGATTGCGCCGCGTCCGATGATGATCCTCAAGTCGACGCAGCACGCCGACGACGCGAAGGCCTTCGTTGATTATGTTCTGTCGCCAGAAGGTCAGGCGATGGTGGCCGATGCGTGGCTGATGCCCGCGCGTAATGACGTCAAAGCGAAGCGCCCGCTGCTTAACGAATTGAACGTGCTGCCAACCAAAAGCGACGGCACCAGCACGCGCAGCGATATCCTCAAGCGCTTTAACGCGATTTTCTCTCTGTAATTCACCTGACGGGGGCAACCCCGTCTTCAGGATTGCCCGTGAATCAACGAATGTTATCGGTGATGACGCTGGCGCTGCTGGTTATGCTGGTGGCGTTACCGCTGTCGTTTATCGCGCTGCAGGCGGTGTTTCCGCAGTTTAGCGCAGGCGTTTTAACCGGCGCATTTAGCGGCGTGCAGACGCTCCTCGCTGAACCGCAGTTGCCCACGATGCTCGGCGGCACGCTTCAGGTGGGGATCGGCGTCGCGCTGGTCAGTGCGCTGATAGGATTCCCCCTGGGCGTGGCGCGCGGCCTGCTGAACCTGCCGCTGCCGCGTCTCTGGGACGTGCTGTTTTTGATCCCGTTCCTGACGCCGCCCTACATTGCAGCGCTTTCGTGGATGCTGGTACTGCAAACCAATGGCTATTTGCAGCAGCTCACCGGCATCAGCCTCAACGATCTGCTGTTCAGCAAAACCGGCATCGTGCTGGTGATGGCGCTGAATATTTTTCCCGTGGTCTATTTTGCCGTCTCGCGCAGCCTGCTGGCGAGCGGGCAGCGTCTGGCGCTGGTCGCCCGCGTCCACGGCGCAAGCGCGGGGAGGGCGTTCTGGCATATCACGCTGCCGATGCTGTCGCCGTCGCTGGCAGCCGGAATGCTGCTGGCGTTTACGCTGGCGATTGAGGAGTTCGGCGTGCCTGCCGCGCTCGGCACGCGCGCGGGCGTGCAGATGCTGACAACGGACATCGAAAAGAAGCTGGCCGACTGGCCGGTCGATCTGTCCGGGGCGTCCATGCTCTCCGTGGTGCTGGTGTTCATTGCGCTTAGCGCCTGGGCGATACAAAAAAAGCTGACCGGTCATCACGACGTAACCAGCATTACCGGCAAACCCACGGAAAACACGGGCGCGGATGCAGGCTTTTTCACGCTGCCGATTGTGGTGGTAATGGCCGCGGTGGGTATGCTCGCCGCGATCCTGCCCGGCGTGTCAATGGCGCTATCCGGCGTGCTGGGAACATTATCAGGCGGTGTGTCGTTCGAAAACGTGACGCTGTCACACTACGGGGCGCTGTTCAGCCAGCAGGGGGATGCGCTTTCCGCCCTGGGAACCAGTCTGTCGCTGGCGCTGGCTACCGCTCTTTTCACCGGAGCCTTAGGCTTGCTGGCCTCCTGGCTGGTGGTGGTGCAGAAGATAAAAGGGCGCGGCGTGCTGGACGCGCTGTCGCTGATGCCCGCTGCGCTGCCGGGGATTGTGGTCGGCGTTGGGCTGATCCTGCTCTGGAACCGTCCTTTCTGGCCGGTTTCGCCCTATAACAGCTGGGTGATTTTGCTGCTTTCCTATTGCTGTCTGCTCCTGCCGTGGCCGGTGCGCTACGTAGGGAGCGCGCTGCGCCAGCTTGGGGGCAATCTTGAGCCCGCCGCGCGGGTTCACGGCGCGTCGGCATTTCAGGCACTGCGGCTTATCGTGATGCCGCTGGTGTCGCCCGCGCTGCTGGCGGCGATGCTGATGGTGTTTGCGATCGCCTCGCGCGAGCTGGTGACCTCTCTGCTGCTGGCCCCCGCAGGCACCCAGACGGTCTCGGTCTTTATCTGGCGTCAGTTTGAGCAGGGATCGGTCGGACAAGGCATGGCGATGGCAACCGTGACGCTGCTCACGGGGCTGGGGCTGATGCTAAGCGCGCTTGGCATCCTGCAGCGCACAGCGCGACGTTAAAAAGCACTTTTGCGCATATGGGCGTGAGAAAATAGTTTATAAACAGGGAATATCACATCAAGGAGCGAACCATGTCCCCATTTTTGAGTGCTTATTTTGCCCGAACAGGCTGGCAACAGCCTGCTCAGGTTGATATCGACACCCTGCGCGCGCTGCATTTACACCACAACTGCGCGATCCCCTTCGAGAACATCGACGTCGTTTTGCCCCGCGAAATTCACCTTGACGATCAGTGCCTGGTGGACAAGCTGGTGACGGCGCGCCGCGGCGGATATTGCTTCGAGCAAAACGGACTGTTCGAGCGCGTACTGCGCGAGGTAGGGTTTACGGTGCGCAGCGTTCTGGGGCGCGTGGTTCTGGCTAATCCACCGCAAATGCCGCCGCGCACGCATCGCCTGCTGCTGGTTGAGCTGAACGGTGAGCGCTGGATCGCCGACGTGGGGTTTGGCGGCCAGACGCTGACGGCGCCAATTCGCCTCATCGCCAACGAGGCGCAGGAAACGCCGCACGGTCTGTACCGTTTGCTGAGCGAAGGCAACGACTGGGTGCTGCAGTTCCGCCACCACGAACACTGGCAGTCGATGTACCATTTTGACCTTGTGACGCAGTACTTCAACGACTACGTAATGGCTAACTTCTGGTCGGCCCACTGGCCGCAGTCGCATTTCCGTCACCATTTATTGATGTGTCGCCATCTGCCCGACGGCGGCAAGCTGACGTTGACCAACCTGCACTTTACCCACTGGAAGAATGGGCACGTAGAGGAGCAGATCCACCTGCCGGATGCGAAGGCGCTTTATGCGCTGATGCAGGAACGATTTGGGTTAGGCGTTGACGATCCCAAACACGGTTTCTCGCTGGACGAGCTGACGGCGGTCATGGCGGGGTTTGAAACGCATCCGCAGGCGGGGAAATAGGGAATAATAGACCCTGCTGGCTGATGCCCTCACCCCGGCCCTCTCCCACAGGGAGAGGGTGCAAACATAAAAACGGCAACGAAGGTTGCCGTTCTACTTTTACCTCGCCACCCGACATATTAACGGCGCGATCTCACCACCTGATACCGACGGGTAAAATACTCAAACGGCGCGCTCCACACGTGTACCAGACGCGTGAACGGGAAGATCAGGAAGATGGTCATTCCCAGCACCAGGTGAAGGCGGAAAATCGGGGCAACGCCGCTGAGCATTTCAGACGAGCCGCCCTTGAAGGTCACGATACCCTGCGCCCAGCCGACCAGCTTCATCATCTCGCTTCCGTCGGGATACTGCGCGGAGAACGGGATCGTGGTGAGCCCCAGGATGCACTGGAA
>Ga0207655_1002624_pt1 | contig 14257 bp, 9 predicted proteins | sample KBSM44metaG_FD_184398 | JGI IMG/M metagenome (GOLD analysis project Ga0207655, IMG submission 184398) | Miscanthus rhizosphere microbial communities from Kellogg Biological Station, Michigan, USA - KBS M4-4 metaG (SPAdes) (version 2) | ecosystem: Host-associated > Plants > Roots > Rhizosphere >...
CGGCGGCATTAACGGAGCCGGCATTGCAGTGGACGCTGCAGGACGCGGACTGTCGGTGCTGATGCTGGAGGCGCGGGATTTGGCCTGTGCAACCTCCTCCAACAGCTCGAAACTGATTCACGGTGGCCTGCGCTACCTTGAGCATTATGAATTCCGCCTGGTTGGCGAAGCCTTAGCAGAACGTGAAGTACTGCTGAAAATGGCACCGCACATCGCTTTCCCGATGCGTTTCCGCCTGCCGCACCGCCCGCATTTGCGCCCGGCGTGGATGATCCGTATGGGCTTGTTTATGTACGATCGCCTCGGTAAACGCACCACGCTGCCGGGCAGTAAAAGTCTGCGTTTTGGCGCGGATTCGGCCCTCAAGCCAGAAATCACGCGCGGTTTCGAATATTCTGACTGCTGGGTTGATGATGCACGTATGGTGGTGCTCAACGCGCAGGAAGTGGAAAAACAGGGCGGTGAAGTCCGTACCCGCACGCGAGTCACCCGCGCCTGGCGTGAAGCCGGTCTGTGGATGGTAGAAGCCGAAGATATCGATAGCGGCAAAACCTATACCTGGCGCGCCAAGGGTCTGGTCAATGCGGCCGGTCCGTGGGTGAAAGAGTTCTTTGACGACGGCCTGAAGCTGAAGTCGCCATACGGCATTCGTCTGATCAAAGGCAGCCACATTGTGGTGCCGCGCGTACACCGCGAAAAGCAGGCGTATATCCTGCAAAACGAAGATAACCGTATCGTGTTTGTGATTCCGTGGATGGATGAATTCTCCATCATCGGTACCACCGACGTGGAGTACAAAGGCGATCCGAAAAACGTGAAGATTGATGACAACGAAATCAGCTACCTGCTGAACGTGTTTAACGGACACTTCAAACAGCAGCTGAAGAAAGATGACATCGTTTGGACTTACTCAGGCGTGCGTCCGCTGTGCGATGACGAATCCGATTCGCCGCAGGCCATCACCCGTGATTACACGCTGGACGTGCATGACGACAATGGCCAGGCGCCGCTGCTGTCGGTATTCGGCGGTAAGCTGACCACCTACCGTAAGCTGGCAGAACACGCGTTGGAAAAACTGAGCAAGTACTACCCGACTATCGGCCCTGCGTGGACGAAAAGCGCGGTATTGCCGGGCGGTGATTTCTCCGGTACGCGTGAAGATTATGCCGCGGGTCTGCGTCGTCGCTATCCGTTTATCAGCGAAGGCATGGCACGTCACTTTGCCCGTACTTACGGCAGCCGCACTGAAGTGCTGCTTGAAGGCGCGAAAAGCCTTGATGATTTGGGTGAGAATTTCGGCCATGAATTTTATGAAGCCGAGCTGCGTTACCTGGTGAAAAACGAATGGGTGCGCGAGCTGGATGATGCGATTTGGCGTCGTACCAAACAAGGTATGTGGCTGAGTGCAGCCGAGCAGGCGCGTATTGCTGAGTGGCTGGCGGTCAACGCACAGAAACCGGCGCTGTCGCTGGCGTCGTAATGAAAAAAGGTCGTCATGAATGACGACCATTGCTTTGTAGGGTCGCCATTCATGGCGACCATTTTAACGCCTGCACTATTTTACAACCCGGTATTCTCGCGGATATATTTACGCGCCTTCACTGCATATTCGAACGGATTAGCCAGCGCCGGATCCTGTTCCGCTTCCACCACCATCCAGCCTTTATAGCCAAAATCGTCGAGGATTTTGAACACCGGTTTGAAATCGATCACGCCGTCGCCAGGCACGGTGAAGGTGCCCTTCTTCACGCCATCGAGGAACGACAGTGATTTTTCGCGCACTTCCGCTACCACGCTGTCGCGCACGTCTTTCAGATGCACGTGGAAAATACGCGGCAGATATTTGGTCAGCACGTCCAGCATCGCCTGCTGTGAACCTTCGGAGTAGTAAATGTGGCCGGTATCGTACAGCAGGCCGACATTCTCATTGGTTGACTCCATAAAGCGATCGATCTCAGCGGGCGTCTGGATGCCGGTGCCCATGTGATGATGCAGCGTCAAACGCATGCCTTTCTTCGCGGCGATCTCCGCCAGCTCGTTGTAGCCTTCCGCCGTCAAACGCCACTCTTCATCACTGAAAATCGGCTTCTGCTCCAGCACCGCCAGCGTGGTGCCCTGAATACTTTTGCTCTGCTCGGAGCAGCCAATCACGCGCGCGCCCATCGCATGCAGGAAGTTCATGTGATTGGTGAATTCGTCGATGGTTTTGGCTTTGTCGCCATTGGCGAAAAAGGTGCTGAACCAGGCATTGCAGATCTGAATGCCACGGATATCCAGCATCGGCTTGAGAATCGCCGGATCGCGCGGATATTTGCTGCCCACTTCGCTACCGGTAAAACCCGCCAGCGCCATTTCACTCACGGTTTGCTGGAAGGTGTTTTCGCTGCCCAGCTCCGGCATGTCGTCGTTGGTCCAGCCGATTGGCGCTATTGCCAGTTTTACGTTGTCTTTGTTCATCTTGTTGTCCCTGATTCACAGAGGCGGCCGCTGAGCCGCCGAGGAGTATTCGCGTTATTTGGCGTAGAAATCCGGACGCGGCGGCATGGTTACCGGCTCAATCGCACCGCTGTTCTGCGCTTTATGGCAGGCATCGGCCGCCACGGAGGCAGCAAAACCATCCCAGGCCGAAGGTCCCGTTAGTTGGCCGTCTTTGACGTCATTGATGAACGCTTGCAGCTCAACGTCGTAGGCATCAATGAAACGATCCTTCCAGTCGGTCAGCAGCGGCACGCCGAGACGCGCGTTTTTGCGCGTTTGGATAGCAGAAGGCTCAGGCAGCTTAGCAATGCCCTCTTCACCCACGACTTCACACTGGATGTCGTAGCCGTACGCGCAGTTAACAAAAATTTCCACATCAATGCGGATGCCTTTCTGCGTTTCGAACAGCACGATCTGCGGATCTTTCAGATTGGCATGAGATTTCGAGGTGGTACGCGGGAACACCACCTGCACGGTTTTGTAGTCGTCTTCGGTCAGCCAGCGCAGCACGTCCAGCTCGTGAATCAGGGTGTTGGTGATCGCCATGTCCGTGGTGTAATTCTCGCCGACGCTCTGGTTGCGGTGCGCGCAGTGCAGCATCAGCGGCTCGCCGATTTCACCATCGGTAATCACTTTTTTCAGTGCGCGATAGCCGGAATCGTACGGGCGCATAAAGCCAACTTGCACCAGACGTTTACCGTGTTTGATCTCGGCATCAACAATGCGACGGCAGCCTTCGGCGCTCAGTGCCAGCGGCTTTTCACAGAATACCGGTTTGCCCGCAGCAATCGCGGCCAGCGTAAACTCTTCGTGGGTCGGATCCCAGGATGTCACCAGAACGGCATCGACTTCTGGCGAGTTGATGACCTGATGGCCATCCTGATACACCTCGGCTTCGATATTCAGACGTTGCAGCGCTGCGCGCGCCCCTTCCACGTTGATATCTGAAACTGCCACAACCTTTGCTCCCTGCAATACATTATTGCAGCGACGAATGTGTTCCTGACCAATTGCGCCGGTACCAATTACACCGAGTTTGAGCGTCATAATTACACCTGTAGAGTCGGATAAGTGTCCCCTTCATATTTCAAGATGCAGGTACGTTGGCTGCTCTCGTTCACCTGAATCACTGACTTAAGTCAGCTCATCGGGATTCTCGCGTTGGCTGCCTTCCTGCCTCTCGAATGATGTTGGGTATAGGGTTTAACAAGGCCGGATGACGCCGGCCTAAAAGAGGTATTAGTACTTACGCGCTTGTTCGATATGCACGTTAAGGTTGTCGGCCACTTCCTGCGTGCGCGTTGACGTGGAGGTCTGCGCCACGCCGACGTGCCACCAGCTGAAATATTTGTGCACCATGGTTTTGGGCAGCACTTTGATGTCGAACAGCGTTGAAACGGTCTGCTTTTGTGCATCGATCAGCGCGGCTTCCAGCTGCTCCAGCGTGGTGATGCGGTAGGTTTTGCAACCGTAGCCACCGGCAATCGCCGCAAAGTCCACCGGCACAAAGCCGCCATCCAATTTGCCGCCTTCGGGGTTACGGAAGCGGAACTCGGTGGTGAAGCTGTCCATGCCGTGTTCCATCTGCAGATTGTTGATACAGCCGTTAGTCATGTTATCCAGCAGCACCACGTTGATTTTGGCGCCTTCCTGAATTGAGGTAACCAGCTCGGAGTGCAGCATCATGAACGACCCGTCGCCGACCATGACGTAGACTTCACGCTGCGGCTGCGCCAGCTTTACGCCTAGCGCGGCATTCACTTCGTAACCCATACAGGAATAGCCGTACTCAACGTGGTACGAGTTGTAATCTTTGGTGCGCCACACGCGTTGCAGGTCGCCCGGCAGACTGCCCGCCGCCGCCACAATCACCGCATCCTTTGGGAGTTGCTCGTTTAAGGTGCCCAGCACGCTGCTCTGCGTCAGCACCGATTTCGTCAGGCGCTCAAACTCCGCAAACAGCGCTTCGCGATCGGCGTGGTCGGCAATTTCTGGAATGAAATCGTCGGTGTTATAGGTCGCGGCATATACGCGCTGCGTCTCTTTCAGCAGCTTGCTTTGCGACAGCTCAATCTGGCCGCCCCACTGATTTTCGAAACCTTTCAAGCCGCTTTCCAGCGCGGTTAAACCTTCACGCGCATCCGCCAGCAGCTGCACCGCATCCAGCTTGTAGCTGTCGAAGTTGCTGACGTTGAGATTCAGATAGCTGACCTGCGGATTTTGGAAAATCCATTTCGACGCAGTGGTGAAATCGGTGTAGCGCGTACCAATGCCAATCACCAGATCGGCCTCTTTCGCCAGCAGGTTGGCTGCCAGACAGCCGGTTTCGCCCACGCCGCCCACGTTCAACGGGTGATCGGAAACAATGGTGCCTTTACCCGCCTGAGTTTCAGCAAACGGAATGTTGAAGCGCTCGGCAAACTTCAGCAGCGCATCACCGGCATCGGAGTATTTCAGGCCGCCCCCGACAATGATCAGCGGTTTGTGTTTACGTGCAATGAGCGCCAGCGCATCTTGCAACTGCGCGGCCGTGGGCAGGCGGCGATCCAGACGATGCACACGTTTCTGGAAGAAGTATTCCGGGAAATCCCAGGCTTCGCCCTGCACGTCCTGCGGCAGTGCGATAGTGACCGCGCCGGTTTCCGCTGGATCGGTCAGCACGCGTAACGCGTTGATGCAGGCGGTCATTAGCTGTTCCGGGCGGCTGACGCGGTCCCAGTATTTGCTTACCGCGCGGAACGCGTCGTTGGTGCTGATGCTGAGATCGTGACTCTGTTCGATTTGCTGCAATACGGGATCCGGTTGGCGCGTCGCGAACACATCGCCCGGCAGCAGCAATAAAGGAATGCGGTTGGCGGTCGCCGTCGCGGCAGCCGTAATCATGTTGGCCGCGCCAGGCCCGACAGAAGAAGTACAGGCGATAATCTGACGACGCAGCGACTGCTTCGCAAAACCAATGGCGGCGTGCGCCATGCCCTGCTCATTACGGCCCTGATGCACGACCAGATCGCCGCTGTCCTGCTCCAGCGCCTGACCCAACCCCAGCACGTTGCCGTGACCGAAAATGGCAAAAATACCTTTCACAAATTTGGTTTCAACACCGTCAACGTTCAGGTATTGGTTATCGAGAAATTTTACCAGCGCCTGTGCCGTAGTGAGTCTGATTGTGCCCATATGCTTCTTCCTTTACATGCTGGTACCTGCGGCGAGGTACATCGCGGTTCGGGTAAAAACTGCCGTTCACGGCGCCCGCGGATTAAGTGAAACGTGAGGCGATTATAAACAAATATTTTTTTCATTAAACACGATTACAGAAGAAACATTTCATTTTGCGATGGAGATCAAATTCAGCAATGAAACGTGGGCTTCGCGAGCCGCGAAAGGGGGAAAAGTGGAACAGTAAAAGGTCATTTGACGGTCATAAAGAAATTTCATTTCACTTCAGTAGCTTCCTTGATTCGCCAGCACTTTCCTGAGACCTGGCTCACAAGCCTGACTATCACTGAAACTCCCAACGATTCCGACACCGCTTTGCGGCTTCGTCAGAGTTTTACCTGGCTCACAAAATCGTGATGGATGTTTCATTTCATATTGAATTTGGAATTTTTATTCCTCATACTGCGACCAAAGCCAATCAGGCACCTTGAGAACCCGGAAGCAAAGCGCTCGACGTTGGGCGGCAGCGCCCGCAGTGTCTGCTTATCACAGAAGGAAACAATAGGTATGAGTACACAACAGAAGCGGCTTGATGTGATTTGTATTGGACGCATCGCCGTCGACCTTTACGGTCAGCAAATTGGATCACGTCTGGAAGATATGACCAGCTTCAACAAATATCTGGGCGGTTCTTCCGGCAACGTGGCTTACGGCACGGCCATTCAGGGCCTGAAATCAGCCATGCTGGCGCGTGTAGGTGACGAGCACAACGGCCGCTTTTTGCGTGAAGCGCTGCAACGCGCAGGTTGCAACACTGACGGACTGATCACCGATAAACATCGCCTGACCGGCCTGGTGATCCTCGGGATCAAAGATGAAGAGAGTTTCCCGCTGATCTTCTACCGCGATAACTGCGCCGACATGGGTCTGGTGCCGGAAGATATCAAAGAAGAGTTCATCACCTCGTCACGCGCCGTTGCCGTGACTGGCACGCACCTGTCGCATCCACAAACCCGCGCAGCCGTGCTGAAAGCGCTGGATATCGCCAAACGTAGCGGGCTGCGCACCGCGCTGGATATCGATTACCGTCCCGTGCTGTGGGGCTTAACCTCACTCGGTGATGGTGAAACGCGTTTCATTGAGTCGGGTGAAGTGACGCAACAGCTGCAGGAAGTGCTGCACTATTTCGATTTGGTGGTGGGAACGGAAGAAGAGTTCCATATCGCTGGCGGCAGCACCGACACGCTGACCGCGCTGAAAAATGTGCGCAAATCCAGCCAGGCAACGCTGGTGTGTAAGCGTGGCCCGATGGGTTGCGTCGTATTCGAGGGCGAGATCCCGGATAGCTGGGAACAGACCAAACTGCAAAGCGGTGTGCGCGTAGAAGTGCTGAATGTGCTGGGTGCGGGCGATGCCTTTATGTCTGGCCTGCTGCGCGGCTGGCTCAATGATGAAAGCTGGGAGCAAGCATGCCGTTACGCTAACGCCTGTGGCGCATTGGTGGTTTCTCGCCACGGCTGCGCCCCGGCGATGCCGACCAAAGAAGAGCTGGACGATTTCCTGAGCCGCGATAAAGACGTGAAACGTCCGGATCTGGATGTGCGTCTGAATCACCTGCATCGCGTCACCACGCGTAAACAGCAGTGGCCAGAGCTGAATGTATTCGCTTTCGACCACCGCAAGCAGCTGGCAGATATGGCGCGCGAAGCCGGCGTCAGCGAAGAGCGCATTCCACAGTTGAAACTGCTGCTGCTGCGTGCCGCAGAAGAAGCGGCCAACGAAGCCGGTTTGAATGAGAAGAGTGGCATCCTCGCGGATACCACTTACGGTCAGAAAGCACTGAACGCAATTACCGGCAAAAACTGGTGGATCGGGCGTCCGATTGAGCTGCCAAGTTCACGCCCACTGCGTCTTGAGCATGGCAACATTGGTTCGCAGCTGGTCGACTGGCCTGCTGAGCACGTGGTGAAATGCCTGGTGTTCTATCACCCGCACGACAGCGCTGAACTGCGTAAAGAGCAGGATGATCTGGTTCTTGATGTGTGGAAGGGCTGTAATAAGAGCGGGCACGAGCTGCTGCTGGAACTGATTCTGCCGGAGAGCAATCCAGACCGGAATGAATCCTATTATTACGATATGCTCAGCCACTTTTACAGCCTGGGCGTTCAGCCGGACTGGTGGAAATTGCCGCCGCTGTCTGCGGAGAGCTGGCAGGCGATTGGTGAGCTGATTGAGCAGAACGATCCGCACTGTCGTGGCATTCTGTTGCTTGGCCTCGACGCGCCAGAAGAGACGCTGAAAGCTGGCTTCGCGGCGGCGGCGCAAGCGCCGTGGGTGAAAGGTTTTGCGGTAGGCCGCACTATCTTTGGCCAGCCGTCACGCCAGTGGCTGCAAGGCGAGCTGGACGACAAAGCGCTGATCGAAACCGTGAAAGGCAATTACCTGCGCCTGATCGGCTACTGGCGCGCTGTGCGCGGTTAATGATCGAATATAGGTTTATGAAACGGCCCTGATGGGCCGTTTTTTTGGTCGCCATGAATGGCGCCCCTACATAACTGCACGCTCACGTAGGGTCGCCATTCATGGCGTAATGCTTGTCAGTTAAGAGATGAAAACCCCAACTAGCTGGCGCACACCTTGTAGCGGCGCAATTTATTGCGCGATAAATCGCGCCGCTACAAGGTGTGCGGTATTTAATACGGGGCTTAACTGATCGGCATTACGCCATTTATGGCGACCACGTCAGGATGCACGTTCACGCAAGAGCGCCATTTATGGCGACCAGACAAAGGCATAACTTCCCTTCTTTTTGTGAGGCATTTCATAAACCGATGAAATAAGCGGCACGAAGATGTCAAACGAATGAAATTTTCCATCCATCTGGTACTATAGCGCTCATTATCCAGCCATATTTTCTTTTTTAGCGGGCCGAAGTAATGACCAATAATCCAACGCAATTAACCCTGTTACAGGACGAGATCCGTCGTCGCTATGAGACGCTGAGTAAACGCCTGAAGCAGGTGGCTCGTTATATCCTTGATAACAGCAACAGCATCGCTTTCGATACCGTTGCGTCTATCGCGCAGCATGCTGATGTTCCGCCCTCCACGCTGATCCGCTTTGCTAACGCGTTTGGCTTCAGCGGCTTTAACGAAATGAAACAAGTTTTCCGTCAGCATCTGATGGAAGAGACCGTTAACTACACCGAGCGCGCACGTCTGTTCCGCCAAACCGCCACCGACGACAGCGCCACTTCACCCGAAAGCCCGGCCGAAATCCTCAACGTCTTCACCATGGTAAATAGTCAGGCGCTGCAGCAACTGGCGATGCAGGTCAATCCTGATCAGCTTAACCGCGCGGTGAAAATGCTTGATGAAGCCGAGAACATCTACATCATCGGCCTGCGTCGCTCGTTCAGCGTGGCGTCTTATCTGGTGTATGCGCTGCGTCATCTTGAGCGTCGAGCGTTCCTGATTGATGGCCTCGGCGGCATGTTCACCGAGCAGTTGAGTATGGTAAACCCGAAAGACGTGGTGATTGCTATTAGCTACTCGCCTTACGCGCGTGAAGCAGTGGAGTTAGTGGAATTGGGTGCCAAGCGTGGTGCGCATCTGATCGCTATCACCGACAGCCAGGTGAGCCCGCTGGCCGCCTTCAGTGACGTGTGCTTTGTGGTGCGTGAAGCGCAGGTCGATGGCTTCCGTTCGCAGGTCGCTTCGCTGTGTCTGGCACAGACGCTGGCGGTGTCGCTGGCGCTGAATAATAACGTCATCAGCGAATAAATATCCCGTACGATCGCCATTCATGGCGTAATGCCGCTGCAGATATGCAGGTGCGCATGAATGCGCACCCTACGAAACCCAGCGCAATACACGTAGGGTCGCCATTCATGGCGACCAGCCAGCAAAAAGGGCAGCCACATGGCTGCCCTTTTTACGTTGGTACTCATAAATGCCCTACTGCGTTTCAGTTAAGTGATGAAAAAACCCAATTACCTCGCGCACACAGTGTAGCGGCGCAATTTATTGCGCGATAAATCGCGCCGCTACAATGTGTGCGGTGATTAACACGGGGCTTAACTGATCGGCATTAGCGCATTTATGCCCACCTTACTAACCCGCTTAACTGCGCGGATACTTATCGCTGTTCACCCAGGCGTGGTCTTTCTCCCAGGTAAATTTCCATAGACGTTTTGGCCCCGCCATCACGTTCAGATAGTAGTTATCGTAACCGGCAATCGTTGCCACCGGATGATAGCCACGCGGTACCGTCACCACGTCGCGGTTATACGGCGCCATGCACTCGTCGAGTGAACGGTCGTCGGTATAAACACGCTGCATGGCGAAACCGGGCTCAGGGTCGAAACGGTGATAGTAGGTTTCTTCCAGATAGGTTTCGTCCGGGCTGTTTTTCTGGTCGTGCTTGTGGCTGGGGTACGAGCTGGTCGCGCCTTCGTCGGTATACACCTCCACCACCAGCAGGCTGTCGGCCTCTTTGTTGTCCGGCAGGATGTTGTGCACCAGGCGCTGATTGCGCCCTTTGCCACGCTGCTCAACGCCAACATCTTCCGGCGCAATCAGTCGCGCCGGCAAATTGCCGCTGCCCGGTGCATTACATACCGCCAGCTCCAGATCGCTATCCGCATACACGTCCACTTCGTCGTTATGCGGCACATACACCGAATAAGGCGGAATGCGTTCAAACGGCGACAGACGTTTACCGAGGTTCGGGAACTCGGCGTGACGGGTTTTCACCGATGCAAAGCCCGCCACCAGCACCAGACACAACTCTTTATCGCCGCTGCTCAGTTTCAGGCTCTGCCCTTTTTTCAGCAGATAGGCATCAAAGCCGACGTATTCCCAGCCCGCGCTTTCAGGTGTGACGTGCTGGATACGGCCATTACTGTCGGGTTGTTGCGCTTTCGAAATCAGAGACATCCTGTTCCTCCTTGTTGAGCGAAATTAGCCCAGCGTCGGCATGCTGAACTCAGATACAGTCTGCTGACCGCTCGGCCAACGCACGGTGGCGGTTTTCATGCGGGTATAGAAACGCACACCGTCTGGACCGTGCACGTTAAGCGCGCCAAACACTGAACGCTTCCAGCCGCCGAAGCTGTGGAATGCCATTGGCACCGGAACCGGGACGTTAACGCCCACCATGCCGGCTTCCACGTTTTGCACGAACTCACGCGCGGTGTGGCCGTTGCTGGTGAAGATGGCGCTGCCGTTGCCGAACTCGTGGCTGTTGACCAGCTGAAGTGCGCTGTCGTAATCAGTGGAACGCATGATGCTCAGCACCGGTCCGAAGATCTCTTCACGCCAGATGGTCATGTCTGACGTCACGTTGTCGAACAGCGTACCGCCCACATAGTAACCCTCAGCGTGCCCGGCCACCTGGATGCCACGCCCATCCACCACCAGCTTCGCGCCTTCCTGCTCACCTTTGTCGATGTAACCCAGCACTTTCTTCTGATGTGCAGCAGAAACCACCGGGCCCATTTCATTCTCTTCGGCACCTTGCTGGATGCCAGGACCAACGCGCAGCGCTTTAATCAGCGGCGTCAGACGGGCAATGAGTTTATCTGCAGTGTCGTCGCCCACCGCAACGACGACCGGCAGCGCCATGCAGCGTTCACCGGCTGAGCCAAACGCGCCGCCCATAATGGCGTTCACGGTGGCATCGAGGTCAGCATCGGGCATGACGATGGCGTGGTTTTTCGCCGCGCCGAACGCCTGCACACGTTTACCGTGGGCGCTGGCGGTTTTGTAAATGTGTTCTGCCACGCCGGACGAACCGACAAAGCTCACCGCCGCGATACGCGGATCTTTGTACAACTGCTCGGCATCTTCGTTTGACGAATGCACCACGTTGAACACGCCATCTGGCAGGCCCGCTTCTTTCAGCAGCTCAGCCATGCGCACAGAAGCGGAGGGATCCAGCGCCGGTGGCTTGAGGATAAAGGTGTTGCCGCACGCCAGCGCGATCGGGAACATCCACAGTGGTACCATCGCCGGGAAGTTGAATGGCGTAATGCCCGCCACCACGCCGACAGGCTGCATCAGCGAGTAGCTATCAACGCCGGTGCCCACGCTGGGCGAGTTCTCGCCTTTAATCAGATGTGGAATACCGCAGGCATACTCGATCACTTCGATACCGCGCGTCAGCTCGCCCAGCGCATCTGACCACACTTTACCGTGCTCAGAAACGATCAGTGCCGCCAGCTCTTCGCGGTGTTTTTCCATCAGGGCTTTAAAGTTGAACATCACACGGGCACGACGCAACGGCGCGGTTTTCGACCATTCCGGGAACGCAGCATGGGCGACTTCAATCGCCTTTTCCACTTCAGCAGATGTGCTCTGCGTCAGTTCACGCACCACTTTGCCGGTCGCCGGATCGTACACGGGAATAGTTTCATTGCTGGCGCTGTGGGTAATTTTGCCGCCGATAAAGTTTCCTACGATAGTCATGTCGTTGCCTCTTAGATGTGAAGTTCCCTGCAGAGAGCCCGTTCGAACCGCGACGCTGCGTGTGCAGGCAATACTTAAAGCGTGCTATGAAGCTATCGTAATGAAATGAATTTTTCAAATGCTTATTTTTGGAAAATTTCCTTTTAGCGGCATGGATCGCATTTTTTCCGCCTGGGTTGCAAGCCGGGCACAAATCGGCCTGAAGCGCTGCCCTGCTGGTGCGATAGGCTTGTCAAACTGCACCACCGCTCAGCCGTGGCGAGCACAGAAGTTGTGTCCGAAATCTAGCTTCTTCGTGCAACGCGAAACGAAATATGAAATTTTTGCGAGGCAGATCCAATATCTGATATTTCATAATTCAATAATAATGAAATAAATGTTTTCTTTGCAGCACCTTATCTGCATCCGCTGACAGGAGCCGCCATGGCCATCGATCCCACCCGTTTCTGCATTAACCGTAAAATTGCGCCCCGGCTATCGCTGGAAGCCTTCTTTCAGCTGGTTCAGCGCTTAGGATTGAGCAAGGTTGAACTGCGTAATGACATGCCAAGCGGCAAGGTTACCGATGATCTCAGCGTAGCGGCGCTACGCGCGCTAACAGATAAGTACCACATTGAAATCGTCACGATTAACGCGTTGTATCCGTTTAACCGTGCTGATGCTGCGCTGCTGGCAAAAGCCGACGCGCTGCTGAGCGAAGCGCAGGCGATTGGCGCAAGAGCGCTGGTGATGTGTCCGCTGAATGAAGGGATTGAGATTTCGCCACAGCAGACGCTAGAAGCACTGCAGGTGCTGGCGCCACGCTTTGAGAAGTATGGCATTCAGGGATTAGTAGAACCGCTGGGCTTCCCAGTAAGTTCGCTGCGCTCAGCGGTGCAAACGCAACAGCTGATTCAGCAGGCAGGCGTACCCTTTAAAGTGCTGCTCGATACCTTCCATCATCATCTGTATGAGAACGCCGAAAACGAGTTCCCACAGGAGATTGATATCAACCATATTGGCCTGGTGCATTTGTCTGGCGTGGAAGATACCCGCCCAACGGCGCAGCTCACCGATGAAGAGCGCATCATGCTCAGCAATCGCGATGTGCTGAACAGCGTGGCACAGGTGAAACGACTGGAGATGCTCGGCTACAAAGGCATCTATGCGTTTGAGCCGTTTTCATCGGAACTGGAGACGTGGAGCGAAAAAGAGATCGAACGTGAAATTCGTCAGAGCATTGAATTACTGCAGGCCTGAAAACGTACCCTTATCTGTGTCTCTTAGACACTTTTGTTAGTGTTGGCCTCGGTCGGAGGCCTTTTTTTATCCTGCATATATCTGAATGTCTTGGTGCGCATAAATGCGCACCCTACGGGTTTTGTAGGGTCGCCATTCATGGCGACCACTAACTACGCGTTCTCTTTAATCTCCACCACCGGATCTTCCGGCAAACGCTTGATCATGCGCAGCGTACAAAACAGCGCTAAACACACCAGCAGCGCGGTAAGAAAATAGACCAGCGACACACCCGCATAACTCATGATGAAACCGGCAATCGGTCCGGTAATCCCCAACGACAAATCCATAAACGCGGTATAAGTCGCTAACGCGCTGCCCTGATTCTGCTGCGGCACCACTTTTACCGCCACCACGCCAATCGCTGGGAATACCAGCGAGAAGCCCGCGCCGGTAAGGAACGCACCCATTTTCGCCATCCATGGTTCAACCGAGCCGGCCACCAAAAACAGGCCAATCGCTTCAACCGCAAAGCAGATACTCGCCACACGTAATCCACCCAGCTTATTGATGGCATTGGGGAACAGCAGGCGCGTGCCGACGAACGCGGCGCTAAACATGGTCAAGGCAAAGGCTGCGCCATCCCACCCCTTGTCCTGATAAAACAGCGTGATAAAAGTCGCGATAACGCCAAATCCGGCGGAACCCATCGCCAGAATCAGGCCAAAACCGTACACCTTGCTCAGCACCGCACGAAACGGCAGCGGCTTGGCTTTGCTGCCTTTCACCGGCGCACGTGGCAGTGCCAGCGCAATCGCCACCAGACAAATCGCGATAATGATGCTGGAGAGCAGCAGCAAACCGCCGCTGCGGAAGATCACCACGCCAAGCGGCGCACCGATTGCCATCGCGCCATAGGTCACAATGCCGTTCCACGA
>Ga0207655_1002625_pt1 | contig 14255 bp, 12 predicted proteins | sample KBSM44metaG_FD_184398 | JGI IMG/M metagenome (GOLD analysis project Ga0207655, IMG submission 184398) | Miscanthus rhizosphere microbial communities from Kellogg Biological Station, Michigan, USA - KBS M4-4 metaG (SPAdes) (version 2) | ecosystem: Host-associated > Plants > Roots > Rhizosphere >...
GGACAGCATCATGCGGTAGAAATGAGTGATCAATGCTTCGCCACCGCTTTCCAGCAAGGGCACGGTGGATTTGACGATTGCACGGTCTTGAACGCTAAGCATAAGGCGACTCCTGAACTACTTGGATTGCTAACTGACTGCCTTATACTTATCAGTTTCCGTGCCAATAATTAAAATCTTATAAATCAACAAGTTAAATTCTTAATAGTCATATCGACACACACTGACTTATAGTCATACCGACTACATGGAGTCACTATGACTGCAAAAGCCTTGCTAACCACCCTGCTGCCACTGGTCGCCGACCTGTCCCGCGAACTCCCCGAAGGCGAGCGTTATCGGCGCTTGCTTGAAGCCATGCGCGCCTTGCTCCCGTGCGATGCTGCTGCCCTGCTGCGCCTTGATGGCGAATGGCTGGTGCCGCTGGCCGTCGACGGGTTGAGCACCGACACCCTCGGCCGACGCTTCAAAGTCAGCGAACACCCGCGCTTCGAAGCGCTGCTCAGCAGCCACGGCCCGACCCGTTTCGCCGCCGACAGCGACTTGCCCGACCCTTACGACGGCCTGATCGATGGCCTCGATGATCATCTGGAAGTCCACGACTGCATGGGTTGCCCGCTGTTTATCGACGAGCGCCCATGGGGTTTGCTGACCCTCGACGCACTCGATCCGGAGCGCTTCGAACCGATCGAACTGGACGCCCTGGAAGCTTTCGCCAGCCTCGCCGCCGCCACGGTCAATGCCGCCGAGCGTATCGAACGCCTGGCCAATCGTGTCGAAGACGAACATCAGCGTGCCGAGGTTTACCGACAAGCCAGCGGCCAGCAGAACCGCGAGATGATGGGCCAGAGCAAGGCCCACAAACGGCTGGTGGAAGAAATCAATCTGGTGGGCGGCAGCGATCTGACCGTGCTGATCACCGGCGAAACCGGGGTCGGCAAAGAACTGGTCGCCCAAGCCATCCACGCCGCATCGCCCCGGGCCGACAAGCCGATCATCAGCCTCAATTGCGCCGCGCTGCCGGAGACGCTGGTGGAGAGCGAATTGTTCGGCCACGTCCGCGGCGCCTTCACCGGCGCGATGAACGATCGGCGCGGCAAGTTTGAACTGGCCAATGGCGGCACGCTGTTTCTCGATGAAGTCGGTGAGCTGTCCCTGACCGTCCAGGCCAAATTGCTGCGAGTCCTGCAAAGCGGTCAATTGCAGCGATTGGGGTCGGATAAAGAACATCAGGTGGACGTACGTCTGATCGCCGCGACCAACCGCGATCTGGCCGAGGAAGTGCGCAGCGGCCGCTACCGTGCCGACTTCTATCACCGTCTGAGCGTTTATCCGTTGCTGGTGCCCGCACTGCGCGATCGTGGGCGGGATGTGCTGCTGCTCAGCGGCTATTTCCTCGAGCAGAACCGTTCACGCATGGGCCTCAACAGCCTGCGCCTGACCAACGATGCACAGGCTGCATTGCTGGCGTATGCATGGCCGGGCAATGTGCGGGAGCTGGAGCACTTGATTGGCCGTAGCGCCTTGAAGGCGCTGGGTAACTGCAAGGAGCGGCCGAAGATTCTCAGTTTGAGCGCGGCGGATCTGGATTTGCCCAATGGCAGCGTTGAGCTTGCAACCGAGCCAGTCCCTGTCAACCCTGCTGCTTTGGTCTCGGGAGACTTGCGGGCGGCGACCGAGGATTATCAGCGTCGACTGATCGACGCCTGTCTGGAACGGCACCATAACAATTGGGCGAGTGCGGCGCGTGAGCTAGGCTTGGATCGGGCGAATCTTGGAAGAATGGCCAAACGCCTGGGCATGAAATGAGCGCCGCCGAACCCTTGTGGCGAGGGAGCTTGCTCCCGCTGGAGCGCGAAGCGCTCCCAAATCAGGCTCCGCCCTGTATCAGGCCGTCCGATTTTGCGACTGCTGCGCAGCCGAGCGGGAGCAAGCTCCCTCGCCACTGGGGGTTACCGTTTGGGCATTTGGCCTAAAGCCTGCCCGCAACAAGTCGATAACCCGGCATCGATAGCTGTTGGCGATCCTCGCGGTCGCTTATCACCTTTTTCCACAGAAGGTTTTTATGTCCTCAAACAAAGCCCGCGCAGATTCACTTTCGCTTTTGCTGTTTACCTTGCGCAGCGGCAAGCTGATGGCGATCAACCTGCTGAAAGTCAGTGAAATCATTCCCTGCCCGCCGCTGACCAAGCTGCCGGAGTCGCATCCCCACGTCAAAGGCATCGCCACCCTGCGCGGTGCCTCGTTGTCGGTGATCGACCTCAGCCGTGCCATCGGCGAACGACCGCTGGAAGACCCGAACGGTGGCTGCCTGATCGTCACCGATGTCAGCCGCTCCAAGCAGGGTTTGCACGTTCAAGCGGTGAGTAAGATCGTCCACTGCCTGACCACCGACATCCGTCCACCGCCCTTTGGCTCTGGCGGCGTGCGTTCGTACATCACTGGCGTGACCTCGGTCGATGGCACATTGGTACAGGTGCTGGACATCGAGAAAGTGATCCATGGCATCGCCCCGGCACAAATCGAAACGGCCCCGACCGAACTGAGCATGGAAGACGCCGAAGTACTCGGCAACGCGCGGATTCTGGTGGTCGATGACAGCCAGGTGGCGTTGCAGCAATCGGTGCACACCCTGCGCAACCTCGGCCTGCAATGCCACACCGCCCGCAGTGCCAAGGAAGCCATCGACTGCCTGTTGGACCTGCAAGGCACGGACCAGCAGATCAACCTGATCGTCTCGGACATCGAAATGTCGGAGATGGACGGTTATGCATTTACCCGAACCCTGCGCGAAACCCCGGACTTCTCGCACCTCTATGTGCTGCTGCACACCTCTTTGGACAGTGCGATGAACAGCGAAAAGGCCCGTCTTGCCGGCGCGAACGCGGTGCTGACCAAGTTCTCCTCGCCAGAACTGACCAATTGCCTGATCGAAGCAGCCAAGGCTGTCGCTGAACAAGGTCATTGAGGTTTGAGCAAGGACTTCTGCTTTCTGATGCGGCGCAACCTCGCTGAAGTTGTGCCTGCAATCACTTGGCCTCAGGGAATTGTCCTCAATGAATACCGCCCCGAACTGGCAGAAGCCGTTCATCGTTTGATGGAACTGGGTTATCAGCAAGGTGGCGGTCGCGTGCCGGCACTCGACGTCTGGCAACAGCGTTTTGAAACCGATCCTGAATATGATCCGAGCCTGTGCTTTATCGCTCTGGATGCCGAAGGTATTGCCGGCGTGTGTCAGTGCTGGACCAGCGCCTATATCAAGAACCTGGTGGTGCATCCACGGGCTCAGGGGCAAGGATTAGGACGCGCACTGCTGCTTCATGCTTTCAACATATTTCAGCAACGGCGCGAAGGTTTTGTGGATTTGAAGGTGCTGGAAGACAACCTTCGGGCGCAGCGTTTGTATGAAAACGCCGGAATGCGTGTGATCCGCCGGGAACCGGTCCCCACCTGACATACTCAGACCTTGGTCAATACCCGCCCAAGGATGCCGAACATGAAAGTCTCGACCCTTACCCTCCTCTGCCTGGCCGCCCTCGCCACCCAGGCCAACGCTTCCAGCCCCGACGCCTGGGCCGCTTACGACAAAGCCGTGCTCGCCAGTTGCACCAAGGCCAGCGGCTTGAAGAATGCCAAACCCGTCGGCAACGCCGCGCAGTTCGATGACCGGGTTGGCTACACCGCTCTTCTGTTGCAAGGCCAATACCCGCAAAAACACATGAAAGGCCAGCAAGGCACCGAACTGTGTCTCTACAACAAGAAAAGCAAAACCGCTTACGTCACCGAATGGGACTCCATCCGCCCCACCGCCAAGGCGCAGTAACTGGCGCATAACTTGCTTCGACAGTGGCCTTTGCGGCGGCATTCTGTCGCCGTTTCATGTCCTTTTATGCGACTGGCCGTTCAATGAATACGACGTTTTCCTGCGTAGGTTGTGGCAAATGCTGCAACGACCACCACGTGCCGCTGACCCTGCCCGAAGCCCGGATGTGGGCGGCCGATGGCGGTCAAGTGATCGTGCTGGTGGAAGGCTTCCTGGGCAATGGCCTGGGCCTGCCAGTGCAGCAGCGCGATCACGCCGAACGCCGTTCGGTGAGGGTTCGAAGCGGCGCATCCGAGGCGTACATAGCCATCACCTTTGCCGCCTACAACGTCGGTCCTTGCCGGAATCTTGACGAAGACAACCTCTGCCGCATCTACGAACGTCGGCCGCTGGTGTGCCGCATCTACCCGATGGAAATCAATCCGCACATTCCCCTGAACACTGCCGTTAAGGAATGTCCGCCAGAGTCGTGGGAAAAGGGACCTGATCTGATTGTGGGAGGCGAATTGGTGGATCAGGAACTGGCCGGATTAATCCAGCGCTCCCGTCAGGCGGATCGCGATGACATTCAGACCAAGGAGGCGATTTGCGCGTTGTTGGGGATTCGGACTACAGCGCTGAAGGGCGATGGCTTTACTGCTTATCTGCCGGACATGACGACGTTTGCGATGGCCATCGATCAAGTTGCGGCGCAGCCATTGGCTGAGTCAGGCGCTGACTGGCTGTTTCATGTGTCGGGTGAGGACATTGCCGGGCAAGTGCAGGCGACGGGCGCGCAAGTGGCGACGGATACGCCAGTGAACTATGCGTTTATTTCGTTGCGGGCGGCTTGATCCAGAAGGTGTATTGCCCTTGATGGCTTCTTCGCGAGCAAGCTCGCGAAGACGGTAGATCAGGCACCGCAGCGTTTAAAACTCAGCGCTTACCCATCGAACGACGAGTACCGGGAGGCGCTGCGCCCGGGGTCTTGGTATGGCCGTTCTTGGCGCCGTTCTTGTACCAGGGCTGGCTGGCGTTCTTCGCTGCGGCCAGGTCGCCCGGCTTGAACGGGAACTTGAACGCCGGGATCCCGGCTTTGGTTTCGCTGTCTGCGCTGGAGTCGACGCTGTCTGGCAGGTCTGCCTGGTCGTCGCTCAAAGCGTCGGCAACCGGCGGTTGTGTCGGGGAAGTCATGAAAGCTCCGGGTGATGCAATAGAGTCGGGCCCGGTCAGCGAGCCGCGAAAGGCGGCAGTATACCTGTCTCGGGAGCCGCAAGCTTCAAGCAGCAAGCGAGTCTGTCGGGTTTTGTGTTGGCGGCGCTGACGTCTTCGCGAATGGATATCGGAAGGAAGGAACGCCAAGCCTAAGCGAGGGGCCGGACGCTCGGGGGGATCGGCGTCGACCCGCAGAGGCCCAAACTGACAGCGCCGTCAGTTAGCAGTCACCTTCCTGACGGGCGAACAGGTTTATAAAGGAAGGTGTAAACCGGAAAAAACTCCGACCACCCAGCCCCGGCGCCCCACTCGCATGCGAATTCAGAAAAAACCCGCCCTGCTCGCCGCCCTTCTGATCGTTCTGGCAGCGCTGGGGCTGTGGTACGCCATCAAGCCCGCTACCACCAAACTGACCGCGCCCTCTGCGATCCCCGTTCGGGTAGTGAACGTCGTCGAAAAAGACGTCCCCCGCTACGTCAGCGGCATCGGCTCGGTGCTGTCCCTGCACAGCGTGGTGGTGCGCCCGCAAATCGACGGTATCCTCACAAAAATCCTGGTCAAGGAAGGCCAACTGGTGAACAAAGGCGACCTGCTCGCCACCATCGACGACCGTTCGATCCGCGCCAGCCTCGATCAGGCTCGGGCACAACTCGGCGAAAGCCAGGCGCAGCTGCAAGTCGCGCTGGTCAACCTCAAACGCTACAAGCTACTGAGCGTGGACGACGGCGTCTCCAAACAGACTTATGACCAGCAACAGGCGTTGGTCAACCAACTCAAAGCTACCGCCCAAGGTAACCAGGCCTCGATCGACGCCGCTCAAGTGCAGCTCTCCTACACACAGATTCGCTCCCCGGTGACCGGTCGCGTCGGTATTCGCACGGTGGATGAAGGCAACTTCCTGCGCATGACCGACGCTCAAGGCCTGTTCACGGTGACCCAGATCGACCCGATCGCCGTGGAGTTCTCCCTGCCACAGCAAATGCTGCCGACCCTGCAGGGTCTGATCAACGATCCGGAACATGCTCAGGTGAAGGCCTACATCGGCGCCGACACTGACGGCGAAACCGGCAATCTGCTGGGCGAGGGTCATTTGACCCTGATCGACAACCAGATCAACGCCAACACCGGGACCATCCGCGCCAAGGCTGAATTCGACAACCCCGGGCAGAAACTCTGGCCGGGCCTGCTGGTGACGGTAAAAATTCAGACAGCCCTCGACAAAGATGCGCTGGTGGTGCCACCCACTGTCGTACAACGCGGCCTCGATCAACATTTCGTCTACCGGGTCAACGGTGACAAAGTCGAGACCGTGCAAGTGCAGATGGTCCACCAAGGCAGCGGCCAGGACATCATCAAAGGCGTCAAACCGGGCGACGTGCTGGTCAGCGACGGCCAGTCGCGGCTCAAGCCCGGTTCGACGGTCCAGGTCCTGAGTGATCCACCGCAAGTGGTCCAGTCGGAGCCGAAACCATGAAGGGCCATGGCTCGATCTCTGCCTGGTGCATCGACCATCCGGTCGCCACCATCCTGCTGACCTTTGCGCTGGTGCTGCTCGGTGTCATCGCCTTCCCGCGCCTGCCCATCGCGCCGTTGCCGGAAGCCGAATTCCCTACCATCCAGGTGGCCGCGCAATTGCCCGGCGCCAGCCCGGAGACCATGGCTTCGTCGGTGGCCACGCCGCTTGAAGTGCAATTCAGCGCCATCCCGGGCGTGACCCAGATGACCTCGAGCAGCGCGCTGGGCTCGACCAACCTGACCCTGCAATTCACCCTCGACAAAAGCATTGACACCGCCGCTCAGGAGGTCCAGGCCGCGATCAACACCGCCGCCGGCAAACTGCCCAAAGATATGCCGACTCTGCCGACGTGGCGCAAGGTCAACCCGGCCGACAGCCCGGTGCTGATCCTCAGCGTCAACTCGACGCAAATGCCCGGTACCGAACTCAGCGACCTGGTGGAAACCCTGCTCTCGCGTCAGATCAGCCAGATCGACGGTGTAGGCCAAATCAACATCACCGGTCAGCAACGTCCGGCAATCCGCGTACAGGCCTCGGCGGACAAACTCGCAGCCATCGGCCTGACACTGGCCGACATTCGTCTGGCAATCCAAAACACCAGCCTCAACCTGGCCAAAGGTGCGTTGTACGGCGAGTCGAGCATTTCGACGCTCTCGACCAACGACCAGTTGTTCCACCCCGAGGAATACAGCCAGCTCATCGTTTCCTACAAGGACGGTGCCCCGGTTCACCTCAAGGATGTGGCGAAAGTCGTCAACGGTTCGGAAGATGCCTACGTGCAAGCCTGGGCCGGTGATAAGCCTGGGGTGAACCTGGTCATTTCCCGGCAACCGGGCGCCAACATCGTCGAAACCGTGGATCGCATCCAGGCCGCCTTGCCCGGTCTCGAAGCCATGCTACCCGCCTCGGTGCAGGTCAAGGTGCTGGTCGATCGCACCCAAACCATCCGCGCCTCCCTGCACGAAGTGGAAGTCACCCTGCTGATCGCGATCATGCTGGTGGTGGCGGTGATGGCGCTGTTCCTGCGCCAGTGGTCGGCGACCCTGATCGTGTCCTCCGTGTTGGGTGTTTCGCTGATCGCCAGTTTCGCCCTGATGTACATCATGGGTTTCAGCCTGAACAACCTGACACTGGTGGCAATCGTGGTGGCCGTGGGGTTTGTGGTCGACGATGCGATTGTGGTGGTGGAGAACATTCACCGTCATCTGGAAGCCGGCGACGGCATGCGCGAGGCGGCGATCAAGGGTGCCGGCGAGATTGGTTTTACCGTGGTCTCGATCAGTTTCTCGCTGGTGGCGGCGTTCATTCCGCTGCTGTTCATGGGCGGTGTGGTCGGACGGCTGTTCAAGGAATTCGCCCTGACCGCCACTTCGACCATCATGATTTCGGTGGTGGTCTCGCTAACCTTGGCGCCGACGCTCGCCGCGCTGTTCATGCGTGCGCCAGTGCATCACGCCCACGGTAAAAAAACCTTTGGCGAACGCTTGCTGGCAGGTTATGAAAAACTTCTGCGCCGGGCCCTCGCCCACCAGAAGCTGATGATCGGCGTGTTCGGCCTGTCCCTCGGTCTGGCCATCGCCGGTTACATCTTTATCCCCAAAGGCTTCTTCCCGGTGCAAGACACCGGTTTCGTCCTCGGCACCACCGAAGCCGCCGCTGATATTTCCTACGGCGACATGGTGAAAAAACACCTGGCGATGGCCGAAATCGTCGCGGCGGATCCGGCGGTTCAAGCGTTTTCCCACTCCGTGGGCGTCTCCGGCAGTAACCAGACCATCGCCAACGGTCGCTTCTGGATCTCCCTGAAAAAACGCGGCGACCGCGACGTCTCCGCCAGCCAGTTCATTGACCGGATTCGTCCGCAACTGATGAAAGTCCCGGGCATTGTGCTGTACCTGCGCGCCGGGCAGGACATCAACCTCAGCTCCGGCCCGAGCCGCGCGCAGTACCAATACGTGCTCAAGAGCAACGACGGCGCGACCCTCAGCACCTGGACCCAGCGCCTCACGGAAAAACTGCGCGCCAACCCGGCGTTCCGCGACATTTCCAACGACCTGCAACTGGGCGGCAGCATCACCCACATCAGCATCGACCGCAGCGCCGCCGCGCGTTTTGGCCTGACCGCCAGTGATGTCGATGAAGCGTTGTACGACGCCTTTGGTCAGCGGCAAATCAACGAATTCCAGACGCAGATCAACCAGTACAACGTGATTCTGGAACTGGACACCAAGCAGCGCGGCAAAGCCGAAAGCCTCAACTATTTCTACCTGCGCTCGCCGCTGAGCGGGGAAATGGTGCCGCTGTCGGCCCTGGCGAAATTCGACGCGCCAACGGTCGGTCCGCTGTCCATCGCCCATGACGGCATGTTCCCGGCGGCCAACCTGTCGTTCAACCTCGCGCCCGGTGTAGCGCTGGGCGATGCGGTGATCATGCTCAACCAGGCCAAGGCCGAAATCGGCATGCCGGCCGCCATGAGCGGCAACTTCCAGGGCGCGGCCCAGGCGTTCCAGAGTTCGCTGGCCAGCCAGCCATGGCTGATCCTGGCGGCGCTGGTGGCGGTGTACATCATTCTTGGCGTGCTGTACGAGAGCTTCGTGCATCCGCTGACGATCATCTCGACGCTGCCGTCGGCGGGGCTCGGCGCGGTGATCATGCTGTGGATTTGCGGGCAGGACTTTTCGATCATGGCGCTGATCGGGCTGGTGCTGCTGATCGGGATCGTGAAGAAGAACGGCATCCTGATGATCGACTTCGCCCTCGAAGCCCAACGCAAGGGCGGACTGCCGCCGGAAGAAGCGATCTACCAGGCCTGTATCACGCGATTCCGGCCCATCATCATGACCACCCTCGCCGCCCTGCTCGGCGCGCTGCCCTTGATGCTCGGCTACGGCACCGGCGCCGAACTGCGCCAGCCCTTGGGGATCGCGGTGGTCGGCGGCTTGCTGGTGAGCCAGGCGCTGACGTTGTTCACCACTCCGGTCATATACTTGTGGCTGGAGCGGCTTTTCCATAAGCCCAAACCCGCACCGATGCCGGCGCTGGCAACCACAGACTGAGGCGGGGTCATGCGCGTTCTGATTATCGAAGACGAGGAAAAAACCGCGGATTATCTGCACCGCGGCCTGACGGAACAGGGTTACACCGTGGACCTGGCGCGCGACGGCGTTGAAGGCCTGCACCTGGCGCTGGAAAGCGACTACGCGGTGATCGTCCTCGACGTCATGCTGCCGGGCCTCGACGGCTTCGGCGTACTGCGCGCATTACGTGCGCGCAAGCAAACCCCGGTGATCATGCTCACCGCCCGCGAGCGTGTGGAGGATCGGATCAAAGGCCTGCGCGACGGTGCCGACGATTACCTTGGCAAACCGTTTTCCTTCCTCGAACTGGTGGCGCGCCTGCAAGCGCTGACCCGGCGCAGCGGCGGTCATGAACCGGTGCAAGTGAGCATCGCCGACCTATGGATAGATTTGATCAGCCGCAAAGCCACCCGAGCCGGCACGCGCCTGGACCTGACCGCCAAGGAGTTCTCGCTGCTCAGCGTATTGGCCCGCCGGCAAGGTGAAATCCTTTCGAAAACCGCCATCGCCGAAATGGTCTGGGACATCAATTTCGACAGCGACGCCAACGTTGTCGAAGTCGCGATCAAACGCTTGCGAGCGAAGCTCGACGGACCGTTCGAAGAGAAACTGCTGCACACGATTCGTGGCATGGGTTATGTGTTGGAGAGCCGTGGTGTCCAGTAACTCGATTGCCCTGCGCCTCAGTGGAATGTTCACGCTGGTGGCACTGTTGGTGTTTCTGCTGATTGGCTGGGCCTTGTACCAGCAGGTCGACAAAGGCCTGGGTTTGCTGCCCGAGGCCGAGCTGGACGCGCGCTACAGCGTGCTCGAATCCACGGTCGGGCGTTACGGCACACCTGAGCATTGGGTGAAGATCAACAACAAGCTCAAGCTGCTCGGAGAAGAAGACAAGCGCATCAGTTTCTGGATCATCAGCGGCGATCCGAACTACGAATACGGCAACCTGACGCCGCAGATCCGCGCCTTTGCCGAAGGGCCGCTGGGCATGCGCGACTTGAATCTGCCGGATCACCCTTCTCCGTTGAAAGTGCTGGTCAGCCAGTTCCCGGCCAAGGATCAACGCCCGCCGTTGCGCTTCATGATCGGCATCGACACCGAGACGTTTTTGCAGACTCAGCACCATTTGCTGATCGCGCTGATCAGCCTGGCGATCATCGGCGTCTTGCTGGCGTCGGCCCTCGGTTATTGGGTGGCGCGGATCGGCCTCAAGCCGCTGATCAAGTTGTCCCAGGAAGCCCAGCGACTGGCCCCGCCGCTGTTGTCCGGCCGCCTGCAATTGTCGCCGCTGCCGCCGGAACTGAATCAGTTCGTCCATTCGTTCAACTCGACACTGGAGCGGGTCGAACAGGCTTACTCGCGCCTTGAGTCGTTCAACGCTGACGTCGCCCACGAACTGCGCTCGCCCCTGACCAACCTGATAGGCCAGACCCAAGTCGCGCTGACCCGCGGGCGATCCGCCGAACACTACTTTGAAGTGCTGCAATCGAACCTTGAAGAGCTTGAGCGACTGCGCTCAATCATCAACGACATGCTGTTTCTCGCCAGCGCGGATCAGGGCAGCAAAGCGACCAAACTGACCTCCACCTCGCTGGCGGATGAAGTGGCGACGACGCTGGAGTATCTGGATTTCATCCTTGAAGACGCGCAGGTTCAGGTGCAGGTCAGTGGTGACGCGCAGGTGCGGATCGAGATCGCTCATCTGCGCCGGGCGTTGATCAACTTGCTCAGTAACGCAGTGCAACACACTGAACCCGGGCAGGTGATTCAGGTGCGGATCGAAGTTGAGGAACATCAGGTCAGCATCGGGGTTGCGAACCCGGGGTCGCCGATTGCCAATGAGCATTTGTCGCGGCTGTTTGAGCGATTTTATCGGGTCGATGCGTCGCGCAGCAACAGTGGTAACAACCATGGGCTGGGGTTGGCGATCGTCAAGGCGATTGCGTTGATGCATGGGGGGGATGTGTTTGTGCGCAGTGATCATGGGATGAATACGTTTGGGATTCATCTTCCGGTTTAACCCCAACGCGATGCCCGGGCCGCACCGGTCCTGTAGCAGCTGGCGAAGCCTGCGTCCGGCTGCGAAGCAGTCGTAAACCCTACACACGCGGTCTATCTGACAGACCGCAGCGCCTGATCTCGCGACTGCTTCGCAGCCGGACGCAGGCTTCGCCAGCTGCTACAGGTTCGGGTGCCGGCCTCACAACTGTTGCCTTAAGCGCAACAGTCCTTTCATGAATCCGCTCTTTTTCCCCTCTCCAATCCCCCTTATCTTTGCCGCACCAAACAGCACTTGCCAAGCAAGAAGGTTTTAAAGATGTCCAACACTATGGGTATTGCCAGCGCTTTCGTTTTGTCTTCTTTGTTTCTGTCTCCGTTCGCCAACGCTGAAGAGTCGCAGTCATTCGTTGCGCACAATTCCGCACGCGCTGCTGCATTCGAACAGTATCAGAGCGAAATGACGGCCAAGGCTCAGGAAGCTGCGCAAACCCCTCAAGCGTCGAGCACTCAGGCCCAGCCACGGGTTGAGAAAGACAGCTGATTATTAAGTATCGCTCTGTTTCCCTCGACACTTTTCATCGGCTCTTCCCTTGAATAGTTGTCTTCAAAGCCGCTGCTATCAGCGGCTTTTTTTCGTTGTGGTTTTAAACAGCTTCAGTTCGTCTTCCCTAAACAAGAAACATCTGGAGAGTCTCAAAACAATGAGGCTCTTAGTTGACCCAAGGAGCTTTACCGCTAGTGCGTTTCCCTATTAGATTCAGTCCGTTATTCATTGCAATCGCTGCAACGGTGGCGCCTGCTGCTCACGCCGCAGACGCCTCGAACGCCGAAGGTTTTGTCGAAGGCTCAAGCCTCAACTTCAACGCCCGCAACTACTACATGAACCGCAACCGCCTGCAGCAGACGGACGACAACATTGAATGGGGCCAGGGTTTCCTCGGCCTCTTCGAATCGGGTTACACCCAAGGCATCGTCGGTTTCGGCGTTGATGCCCACGCCATGCTCGGGCTCAAGCTCGACGGCGGTGGCGGTACCGACGGGTCGAGCATCCTGCCGATCAGCGATGGCAACGGCAAAGCGCCGGGCTCGTTCTCGACGGCGGGCGGTACGCTGAAAATGCGTGCCTTCGATACCGAACTGAAGGCCGGTGATTTGTTTCTCACCAATCCGGTGATCGCCGGCGGTGAAACCCGCATGCTGCCCCAGACCTTTCGCGGCGTCAGCCTGACCAATCACAGTTTCGACGGCTGGATGATTGAAGGTGGCCAGGCAAGTTTCACCAAACCCTACAACCAGAGCGGACATACCCGAATCGGCACGTCCTACGGCAGCCTGGCCGACGGTGACGAAAGCCGGCACCTGAACTGGGCCGGTGTCGCCTGGAGCGGTCTGCCGGGGCTGACCAGCAGTCTCTATGCTTCCGAACTCAAGGACATCTGGAACCAGTATTACTACGATCTGGACTACACCTACGCGCTGAACGACCTGGTCAGCTTCAACCCGGGGCTGCACTTCTATCACACGCAAGACACCGGCAATGCGCTGCTGGGCAACATCGACAACAACACCTACAGCCTGCATTTCACCGTCGGTGTGGGTAATCACAGCGTTACCGCCGCCTATCAGCGGGTCAATGGCAATACGCCGTTCGACTACATCAGCCAGGGCGACAGCGTCTACCTCGACAATTCCCAGCAGTATTCGGACTTCAACGGCCCGAACGAACGCTCATGGAAACTCAAGTACGCCTACGATTTTGTCGGGCTCGGCCTGCCCGGCCTGACTTCGGCGGTGTCTTACTCCCGAGGTGAGCTGGACCTGACCAAAGTCGATCCGGACAGCCCCGGTTATGCCTCGTGGTTCAGCGCTGACGGCAAAAACGCCAAGCACTGGGAACGCGACATTGATCTCAAGTATGTGGTTCAGGGCGGCAAGGCCAAAGACCTGGCGCTGCGTCTGCAATGGGCGACCAACCGTGGCGGCAACGGCTACGGCGTGCTGGATCAGGACACCGATGAATACCGGGTGATCGTCGACTACCCGCTCAATGTCTTCTAAGCTTCAATAAGCAAAAGGCCAGCATGTTTTGCTGGCCTTTTTTTTATCCGGGATTTATACAGGCGCTCCAAACGCAAACGGCTTCCGGGATTCTGCCTGAGTCTTGCAAAACACTTTCATAACGCCTCATTAGCAGAAGTCAGAACCATGAGTGTGAGCAGCGCGACATCTCACCATCCGATCCGGTCGACGCGATCGGAGCGGCTTCTGGTTCTCGGCAGTTTGGTACTGGTGATTGCGATATTGAGCATCGTGGCATTCCTGCTCATTCGCGAACGCGCCAATGCTGAACAGTCTGCCACTCGTGCAGCAACCAATATCGTGCAATTGATCGACGCCGACGTGCTGCGCAATGTCGAGCTCTATGACCTTTCCCTGCTCGGCTTGATCGCGGCCTCGCAGCGAGAAGACCTCAAGTACGTCTCCCCGACTATCCGCCATCTGGCCTTGTTTGACCGTGCCACTGCCGCGCCGTACAAGGGCGACATTTTGTTGCTGGACAACAAGGGCGACGTGATCGCCGACTCGGCCTCGGTAGAGCCCAGAAAGGGCAATTTTGCTGACCGCGAATACTTTCAGTCGCACG
>Ga0207655_1002628_pt1 | contig 14241 bp, 15 predicted proteins | sample KBSM44metaG_FD_184398 | JGI IMG/M metagenome (GOLD analysis project Ga0207655, IMG submission 184398) | Miscanthus rhizosphere microbial communities from Kellogg Biological Station, Michigan, USA - KBS M4-4 metaG (SPAdes) (version 2) | ecosystem: Host-associated > Plants > Roots > Rhizosphere >...
TGCACGCCCAACTCGGCAAAGCGCTGCGCCGCCGCGCTCTTGCCGCTGGCAATGCCACCGGTCAGACCCAGCACCCACGGTTTATCCACAGCTGTTGTCATCGGAACCCGGCAAACTGCATGTATGAAGTGGTTATTTGATCACCCCACAGCAATGCAATCCACCCCGCAATGGCCAGATAAGGCCCGAACGGGATCGGCGTACTGGTTTGCGCGTTGCGCATCCGCAGCATGATCACCCCCAGCACCGCCCCCACCAGCGACGATAGCAGAATGGTCAGGGGCAGAATCTGCCAGCCACCCCAGGCCCCCAGCATGGCCAGCAACTTGAAATCGCCGTAGCCCATGCCTTCCTTGCCGGTGATCAACTTGAATGCCCAATACACCAGCCACAAGCTGAGATAACCAGCCACCGCGCCCCACAGCGCGTCATACAGGTTCGTGAACAAGCCCTGCCCATTGACGATCAACCCCAGCCACAACAGCGGCAGCACCAGCACATCCGGCAGCAACTGGTGATCGGCATCGATCAGACTCATCGCCAGCAGCCCCCAGGTCAGCACCAGAAACGCCGCCGCCTCCCAGCCCAGGCCGAAGTGATACACCACGAACGCACTGAGAATGCCCGTGGCCAGCTCGACCAGCGGATAACGCAGACTGATCTTCGTCCGACAGCTGGAGCATTTGCCCCGCAGCATCAGGTAGCTCACCACCGGAATGTTCTCCCAGGCACGGATCTTGTGCGCGCAGTGCGGGCACTCGGAGTGGGGGAGCAGCAGGTTATAGGTCGCGCCTCCGGGCTCCGGTGGCAGGCCGAGCATTTCCCGGGACTGTGTGGTCCAGTCGCGGTCGAGCATGATGGGCAGGCGATGGATAAGGACGTTGAGGAAGCTGCCGATGATGAGGCCGAGGAGGAGGGCGCTTGGAAGCGAAATGAATTGTGAGGTGAAGAGCGATTCTGGAAAAGGCATGTTAAACAATCGCACCGAGTTTGAAGATAGGTAGATACATAGCGATGACCAAGCCGCCCACGACTACGCCTAAGACTGTCATGATCATCGGTTCCATCAAGCTAGTAAGGCTGTCAACGGCGTTGTCTACCTCTGCCTCATAGTAAGTCGCTACTTTCTCGAGCATTTCATCAAGCGCACCAGATTCTTCACCGATAGCAGTCATTTGGATCGCCATGCTCGGGAAGATCGCTACAGACCGCATAGAGACGTTGAGCTGCGTGCCGGTCGAGACATCCTGCTTGATGGTGTTCACTGCGTTTTTGAATACCACGTTGCCTGTTGCGCCCGCTACTGAGTCCAGTGCATCTACCAGTGGAACACCAGCCGCGAAGGTAGTAGATAGAGTACGTGCGTACCTGGCAACCGCTGATTTATAGAGTATTCCTCCCACGATAGGCGCTTTTAGCAGCGCCCGGTCAATAGTATCCCGTACTGGCTTGCTTGTTCTGTACACGTGACGGAAAGCGAAGAAAAAAGCACACAAAAAAACCAGTACGATCAGCCACCATTCTTGTAAAGCATTTGAAAGATCAATAACCATCTGTGTAAACGCAGGGAGCTCGGCGCCAAATCCCGCAAATACAGATTGAAATTGAGGTACTACTTTTATTAATAGAATTCCAGATACGATAAAGGCTACGACAAGTACTGCGGCGGGATAAGTCATCGCTTTCTTGATTTTTGCTTTAAGTGCTTCGGTTTTTTCTTTGTAGGTCGCGATTCTGTCTAGCAACGTCTCAAGTGCACCAGCTTGCTCGCCGGCATCCACTAGATTGCAATACAGTTCATCAAAGTATAAAGGGTGCTTTCGTACCGAGGAAGCCAAGCTGTTGCCAGCGGCGACATCTTGCTTCACGTCTTCTACAAGCCTCCTCATGTTGGGATTATCAACGCCTTCGGCAATGATATCGAAAGATTGGAGTAGGGGGACTCCAGCTTTCATCATCGTAGCTAGCTGTCGCGTGAATAACGCTACAGCAAGTGGTTTGATTTTCTTTCCTTTATTGAAAATAGAGGTGGTTTTCTTCTTTATTTTTACAGATGTGACTCCTTGCTTCCTTAGGTATGCCTTTGCGAGTGCAGGGCTAAGTGCGGTTAACTCACCTCTGACAAGATTGCCTTTTTTGTCAGTGCCTTCCCACGCAAATGTTGGAGGCTTTGCCGGTTTAATGGCCATAGTTAATCCTTGGTTACTCGATTGACTTCTTCAAGGCTGGTGACGCCTTGCATGACCTTGATCAAACCAGAGGTTCTGAGATCATTGAAGCCTTCTTTTCGCATTTGCTCGGCAATTTCTATCGCATTAGCCGCAGCCATGATCATACGCTGCAGTTCCTTTGTGTTTTTGACGACTTCATATATTCCCACTCGGCCTCTGTAGCCGCCGTTACACTGGTCGCAGCCTTTGGGTTCGTAGATTTTGAACCGACCGATCTCTTCTTTCGGAAATCCTTCCTCGATTTGGGCTTGAACAGGAATTGATTTTTCTGTCTTACAGACAGGACAAAGCTTTCTAGCTAGACGTTGGGCGATGATCAGGTTTACAGATGTGGCGATGTTGAAGCCAGCAACGCCCATGTTTTGCAGGCGAGTCAACGTTTCTGCTGCACTGTTCGTATGGAGCGTGGAGAGCACCAAATGCCCTGTTTGCGCCGCTTTTATCGCGATTTCTGCCGTTTCTAGATCTCGAATCTCGCCCACCATAATGACATCAGGGTCCTGTCGCAGAAAGGAGCGCAGCGCTTGGGCAAAATCAAGGCCTTGGCGAGGGTTAACGTTGACTTGGTTAACGCCCTCCATATTGATTTCAACCGGATCTTCAGCAGTGGAGATGTTGATATCGACGGTGTTGAGTATATTAAGTCCCGTATAAAGCGAGACCGTTTTGCCCGAGCCGGTAGGACCAGTTACCAGAATCATACCTTGAGGCTGACGGAGTGCCTGGAGATACAATTCCTTTTGAATCGTCTCGTAGCCAAGCGCATCGATACCCATTTGCGCGCTGGACGGATCCAAGATCCGCATTACGATTTTTTCACCCCATAGCGTCGGTAGTGTATTGACTCGAAAATCTATCGTTTTGAGCTTGGATATCCTCATTTTAATGCGGCCGTCTTGAGGCTTTCTCCGCTCTGAAATATCAAGGCTTGCCATGACCTTGAGTCGTGCAGCAATTCTACCTGCAAGATTGATTGGCGGACGAGCAACCTCTTTAAGCATGCCATCAGTGCGGATTCTAACTCTGTAGATTTTCTCGTACGGTTCGAAGTGCAGGTCCGAGGAACCGCCTCGGATAGCGTCAAGGAGCATCTTGTTAACGAATCTTACGACGGGTGCATCATCCGCATCTTGCCCTTGCCCAACTATGTTATCTTCTCTGTCCACGCCATCGGCTGTAATATCGACACCATCAAGGTCAATATCAGCCATCTCTTCCAGGCCGGTATGCCCGTTTTCAAAGTATCGCTCGATTGCGTCGGATAGCTTGTCATCCTCTACCAGAATTGACTCTGTAGTTAATCCTGTGCTGAACTGAATATCGGTTATGGCTTGATGGTTCGTAGGATCAGCTAGAGCAACAAATAGTTTATTTCCGCGGCGCCAAAGGGGTAGCGCATGATGCTGACGTATAAGTTTTTCACTGACAATATTTCTAGGCTGATGTTCTTTGTCGATCGCAGATAGGTCGAATAGAGGACTGCCAAATTGATCGGCAGCTATTTCTGCGACAGCTTTGCTACTGGCGAGTTTTGCCTGCACAAGATAGTGGACCAGTGACAACTTGCTTTTTTGGGCTTGATGTACTGCTTGCTGAGCCGCTTTTTCTGTTAGCAGTTCCGCTACCACCAACTGTTTGGCAAGGCCAGTAAGGGCCAAATCGTTCATCTCAGCACCGATCCTTTCAAATTTCCGTGGTTATAGCGCACAAGCACCAGTCAAGCCAAGCTCAGTTAATCGTGGTGACAAAATGCGTCACTTTGTGTCCTGCTTGCGGTCTCAAAGCTATCTTCCAGATGGGGAATTAGCCTTCCTACGAGCATTGGCTCGTTGGCACGGCTCGTGCTTGGGCCTCTGTAACGACGAATACCCGTCATTTCCGGAGATGTGCAATGAGCTCACAAAAAGGCTTTACGCTGATTGAATTGATGATCGTAGTGGCAATTATCGGTATCCTAGCAGCCATCGCGCTTCCTGCTTATCAAACTTACACCGGCAAATCGCAAGTCACTGCGGCTTTGGCTGAAGTAACTCCAGGCAAAACTCAAGCTGAAGCGAAGTTGAACGAAGGGTTAGCCGCTGAGATCACTACTGCTGCAGATGTTGGGCTTACTACTTCAGCTCGCTGCACGGCATATACTGTATCGGTCAAAACCACTGGTGATGCATCTATCGCCTGCACCATGGCAGGAAATCCTGATATCGCCGGAAAAAATCTGACTCTTACACGTACTACTGCTGGTGTTTGGAGCTGTGCCACGGCGGCGCTTGCCAAATACGCGCCTGCCGGCTGCACTGGTGCTGCAAAGTAATGTCTTCGCGGTAGTTTTTAAGGGTGGTGGATCCTGTTCGCCCCCCTGTTTTTTTGGAGTTTTGGCGGTTGCGCAGAAGAGTGATCAGCATGATACGCTCACGAAACCATGGATTCACGCTCATTGAGGTAATGGTCGCCGTCGCAATCGTTGGTATTTTATCTTTCTTAGCGGTCTATATGTTTCAGACGTACTCTAGCAAAGCGAAAGTATCAGCGGGTGTAAGCGAGCTCAAGAGTATATCTGTAAGGTACGACGCGCTACATGTTGGTGGGTATGGCAATCCCAGTCTTGCCGATCTTGAAGTTACTGACTCGAATCGATGCAAGTTTTCAATAAATTCAGTTCTCGATGATCAAGTCAGCATTACATGTGAGCTTGTTAACGTATTTGGCCCACTAGCCGGTGGTATTTTGACTTACTCTAAATCTGCAGATGGCCGTTGGAAGTGCAGTGCTAACGAGGTACTTGCGTCTGATGTTCTCCCTGTGGGTTGCAAACTATAGGATTATCTTTGTGCAGAAAGTAAACTAAGATGAGTACATAGCCGGTGTAGCTCAGTCGGTAGAGCAGCGCACTCGTAACGCGAAGGTCGTAGGTTCGATTCCTATCTCCGGCACCAGAGACCATTTTCCAGAAGTCTATGACTGTCTACGAAGCACCCCGCAAAGCCCGCCTAGTGTGGGCTTTGTTGTTTCTGCCTGTCTCATATTGTCTCTGGGCATCTACGCGATTTAGGGATATGGTTAGGGATATCTCGGTTCGACAAGGAAACCTATCCCTATGGCGCGCACAGTGGTGCCTCTCACCGATCCCAAATGTGATGCGCCCAAGCCTCGGGAGAGGGATTACAAGCTGCTCGATGGCAAAGGTTGAATCGCCCCGGATTTTCTAGACACTCTCCAAGCTCAGGAAATAACGTTTCTCGTACTCTACTGGAGACAGCTGCATAGCACTGCTGTGCCGGCGTTTAGGGTTATAGAAAATTTCGATGTAATCGAAAATATCACTTCGGGCTTCATCACGCGTTGTGTAGATCTTTCGTCGGATTCACTCCCGCTTCAAAAGCTGGAAAAAGCTCTCGGCTACGGCATTGTCGTGGCAGTTTCCTCGCCGACTCATGCTGCTGATTACATTGTTGGCCTTCAAGAAGATTTGCCAGTCTGAGCTACTGAGCTGACTGCCTTGGTCTGAGTGGATCATCACTTGCTGCCGTGGTTTGCGTCGCCATACAGCCATCAACATCTCATCGATAGCCAGGTCGCTGCACATCCTTGGCTTCATTGACCAACCAATTACTTGGCGTGAGAACAGATCCAGCACTACTGCCAGGTAGCCCCATCCTTCATAGGTGCGGATGTAAGTGATATCTGTCACCCAGACCTTGTTCGGCTCACTGACCTTGAACTGCCGCGCGAGGTGGTTGGGCGAGGCCATTGTTAGTTTTCCACCGTAAAACCCTGGGCGCCGCCGATAGCCCGTTTGCGAACGCAGTCCCAGCGCCTGCATCAAGCGCCCGACTCGATTTCGACCGCATTCCTCTCCCAGCTCACGCAGGTCATCGTGGATTTTGCGGTAGCCGTATACACCTCCGCTTTCCAGCCAAGCGTGTTTGATCAAACCAAGCAGACGTTGATCTTCTTTTGCTCGGGCAGATTGAGGCTCGGCTAGCCAGGCGTAGTAGCCGCTGGGGTGCACCTTGAGGGTTTGGCAAAGGCGCCGCACCGGATAATCAGTCGAGTGCTTCTTGATGAAGGCGTACTTCAGCCGCACTCCTTGGTAAAGTACGCGACGGCCGTTTTTAAGATGTCCCGTTCTTCAGTCACGCGCTTGAGTTCAGCGTGTAGCTTGCGAAGTTCGGCGTGCTGATCGACATCTTGCTGACGCTGCTCTTGGGGCTTGCTGTAGACCTTGATCCAGGCGTAGAGGCTGTGCACGGACATGCCCAGGCGCTGGGCGACATCGGCCACAGTTTTGCCTTTTTCGATCACTTGCTTGACCGCTTCGATCTTGAATTCTTTGGGGTAACGCTGACCACTCATAGCACCTCCAATTTGGGCCTCATTATGAGGCTTGGAGGTGTCTACGAAACCAGAGGCGATTCAATGCTGTATCTCACAACCAAAGGATTGTTTGCCCGTGCTTTAGGAGGAGGTCGATATGTTTTGGGGGACGTATTCGGTGTATGCACGATGCCTTTCTTTGCCGTAGATATAGATGAGGTATCAAAAATTGCAAACTCCATAGCGCTCGTGAGTATTCTATGCAGTGAAGACGATTTAAACTCAATGGCTTCGCCAAAATTCGCTAATTGGTTTCGCCCAGAGAAATATTATGTTGCCGGAATTTCAGATCATTACAGATACTGGCAGGTAGGTAGAAACCTTGTAGCGGCCTATGACAAATTTCAGCTACGCTCCCTATTGCTTATTTCGAGTCAGGCTTTGGCAGCGGAAGCAAGGACGCTCTTGAGTACATAGACAAAAAAACTCCACTGCCGCAAAGATCTCCCTAACTCAGTACACACAAAACTGTATAGCCATTAGGCTTTCACATACACAATACAGCGTATGTGTAGTAACCTAATGTCACTTCTGCATCGTTCGACGCGTTCGCTTCTAGACTTCCTGATAACTCAGAGAAAAACGATCGCTGAAGAAAGCTGGAGTCGTGAGCATATGAAGGTGCGAGAAATAATTCATTCGGGACCAAAGTCATATCACGCGGCAAGCCTCGCTACAATATGTGTGATCTCACTATGCACATCCCTTGACATCCTGAGCAGACTCATACACTGTCTAAATAACAGCCCTCGTCCAATAGAAAAATTCAGATCAAATCAAGGTAAACATTTTTTGATCTATTCAAACTAAAAGGCAATACGCTTTCGCAAGTCCTTATTGGTGGAATTCTTGAAAAATGGAAATATTTGTCTGGCGCATTGTCATTAATTCAATTTCGCCACGATGTGGTACACAGTACTGCCGCCCTGGAGCTTGAAAAGTTTATGTTGGCTGTCAGACAGGTGAGCTAGATGACTTACCGGTGCACTACTGCTTCGTACCTTTGTGCGATTGCAGTACACAGGGTCTGCCGATGCGCTACCTTGGCCGCGAATATTTCACTTCGGATGGGACCGACTTAGAATCACAGCTTTTGTGCTGGACAAAAAGTGTAGTTTCCCTCCATCTCTACGTCGGAGAGCAGTTGCTTGATTCTCTGATAGCGCAGACAAAAGACGACATTGATGTTAATCTAGTGAATATTCTGAGTGATCGCAAGCTATGAAATTATTGGAGTAAATCAACACGGACCACTTTTAAGGCCGTGATTCGTCGCAAGGTACAATGCCCGCGTCAAAAGGAAAATAAGCGCCAAAGTGCACTTTCGTTAAATTCAGATTTTGTGGTATCACCCATGGCAAAAATCAGTAAGAAAAAAGTTAGCCGCGCCTATGAGCGGATGACTCTAGGAAGCCTTATCCAATCACCGAGGCGGCTTCTTTTCACCCACAGCGATAGCACTATTGCTGAAAGAGGATTTTATTACGCAGACACAGTGTGGGGTTGGGGTGGTACCGGAATTTTAATAAAATTTGAGGAAAAATTTTTCATCCTCACTGCTCAACATGTAATCAATGAGCATATACAGGACCAAATCTTTCAAAATGAGTCCCCTTTCTTTTCCCATGTATTCAGTAAAAAATTTAGCTCATCAATAGAAGAGTTTTCATTCCCTATACGGGGTTGGAAAATCGGGCAACTCATAACCAACGACTCACCAACCATCGATAACGACGACATCGTACTGATCGAGCTAGGGGATCTGTTTCTTTACCCAGATCGCTTTATTGATCTAGACGCGCCCCACTCTCCGCAGGGGTTGCCATTGAAATCAATTTTTGAAGGTATGTATCTCATCGTTTCTGGATTCCCCGCCCAGAGAAATGACATTAATTATCACTACGAAAATGATGCTCCGTTTGTACATACAGTAAATCTCTCCAAAGATATCTTGGCAGGAAAATGTGTATTCGAAAATGGGTTCCCAGTCGTGAAGCTGAATAAAAATTCAACACACGATGAGTTAAACGGTATGAGTGGTTGTATTGTCACAAACCTGCAACCAAAAACGAATCAAACCGAATGGGTTGGACTGATTCAAAAGGCTGGAAACGGATATATGCACTTTTATCCAGCTGCTTGGATTATTCCTGCTATCAGGCGATTTAAGGAGTGCGAGTCTTACATTATAGATCCGGCAGCTGCGTTTTCAGATCCTCACTCGCAGGGGACGCCTGAGGTAATTGCCGAGCGTAGGAAATTTTACAAAGATATTCAACGGCTCACAGGAAAGCACCGCGGTTCAATTTCGGAGGACGAGCTTGAAAGACTAAAGCGGTATTTTCCCCATAGCTAGCATTTCTGGGAATTTTGAAGAGGGCATGCAAATCCCATCGCCACATATTTCTAAGAAATGACTCGACGAGTAGAATCAGTGGCCGCTTCTGGTCGCTAGCCGTTCTCAGCCAACGGCGGGTATGGTCGGTAGAACACAGTCACGACCGGCTGCTTTCGACCCAAAGCTGCCTTTCAAGAAGGACAGCTAACGGCTAGAAGCGAACACTACCAGTCCATGTTCGCCGCTTGGTCAGCCACGTTGGAAAGATACTCAATCAAGTCCTCCATTTCCTCTATTGAGGCCATAGCGCGGGAGTAGGTTCCATCTGCGCAAAACGTCAAAATTGCTGGCAGGTGGCTGCCTTGAATGTACAACTGTGCCGGTGCTCTTTTCCCTGACCAAAGGAGCATGACGAACCTATCGATCACACTAAACGCCAACTCATAATCGAATTCTAGGTTACCGCCGAGGGAAAATTTCTTGCTGCCAATTTTCTCGGGAAGCTGTACTGGAACGGCACCCGCCGAGGAATGGTAAGAGAAAGCTTCGCCGTCTTTGCCAAAAGCACCATGAGCTATATAGTTCCTGAGTTCTTGCCGTAACGAAAGCGCACTATCAAATAAAGCCTTTTCCTTCCCGCTCCTTATATCGAATACTGCCTTAAATTTCCTTGGCCAATCCGCCGTCGCCATGTCCGCGACTTCACGTGCTGTTACGATACAACCTGTTAGGATTGCCACATGTATTAGAACGTGCTCGGTCCAGCTAAAAAAAGACTCGATAGCAGAAATCGCCAACCAACTCGCTTCTTGCTTAAGATATGAGTGGGTACCTCCAAAGGTCCACATGCTGAATGGTAAATTATTCTGCTTAACTCGCAGTGCGTGCAGCTCGCTCTCCGTTACCAATTCAGCACACTTAGATTTGTAGATCTCCCTCATGAATTGAAATCGGCATAAAAGCTGGTTACTATTGTTAATTACGTTCACTTCAGAGCGCTCTACAGCCTGGCGGGCGAGATAATCAAAAAATGGTGTTGCTGCCTTTACAGCTTTCTGAACACGATTCGCAATTTCTTCTGCCGCAGCGCCTTCACATTCAGGATCATGAGCATAAAGACCAAGCCCAAATTTTCCGTGCTCAAGCAAAAATGCTTTACCATTAAAATCAATGGGGATTGACCAATCTGTTTTTTCAAAATGGCCAAGGTTTTTAAATTCCAGCAAGTCTACCAGTAGGAAATAAACCAAATAGTAAGAAGGTAGCTTTCGCTTTGTATCCACCTTTTTACGGCTGAGCAAAAAATTCTTGTCAGCTCTCGTGTTGCCATCGGCAGCTTTAACTACCCCAAGTGCTCGTTGTGCAGACTTCCTAATCAGCTCAATATTTTCAGGTTGCATGTCTAATCTCGACTACAATTTTGACCGAAGCCATAACATCCGGCATTAGGATATTAACTCTCTCTGAAATGAAATCGAAATCTGAAGCCCGCCTACTTGACAGCCGAACTGCCTCACCTAGACAGGGAGAGAAGCACGCAGCTATTCGTACTTTCTCTTCGCGGTCGATCTTAGGGAAACTCTGAATAAGCGGACACGGCGCGCAGCGGGGGCAAACGTATAAAGTATTGACTTTTGATTACTCCCCATACGATGTCTCGGTCTAATATGGTGATAAGTTCCGCCCTAAACACTAATATGTTAGTTCGAAAATCTTTTGCTACTGGATATATGGATTACTAATCAGTATTTTTTTCACTTCGTTGTTCGGAAAAATAGATCAACCCTCGCCGCTTAAGCTTTTCAGCATAGAATGCAACCCCTAAAGTTGCTAGTTTTGCTTCTTGCGATTCATTAGGCGGAACATCTTTCTTGTCTTTCAAGTAACTTTCAAAGTCAATATTGTAATTTGGGAAGATTTTATTTATTTTCTCTAGGTCTTTTTCTCCAGAATATACAGCCGCATTTCTAGTCGAAAATTTGTTTGGATAAAGCAAATTAAAAGAATCTGCAAGTCTCCAGCGACCTTTAACATGAGATCCGTTAAAGTACCTGTAATGCCTGTTCTGCATATTTGTCAGCAATACATAGTCCACCCTATTGAATTTGTGGCGCGGAATAAATGAATCATTGGTAAAGTATCCGTTATAGCCGAACAGATATCCACGCCATAGCTGCATATCCAATTCATCTCTACAGCATATAACTAACAGATTTATATCCTGAAGCGAAGCCTTCACAACCTTTTCTTGAGTTGAATGTAGAAAGTCCTTCATCGTATTGTCAAGGTTTTTGTTTTCAACTACTGATATAGAGTGGTTACCAAGACGCTGAGCAACATCTCTATAAATCGCATTTTTTTGAGCTATTGTAGGAGCCCTATTTGCGAATGTTACAACAACCTCATTATCTCTCTTGATGGCATCTTTGTAAGACGGGCATTTTACCTCGACGTTATATCGGGATCGGTTAATTATTACGGAAAAATCGACATCTTTTGGGGGCGAAATTTGGGGCTCATAAACAAAATGACAATCCGACCTCGTTACGTAATCATTCATTACTGCGAGTTCGCACGCGGATTGCAAAAACTGAGACTCATTAAATACGCTAAGATCGATCTGTAGCTTTTTGTTCAGGATCTTCTTGAGCTGTGCGCTAGAAATCTTGCATTGAAGATTTTCAATCAACAGGGACAGTCCGTCTATATATTCATCGCAATCAGCGCCGCCCTTAAGTAAGTAGTGGTCCGCGCTTTTAATTTTTGAAATTGTATCCTTCAAGTTAATTATTGGCTCTTTTATTTCTAATTGTCGGTCGAAATTTTTTGTGACTGTACGGTCGCAAAATTAAATTGCTTAGTCAATCCTGGAATCGACGGTGGCGTTGGTCTTTGGCTCTATAGCCATACTCTAAAACGCTATCCCAAGTAGCTTCTAGCCGTTAGCTGTTCATCCTGAAGAACTGCTATGAGTCGATAGCGGTCTACCATAGTTACACCAAATCTGTTGTTACACTGCTACGGCAAAGCGAAGACTTGAGCGTGTAATTCTATTTTTTTCCTTCAAGAACAATTGGTTGCGTGTCTTCGTTACACCCATTACACCTGTTACACCGCTGTGGATTCGTAGTCATCTAGCGACCCCATGCCCCCTATCTGGTCGTGCCTTCAGCCGCTGAGGCATTCCCCACCTCCCGGATCCTAGGAGCCGCCGGGGACCCTGAGAGATATGGCTGGATACGGGGCTGGGAACCCGCGGCTCTTCGTTAGCGAACGCCATCCCAGCTTAGTGAACCGGTGAATTCGGTGAACTCCAGTGAACTGTGCAAATTTTCGAACGTCAACCGCGATCTTCACGGGGCGGGTAAGGATCGCGGTCGAGGCCAGCTTGCCTGGTAAGCCTTGGCAGGGGAGATCTGCTGTCAGTCTCTACCCAAGTCAAAGGCGAGCAAGGAAACAGTCACTTTACGTCCACTGTCCTGGGGGAGGGAAAATACATAACGGTCGCTCGTTTCATCCAGGCTGACCGGGCCGCTGAGATAGCGGGCATGACTTTTCACTAGGTCCCGCATTTTTTGGACCACTGCTGTGAAGTCGGCATTTCGGTTAAACATGACGATTGCCGTCTTGGTATCACGCCAGGTTAAGTAGCTGAGTAATTGGTCGATGGTGGCTAAAAAGCGTTTATCTCCACCCCATATCTTGAACTCAGCTACAAAGAGGTTACCCTGTTCATGGCGTATAAGAACGTCCGTTTTACCTTGATAGTTGAAAGCCTCCCCTGTCGCTGTGCCGAAATGGGCATTAAGCGGTACCAGGAATAGGTCCCTGAGCGATTCTTCGTCAAGCTTCCTCGTGCGCGATGAGCTTTGCTCAATACTCCGACCAGCTCCACGAACCAGGCCAAGAATAGTTTCATACTGCTTCATATCAAGCGTTGGTTCGGGGGGGATCGCTGGAGTCATCGGCGGTAGCTGGGGTACGACTTTTTGCTTGATAGTTGGCGGGATATAGCTGCGTGCATCCCCAGCCTTTTCTTTCAAACGAATGCCCAACCCAGAGAGCTTTGAAGCAATTTCCTTTTGGGCGAGTAGCTTAGTGCGGCGGGCGTCTATCTCTGCTCTTACGGCATTCTCGGTTTGCTGCTTGAATCCAGACCACTGGCGGCGATGCGATTCTAAGTATTTTTCAATGGACGCAAGCGTCGAATCGAGCTGTGCCTTGATGGTCTCAGGGGGGAGCGATCGATCGGCTATGGTGAAGGTCAAATGTTGCTTGCGAACCTGGGCGCGAGGAGGATTGAAATCGAACGAGCTGGGACGCAGCTTAAAGATATACGCTTCCCCTTGAAAAGGGACTTCGAAGTCGTACGCTTCACCAGGAACAGATCTCGTCTGCCTGTCCCAGTGATCCCAGACCTCCACCTGCCGCTCATGCTGGGATGCAACGATCTCATCTCGAAGGAGAGTGGGAATTTCAACGTCGTATTTTTCCACAAAATACTGGACTAAAGCCTCGACATCAGTCTCCAAGAGCCTGCGTTCCGGCAGCTGGCTTACCTCAGTGCATGCGGCGTTTATCTGGGCTGAGATTGAGTGCGAACCCTCACCGTCGCTAAAAAGGTAATCCCTCACTTCCCTACGGTTCATCAGCGTACCTTCTGGTGTTATCAAAGTGCTATCAAAGGTAGTCGCGATTCTGACGCGAATCAACGGTTGACCGGGTAGGGGGAGCAACGCTTCTGAATTCAGTTGTGAATCGCTACATCTCAAGGTGGATTTTCTTTTAGGGGTACGTGGTAATTGTTAAACTGATCTTGTCCATATTTTACTGGTTGAAATGGTTATTTTTCGATTCCTATCTCCGGCACCATCTGAAATCACCTGTGTCAGCTTCAGATTTTCAGACCCAGCAAGCCTGATGTAGCACGGCTGCTCAAGAACCCAGAATACGGATATCACATGCCTCTCCTAAACTTCAGCCGCCGAACAGCGGCTTTCGTGTTTTTGGCGACCCTTGCCGGTTGCGCAACGCACAAGGACTTCCAGGCCACAGGCGGAAGTCGCGCAGATGGCGTCATTGACGTTGCGTACGAATTCAGTAGCTTCGAAACCCCCGTGGTCGATCAGCAGCAGGCGTATGCCATCGCCCGCTCCAAGTGTTCTTTATGGGGTTATGTCGACGCAGAGCCTTTTGGCGGAACAAATCAGGAATGCACGCTCAGACGCGGTTACGGCGACTGTTCCGCATGGCGTGTATCGAAAAAATACCAATGCCTTGGCAACCTCGGCAGCGTAT
>Ga0207655_1002629_pt1 | contig 14223 bp, 14 predicted proteins | sample KBSM44metaG_FD_184398 | JGI IMG/M metagenome (GOLD analysis project Ga0207655, IMG submission 184398) | Miscanthus rhizosphere microbial communities from Kellogg Biological Station, Michigan, USA - KBS M4-4 metaG (SPAdes) (version 2) | ecosystem: Host-associated > Plants > Roots > Rhizosphere >...
GAGAAAGCGTAAGGAGCGATTAAATGGCGATGGAAACACAAGACATTATCAAACGCTCCGCGACGAACCCGATAACGCCCGCGCCCCGCGCGCGGGATTACAAGGCAGAGGTCGCCAAGCTTATCGACGTCTCCTCCTGCGTGGGCTGTAAAGCCTGCCAGGTGGCCTGCTCGGAGTGGAACGATATCCGCGACGAGGTGGGGCACTGCGTCGGGGTTTACGATAATCCGGCAGACCTGAGCGCCAAGTCCTGGACGGTGATGCGCTTTAGCGAAACCGACCAGAACGGCAGGCTGGAGTGGCTGATCCGCAAAGACGGCTGTATGCACTGTGAAGATCCGGGCTGCCTGAAGGCGTGCCCGTCTGCCGGCGCGATTATTCAGTACGCCAACGGGATCGTCGACTTCCAGCAGGACAACTGCATCGGCTGCGGCTACTGCATTGCGGGCTGTCCGTTTAACATCCCGCGCCTCAATAAAGAGGATAACCGGGTCTATAAATGCACCCTGTGCGTGGACCGCGTCAGCGTGGGGCAGGAACCTGCCTGCGTGAAGACCTGTCCGACCGGGGCTATCCACTTCGGCACCAAGAAAGAGATGCTGGACGTGGCGCAGGAGCGGGTGGACAAGCTAAAAGCGCGCGGCTACGAGAATGCGGGAATTTACAACCCGCAGGGCGTGGGCGGTACGCACGTAATGTACGTATTGCACCATAACGACCAGCCGGAGCTTTACCACAATCTGCCGAAGGACCCGGCGATTGATACGTCAATCAACCTGTGGAAAGGTGCGCTTAAACCGCTCTCTGCGGCGGGCTTTATCGCCACCTTTGCCGGGCTGATTTATCACTACATCGGGATCGGGCCAAACAAAGAGGTGGATGACGACGAGGAGGAACACCATGAGTAAGTCGAAAATGATTGTGCGCACGAAGTTTATCGACCGCGCCTGTCACTGGACGGTGGTGATCTGCTTCTTCCTGGTGGCGGTATCGGGGATTTCGTTCTTCTTCCCGACGCTGCAGTGGCTGACCGAAACCTTCGGGACACCGCAGATGGGGCGTATTCTGCACCCGTTCTTCGGCGTGCTGATCTTCGTGGTGCTGATGTTTATGTTCGTGCGCTTCGTGCATCACAACATCCCGGACAGGCAGGATATTCCGTGGGTGAAAGGGATCGTTGAAGTCCTGAAAGGGAACGAGCATAAGGTCGCGAAGGTGGGCAAGTACAATGCCGGACAGAAGATGATGTTCTGGACCATCATGAGCATGATCTTTGTCCTGCTGGTGACCGGGGTGATTATCTGGCGCCCCTATTTTGCGCACTACTTTCCGATTCAGGTGATTCGTTACGCGCTGCTGATCCACGCGACGTCCGCCATCATTCTGATCCACGCCATCCTGATCCATATGTATATGGCCTTCTGGGTGAAAGGATCGATTAAAGGGATGATTGAAGGGAAGGTGAGCCGCCGCTGGGCGCAAAAACACCATCCGCGCTGGTACCGTGACGTTGAACGTCTGGAAGCGAAAAAAGAGAGTACGGAAGGGATTAAGTAAGGTAAGTCCTGCGCCGTCGGCTTTGCCCGGCGGCGCTTCGCTTGCGCAGACAGGTTAAATGCCTGACCGGCTGGCGTCATGTGTTAGTCAATAAACGATCGATTGCCGCGATAACGTCATGACGTGCGTTGCGTAAATTACAAACAAAGTCTTTAGGGTTAATTTTGCTGTTGTTAAGATTCGTTATCATTGGCGAATAAATTAGAAACGTTTCAAAATCGATATTTACTCCAGGAGCCAGATGGCTCTGCCATAACGGTAACGTAGTGTGTTTCGCCAGCGGCACAATTACGCGCGTGGCAAGATCGTCATAACAATCATCCTGAATGAGCATATAGTAGGGAAGCTTTTCCCGGGTAGCTGCCGATGTATTACGGTAAATATTAAATTGTCGCAGCATTAAAGCACCCTGAAAAAATCATCGTCAGTAATGGTTCCATGTTTTTCCACAAACTCATTCATTGATCGAATAAATGAACGATCCGCGTCTGATGGCTGATGCAGGGCAACGACGTCTGACGCGGTGCGGCGCGGCGGTGCTGTTGGTTTGATGCGTCGGGAGGGCGTGTGGTCTGCTGTGTGTTTCATCAATATCTCCTTTGTTGGTGCGGCCATTATCGACCGTAGCCAACAAAACACAATACCCTTTGCTCTGGTAATATTAACTCTGCGAGCCGTCTTCCAGTAATCTTAGAATTTCTCATCTATATAGCGGAAAGGATATTTAGTCGGTTTCACTTTGCCAATTTTACGCTTCGGTAAATCCATCGCTTCTATATGCAGATCTTTATAAGGGATCTGCGAGAGCAGGTGTGAAATAATATTCAACCGTACCCGCTTCTTATCCTCAGAACGCGCGACAAACCACGGTGCCCAAGCCGTGTCGGTGGCTTTAAACATCGCGTCGCGGGCGGCGGTATATTCATCCCACATATTGAAGGATTTAACATCCATTGGTGAGAGCTTCCAGGTTTTGCGGCCATCGTTAATGCGATCCCGCAGCCTGCGCTCCTGCTCTTTGGGCGTAACCTCAAGCCAGTACTTCAGCAGAATGGTTCCCGCGTCAACCATGGCTTTTTCCATCACCGGCGTTCCGTCCAGAAATTTCTCTACCTGTTCCTCGGTGCAGAACCCCATCACCCGCTCAACGCCCGCGCGGTTATACCAGCTGCGGTCGAAGATGACGATTTCACCCGCAGAGGGCAGATGCGGCACGTAGCGCTGAAAGTAGAGCTGGCTCTTTTCCTTTTCGGTTGGCGCGGGCAGCGCGACAACGCGAAACACGCGGGGACTGACGCGCTCGGTAATGGCCTTGATGGTGCCGCCTTTTCCCGCGCCGTCGCGACCTTCAAAAACAATGCAGACCTTCAGCCCCTTGGCGACGACCCACTGCTGGAGCTTGACCAGCTCAACGTGCAGGCGGCGCAGCTCTTTTTCGTACTCTTTGTTCTTCAGGGCGGGTTTAACCACCCTATCGACGCTGGCTTTGCTCACGGTTTTTGTTTTGATTTTGTCCTGCTTTGCGTTTGCCATAATAACCCTCATCTCCGGATCGGGTGATGTGCTGAACGGACCTTACACGTTGAAGTGTAATTCTGACTGGCAGCCTTCGCGTGAATTTTTGACGTACGTTCCAGACAAGGCAGTTTCCCTTCTTGATGCATCGGGTTAGAATGTTGCGATGTACTGTATAAATAAACAGGATGTTGCAATGGCATTGATTCTTGAGGGTGAAAAAATAGGTCGCCACCGCTTTACCGGTGAAAAAATTGAAAACGCGGTCTTTCGCAACTGCGATTTTTCAGGCACGGATTTAACCAGCACGGAATTTATAGGCTGTCAGTTCTATGACCGTGAAAGCCAGAAGGGCGGCAACTTTAGCCGGGCGCAGCTTAAAGATGCCGTCTTCAAAAGCTGCGACTTATCAATGGCCGATTTCAGGCACGCCAGTGCGTTAGGGATCGAAATTCGTGAATGCAGGGCGCAGGGGGCGGATTTTCGCGGGGCCAGCTTTATGAACATGATCACCACGCGGACCTGGTTTTGCAGCGCTTACATTACAAAAAGCAACCTGAGCTACGCCAATTTTTCGAAGGTGGTGCTGGAAAAATGTGAGCTGTGGGAAAACCGCTGGAACGGCGCGCAGATCCTCGGTGCAACATTCAGCGGTTCAGATCTTTCCGGGGGCGAGTTCTCATCATTTGACTGGCGTGCGGCCAATTTTACCCACTGCGATCTTACCAACTCTGAACTGGGCGATTTGGACGTGCGCAGAGTCGATCTGCAGGGCGTCAAGCTGGACAGCTATCAGGCTGCACAGATGATGGAGCGCCTCGGTATCCTTGTGATGGGCTAGCCGTATTCACAACTCACTCCGAAATAATGGATTAACGTGTCAGACGGCTGATTTGAACTGGCTCACCATACAAGATTGTTCAATAATGCTTGCAGCAAACTTTTATCAAGTGGTTGTGGTATATGAAAAAGACGATTTTTTCGTTGGCACTTGGCACCTTTGGCCTTGGCATGGCTGAATTCGGCATTATGGGGGTGTTGACGGAGCTGGCGCACGATACCGGTATCTCGATCCCTTCCGCCGGGAATATGATCTCGTTTTACGCCTTCGGTGTGGTAATAGGCGCGCCGATCGTGGCGCTTTTTTCCAGTAAGTTCTCGTTGAAAACGACGCTGCTGTTTCTGGTCGCCATGTGCGCGGCTGGCAATGCCATTTTTACCTTTTCATCATCGTATTTCTGGCTTGCGGTGGGGCGGTTGATCTCCGGTTTCCCGCATGGGGCCATCTTTGGCGTTGGGGCGATTATCCTGTCGAAGATTGCGCCGCCGGGCAAAGTGACGGTCGCGGTCGCGGGGATGATCGCCGGCATGACGGTCGCCAATCTGGTGGGGGTTCCGCTGGGAACCTGGCTGGGGCACGAATTCAGCTGGCGCTACACGTTCTTCGTGATTGCCATTTTCGATACGCTGGTGATCCTCTCGGTGCTCATGTGGGTGCCAAAAATCCATGATAAATCTGAAACCAAACTGACCGAGCAGTTCCACTTCCTGAAAAAACCGGAACCCTGGCTAATCTTTGCCGCCACGATGTTTGGAAATGCCGGTGTGTTCGCGTGGTTCAGCTTCGTGAAGCCGTTTATGGTCAACGTCTCGGGCTTCTCCGAGGGGCTGATGACGATCATCATGATGCTGATGGGTCTGGGCATGGTGCTCGGGAATCTGTGCAGCGGCAAGCTATCCGGACGCTTCAGCCCGCTGCGTATTGCGGCGACCACCGATATGGCGATCGTGGCATCGCTGCTGCTGCTTTTCGCTTTTGGTGAACACAAAACGGCCTCGCTGGTGATGGGCTTCATCTGCTGTGCCGGGCTGTTCGCGCTCTCCGCGCCGCTGCAAATCCTGCTGCTGCAAAATGCAAAAGGGGGCGAGATGCTGGGCGCCGCAGGCGGGCAGATGGCCTTTAACCTGGGCAGCGCGATTGGCGCCTATTTTGGCGGGATGATGATTACGCTCGGCTTTAGCTGGAGCTACGTCACGCTGCCGGCTGCCATTTTGTCCTTCTCGGCCATGACCTCTCTCTTACTTTATGGCCATGAGATCGCCAAAAAACGTCAGGCCAACGCGCGCGCGCTGGCCTGATCCCGATCAGGAGAGCCAGGGTTCGCCCAGGGTCAACATCAGACGGTTGGCCCAGGCGAAGAACGCGGTAGACTGGACCAGATCCAGCTGTTCAAGCGTGCCCAGCGTCTCTTTTTCCAGTGCTGAAAGGTGCAGGGGAGTCACGGCAGGCGGCGTGACCGACAGCGCTGCCGCAAAGTTGATTTCCGCCTGCCAGCGTGCAGACTGACCCTTGCTCAGGGATTGCCCCGGACGCACCGCCAGCAGCGCCTCTATCGCATTGTCATCCTTCGACAGCTGGCTTGCCTTACGCGCATGGACAGATGCGCAGTAAATGCAGCCGTTGATTTTGCTGACGACCGTGGCCGCCAGTTCGCGTTCAGCGCGCGGCAGGCCCCCCGGCGTATAAAAAATCCCTTTATCCGTCAGCGTGCGCTGTTCAAGAACGGGCAGGTTGCGTGCGAGCAGGCGGAAATAATCGGAGTCGGTATGGCCAAATTTCGCCAGAATGGCGACCTCATCGTCGCGAAAATCTGCCAGCGGTTTGGCGGCCAGCCACGGCTCCCATCCCAGCTCCCGTTGGGTAAAGGCCACCGGTGCCGCTTTGCCGGTTATCGTCGTGGGATTGGTGTGCCAGACGCCAGCCACGGCCTCGACATCGCTCGCGGCCACGGGTTTATCATTCAGCACGCGCAACCCGACGAGCAAACGGCTCTGGAAGCTGACAAAGGCGATCAGCTGTGCCAGGGTGACGATGCCTTCTTTGCTCCATCCCGCCTGTGTCAACGCGTGAAGCGCGCCCGGCGTCGCCTCAACCGGTGAAAAGGTGAGCAGGCGGGCGAAGCTGAGCGCCGGGGTTAGCCGCGCGGAAGTCGGGTCGCCCAGGCCAAAGCCGGCATAGTGTGCGGCCAGCGCCTCAACGTTATGCCATTTGGCGACTTTGGCCGCCACCGCGAAGCGTTCATCCAGCGCAAAGTCGCTCTCCTGCTGGCTGAATAAGGTTTCATAGCTGCCCTGGGCGTGACGGGTTGCAGCCTCACGCGTGGTGCGCGCCTCTGCTAGCGGCGTGCCTGGGACGATCTCCGCCAGCTCGGCAAGAATATCCTGACTTAATGCCATAGGTTTCTCCTTAAAGAATGTGGGGGGCAATATGTTCTGCAATCAGCTCAATCGAGCGCAGGGTGTCGCGGTGCGACGGTTCGACCGAATGCACCTGGAATGAGACGTCCGTTGCGCGCGTGAGCACCGAATCTGCTTTTAGCGAGGCCAGCACCGTTTCAGGCGAGCCAATGTGGGCATCAAACTGGCGACGATAATCGTGGACGGTCTCGCCTTTCACCACGTGTCCGGCGGCACGATGCTGCTGAGCCTGCCTGGCTAAGCCCGGCGTGGCGACCTTCAGCGCATAGTCATCGCTATCGGCAACGAACGCGGTGCGGGAGGCGAGGATCCGTGGCGCCACGCCTGCGGGCAGCGCATCAAGATAGGCATCGACAATCGGGTTCTGGATCGCATCGAGCGTGAGGTCCAGCCCCTCAGCCGGGCGCGGCTGGGTGCGGGAAAGCATCAAGCCGTGTCCGGCCCGCGCGGCGCGCACGGCACCGTCAACGGAGAAGGACGCTATCCAGATGCGTTCAGCCAGCTGCGGTGCGGGCGGGTAAAGATGGTTATCGGGATGGGTGAGCGAATCCCCGCGCCAGGCGCTTTGGATAAGGTGAAGATGGTCAGCAAAGGCCGCGCCGCGTTCTTCAAACGTCAGGCCAAACGGCAGGAAGGAGGTCGGGGTGCCGCCGGAACCGAAACCCACTTCAAGGCGTCCGTCTGAGAGCAGATCCAGCACGGCGGCATCTTCAGCAACCCTCAGCGGATTTTCCATCGGCAGGGTGATAATGGCCGTGCCAAGGCGGATGGTTGTCGTATGGGCGGCAACGTGCGCGAGGAACAGCAGCGGCGACGGCAGCCCGCCTTCGTGCTCATGAAAGTGGTGCTGGGCAATCCAGGCGCTGTTAAAGCCGTGGCGTTCTGCGTGGCGGATCTGCTCCGTCGCCAGGCGATAGCGCTCCTTTGGCGAGGCATCATCCAGCAGGCGGGTGAAAAATCCCAGGCGTTTTCGCGTCATGCGAACTCCTCCGTAGCGGGTGAGAAATGGGGGATGGCGTCAATCAGTTCGCGGGTGTAGTCGTTCTGCGGTGAAGCAAACAGCGTCTCGACCGTGCCCTGTTCAACGATCTGGCCGCTTCGCAGCACGGTGACGCTATGCGCAATGCGGCGAACCGTAGCCAGATCGTGCGTGATAAAGAGATAGGTCAGCCCCAGCTGCTGCTGCAGCTGCTGCAGGAGCGCCAGAATCTGCGCCTGCACGGTGACGTCCAGCGCCGAGGTGGCTTCGTCCAGTACCAGAATGGTCGGGTTAAGTATCAGCGCGCGGGCGATGGCGACGCGCTGGCGTTGCCCGCCGGACAGTTCTCGCGAGGTGCGCGTCAGTATATCAACGGGTAGGGCAACACGCTGCGCGACGGTCTCCACGCGGGTTTTGCGTTCCGCTTTAGTGAGGCGGGTAAAGTTCTTCAGCGGCTCTTCGATAATGTCAAAGAGCGTCTGTCGCGGGTCGAGGGAGGCAAACGGATTTTGGTAAACGAACTGAATTTTTTGCCGCAGCTGCCGACGCGCTTCCCGGCTGAGGGTGGTCGCATCAATATCATCGATAATCACGCGACCGCTATCGGCTTGCTCAAACCCGAGCAAAATGCGGGCGAGGGTGGTTTTACCCGATCCCGATTCACCGACCAGTGCGTGGGTGCTGCCGCGCGTCACTTCAACGCTGACGTTATCGAGCGCCTGCAGGTGGTGCCCTCTACCCAGGGAGAATTTTTTGCTGATGGACAGCGCCCGAATAGCGGGCGAAGCCAGCGGACGGCCTGCTACTGGCGGAATGGTCAAACGCTGACCCTGCAAGTCACTCAACAGCTGGCGGGTATAGGCGTGCTGAGGGGCACGAATGATATCGCTCGTGATCCCTTGCTCCTGGACGTCGCCGTGGCGAAAGACCAGCACCCTGTCGGCGCGCTGAGCGGCAAGCGCCAGATCGTGGGTCACCAACAGGACGGCGGTTCCGGACTCCCGACGCAGTACGTCAAGCAGGTCCAGAATGCGCTTTTGCACGGTGACATCCAGCGCGCTGGTGGGTTCATCGGCGACGATGACGTCCGGCTTTAGGGCAATGGCGATCGCAATCAGTACGCGCTGCTTCATGCCGCCTGAAAGCTGATGGGGATACTGCTTCATGCGCTGCTCCGGATGGCTCAGTCCGACCTTTGTCAGCAGGGCGAGCACCTGCTCGTCGCGCTCGGCGCGGGTCACCTTCTGGTGCAGCTGAATAATTTCGCCCACCTGGGCACCGATGGTTTTCACCGGATTCAACGAGTTACCCGGATCCTGCGGGACGAGGCTGATCCGCGCGCCGCGCAGCGCGTCGAGCCGTTTAGCCGACCACTGGCTTATCTCCTCGCCGTTGAGGCTGATTTTTCCGCCATCGCGCCGGGCGTTTTCCGCCAGCAGGCCAATAATGGCCTGCGCCGTGGTGGTTTTCCCGGAGCCGGATTCGCCGACGAACGCCAGCATTTCGCCGCGCGTGAGGGTAAAGCTGACGTGATGGACCACCTCGCGCCACTGGCGCGCGGTGCGGTAGCTGATCGTCAGGTTTTCCACTGAGAGTACGGTCATGAACGGCCTCCGCTAAACTGTTGGCTGATACGGTTGGTGGCCAGCACGACGGCGATGACCGCCAGACCGGGGAAGGTGGTTAGCCACCAGGCGGTAGAGAGATAGTTTCGGCCTTCGGCGATCAGCAGCCCCCACTCGGGAACGGGCGGCGGCGTGCCGTAGCCGAGGAAGCTCAGCGTCGACAGCGCCAGGATAGCCTGACCGAACTGGAGCGTCGCGAAGGCGAGAACCGCCGTTAGCGAGTTGGGCAGAATGTGTCGCCACAGCACGGCAAAGAACGTTCCGCCGCTCCCGTAGGCCGCTTCGACATAATCGGTGTGGCGGATGCGTACCACTTCACCGCGCGCCAGGCGGGCGAAGCTGGCAATGGAGGCGACGCCAACGGCAATCGCCGCGTTGACGGTGCCAAACCCGAGCAGAATGATAACCGTCAGCGACAGCAGCAGGGACGGAATTGACAGCAGCACGTCAACGACACGCATCAACAGGGATTCCACGCGTCCGGCGAACGCCCCGGCAGTCACGCCCAGCCCGATGCCAACCAGCAGCCCCAGGGTGACGGCGGCGAGGGCGGCACTGAGGGAGTGCGACGCCCCGTAAACAATGCGGGTATACACGTCACGGCCAAGCTGATCGGTGCCGAGCCAGTGGCCCGCCTGGGGTGCCAGACGCTGCGCCCCGGCGATCCCTTCAATCGGGCTGTAGTGGGTAAACAGGCCCGGCGCAATGGCCGCGAGGGCAGCGGCGATAATCACCGCCCACGCCAGCCAAAGCCCCGGCTGCCATTGCAGCCCTTGCCACGAGGGGACGCGTTTTCGCGCAGCGGCAGCATAATCGACAAGACTCATGAAGCACCTCCGGTAACGGTTTGCAGGCGCGGGTCAAACAGCGGCATCAGCAGATCGACCAGCAGGTTTATCAGCACAAAACCGAGTGCGGAAATCATGACGACGGCCTGAAGCACCGCGATATCCTGGTTATTCACCGCCTGCTGGGTCAGCTGCCCGAGCCCGCTGCGGCCAAAAACGGTTTCCGTTATCAGCGCCCCGGCAATCAGCTCGCCTAACAGCAGTCCGGCAATATTCAGAACCGGCAGCAGGGCGTTGCCGGTGACGTGGCGCCACAGCACGGCGGTTTCGCTTAGCCCTTTTGCCCGCGCAACGGCCACAAACGGTTGCGCTGCCACCTGGTCCAGGCTGCGCATCAGAATCTGCGCCAGCGGGGCGGAGATCGGAATGGCAACGGTCACGATCGGCAGGATCAGACCCTGCAGGGGCGACGGGTTAATCACCGGGATCAGCCGCAGCTGGAACGAAAAGAGTTGAATCAGGGCGATGCCCAGCCAAAACGTCGGCAGAGAGATAAACAGCACCGGCACTGACTGAATGGTATTGCTCAGCCAGCGTAATCCCGGCAGACGCGATGCAAAGGCCAGGGCAAACGCCAGCAGGACCGCCAGTACAAACGCGGGCAGGGCGAGGCTCAGGGTATCCGGCAGATTGCTGGCAATCAGCTCGCTGACCGGCACGCCCGCCTGCAGTGAATAGCCGAAATCCCCGTGCAGCATCGCCAGCAGCGTGTGGGCATACTGTTGCCACAGGGGGCTGTCCGCGCCGTAGGCCACGCGCATCTCCTCGATTTGCACCGGGCTTAAGCCCAGATCCGGGTTCTGGAATTTAATCAGCACCGCGTCGCCCGGCAGCACCTGAAGCAACACGAACGAGAGGGTGAAGGCGGCCCACAGTACCAGCAGCCCGTGCCCAAAGCGTTGAAGAAGTGCGTGGCGCATCGTCAGCTCCTCAGTGTTTTTCAATCCACGCGCCGTAGAACGACGGGCGGCCTACCGCTTCAAAGCTCACGCCTTTTAGCCAGGGGGCACCCGCAAAGACCTGCGGCTCCTCGAAGATCGGAATAACGTAGGCGTTATCCAGCAGATAGCGCTGGGCGTCTCCCGTCAGCTGCAGGCGCTTTTGTGGATCGACCTCAGCCGAGATGTTCACCAGAAGTTCATTCAGCCTGTCGTCACGGAAGCTTTTAACCTTGTCGCTGGAGCCGCCTTTTTGCAGCAGCGCGTCGCGGTTAGCGGGGTAGAACATACTTTTCACCACGTCCGGGTCGGCGCGGCCTACTTCGGAGACGGTGAGCGGGGTTTTCAGCGGGTCGAGGTTATCCAGCGTGCGGCTGCCCGCGTCACCGGCCTTCACGCTCAGCGCAACGCCAACCTGGCGCCACTGCTGGGCCACGAGCTGCAGCACCTCTTTGTTTTGCGGCTGCGGCAGGGATTCATAAACGGTCAACGCCAGGCGCTGACCGTCTTTGGTGCGGATCCCGTCGGCACCCGCCTTCCAGCCTGCTTCATCAAGCAACGAATTGGCTTTGGTCGGGTCGAAAGTGAGCTTGTCGCTGAGGTCGACAAAGCCCGCTGCAAAATCAGCGATAACCGATTTGGCCTGCGGATAGTTTGGTGAGAAAAGGGTCTCGACCACCTGTTTGGAATTGGTGGCGTGCAGCAGCGCCTGACGAACGCGAAGGTCGGAGACCAGCGGGTTGTCCGGCCGGAAGCTGATGCTGTCGTTTACCCCGCGCGTAGGGGCGGCGTAAATTTTATAGCCCTGATCCGTAGCCTGTTTTTCATCATAGGCCTGAACCTGACGAATAAAGTCGGCCTGACCTGCCAGCAACGCGCCGACGCGCACGCTGTCTTCCTGGGTCACAATAAATTTGATGCCGTCGAGATTGGCTGGCCCCTGCTGCGCCAGATTTTTTGGTCCCCACCGGTAGTCCTTGCGGGCTTCAAGCGTCACTTCGCGACCGAGCTTCTCGTCCTTCACCACAAACGGGCCGGAGCCGATGATATGGCGGGCATCGCCCAGCGCTTCAAAGTTACGCTTCAGCGTGCTCAGCGAGACAAGGCCCGAACCAATGGTTGCCGTGCCCTGAAGGAAGCCTGGCGACGGCTTTTTGAAGTAAAACTTCACGGTCAGCGGATCGACCACTTCGCTGCGATCGTAGTTATTGATCACTTCTGACACCGGCAGGCGCTGCGCCTTGTTGCCCAGTCCGTAGGTATCGAAGTTTTTGGCCACGGCGTTAGCATCCAGCGGCGTCCCGTCAGAGAAGGTGATGCCGGGACGGATTTTAAAGGTGTACTCGGTTTTATCGGCGTTGGTGGTCCAGCTTTCAGCAACCCAGGGTTCAACCTGCAGCGTTTTCGGGTTCTGCCAGGTCAGCTTGTCCGTGATTTGATTCAGGATCCCGCCGTTGGGATAGAAGCCACCGGCAGGCGGATAGAGGTTCGTGTGGGCCTGCTGTTCAAGATAAATCAATGTGCCGCCCTTCACGGGCGCATCCGCAGCGTAGGCGGTAGCGGTAGCCAGAATCAGCGCCGTCAGCAGCGGCAGGCGAAAGGGGGTTTGCATGGTGAATTCCTTTGTTATCTTCTTGTTAGCGTCGGATTCATCATCGGACGCGGGGCAAAACAAGGGAACAAAGGAATTGAGATAAGGATTGCCGGAAACTGAAAATAAAAAACGCCCCGGAAACGGGGCGATGACAGTGTACTAGACGAATTTCGCCAGCGGGTCGGCGGCGGCAAAGGCCACCGTTTTGTCCGCTGCCGGGGGGTAGATCAGCTCGTTGGTGATGGCGATTTTGATCTTCTTCGCCTCGTCGCGCACCGATTTCACCTCCTGCTCCCAGCCCTCGGTGTAGACCGCGCCCCATGCGCCTAAATCCAGGCAGGTCACGTAGTTCACCTGGCGATAAGGGTAGGGCTCAATGTTGAGCAGGCTGGCTGCTGCGTTGTGTCCGGCGAATTTCCCTAGCTGGATCGCGTGCTGGCAGGTCATCAGCGCCGTGTTACCCGCGTCGTCCGTTTTCGCGTGTGCCATATCCCCCGTGGCATACACGTCCGGACAGTCGGGAACCTGCAGCGACTCGGTGACGATAAGGCGTCCCTGATTATCACGTTCACCCTCAATCTGCTGGCTAAGCGGGTTTGCCTCAACGCCCGCCGTCCACACCACGGTAGAAGCGGCAATACATTCCCCGTTTTTTAGCGTTACGCCGTTCGTATCGATTGCTTCAACCTCGCTGTTAAGACGCCATTCCACGCCCAGCTCGCGGCTTGCGTCTTCAACGGTTTTGCGCAGGGCTGCACTGTAACGCCCGCCGATGACGGCACCGCGTTCAACTACGATAACTTTAATCTCAGTATATTCACCCAAGCGTGCGCGGAGGCGGGCAGGAAGCTCGGTCGCCAGCTCAATGCCGGTAAAACCGCCGCCGCAAACCACCACGGTATTGCGCTCAGGAGAGGCGGGGCGTGAGGTCAGAGAATCCAGGTGCTGCTCGAATACCTGCGCCGATTCCAGCTGATCGATATCAAAGGCGTGTTCGGCCAGCCCGGCAATGGAAGGACGTTTGGTCTGGCTACCGGTTGCCAGCACTAAACGTTCGTAGGCTACCGTGGCTTTAAGACCGTCGGCATCCAGGTAGGTAACTTTTTTTGCCTTCGTATCAATACATTCTGCGTTACCCGCAATAAACGCTATACCCAGTTCCGCAAACAGTTCGGTGAGCGGCGCGACCAGCGTCGATACGCTTTCTTCATAGAAGCGTGGGCGCACGCGCAGTTCAGGAGCTGGTGCCAGTACGGCGATATTCAGACCGTTATTCCCCTCAAGCGACGACAGGCGAGCGGCGCTGACCGCGGCCCACATACCGGAAAATCCACTACCCACAATTAAAATCTGCTTCTTCATGTTCGATCCTTTTGATCGTCAGGCCGGATGTCTGACATAACTGCCACTATACTTGTCGGAGTTAACTGCGACAACTTCTTTCTGAGTTAAAAATCGTTATAATGGCCCGAACAGCAAACTGGAGTTACCCATGGCGTTTTACAGTTCCGGTGTGGAATATGGCATTCACAGCCTGATGTGCATGGTGGATGCGAAGGGCAACGAGCGGGAGATGAGCGTCCGGGAAATGGCTGCCCTGCAGGGCGTGCCCTATGATTACCTGGGGAAAATCTTTACCCGACTGTCGCGTGCCGGGCTGGTGATTAGCACCGAGGGCAAGGGCGGGGGATTTAAGCTGGCCAGACCGGCGGAACTGATCACCGTGCTGGATGTTGCCCATGCCATAGACGGTGAAAAAAATATGTTCGAGTGCCGGGAAGTGCGCCAGAGGCTGGCAGTTTTCGATGAAACGCCTCCAGCCTGGGTGTGCGAAGGCCCGTGCGGGGTGCGTTCGGTGATGGACAGCGCGCAGCAGCGAATGGAAGAGGAGTTAGCGCGCCACACCATT
>Ga0207655_1002630_pt1 | contig 14222 bp, 13 predicted proteins | sample KBSM44metaG_FD_184398 | JGI IMG/M metagenome (GOLD analysis project Ga0207655, IMG submission 184398) | Miscanthus rhizosphere microbial communities from Kellogg Biological Station, Michigan, USA - KBS M4-4 metaG (SPAdes) (version 2) | ecosystem: Host-associated > Plants > Roots > Rhizosphere >...
GTCATCGGGTTAACGTCCAGCTCTTCAGCCACGCACGCGGCCAATGCCGTTTGCGTGCCAGTGCCGGAGTCATGCTTGTGCACCACCAGTTTCACCGTGCCGTCGGGAAAGATGCGCACCCAGGCATTCGGTTCGAACTCGTTGGCCGGTGCCATGGCTTTCGGATCGGTGGCTGCCATGCCGCCCGGCAGATACAGGGCAATGGCCAGGCCTGAAGCCACCGTCGCCGCTTGCTTGAGAAACACCCGCCGCGGCAGCTCGAGGCGAGTGTCGTCGATAAGGCTCATCACGCCTCCTTCGGCGCATTCGCCGCGCGTTTGATCGCTTTATTGATGCGCCCGTAGGTGCCACAGCGGCAGATATTCCCGGACATGGCATTGCGGATCGAATCGTCGGTCACCGCCGCGCCAGTGTTAAGCAGCGCGGCGGCGGACATGATCTGCCCGGATTGACAGTAACCGCATTGCGGCACATCTTCGGCGATCCAAGCCAGTTGCAACGGATGATTTTCCGTTGGCGACAAGCCTTCGATAGTAGTGATGCTGTGGCCCGCGACGGCGGCCGCCGGCAACTGGCAGGAACGCACCGCGACACCGTCCAGGTGCACGGTGCAGGCACCGCACAGGCCCATGCCGCAGCCGAACTTGGTGCCGGTGAGTTTCAGTTGATCACGCAGTACCCATAACAAGGGCATGGAGGAGGACGCTTCATCCAGCTCACGTCGCTCGCCGTTAACCGTGAATGCAATCATTGTCAGGCTCCAAAAGAGCGGCCCGTCTTTGTGCAGGCCTGGTGACCGATTATTGGAACCCTGAGCAACACCCGGCCAGCGACGATTTCTGCCAACCGCTGTAAGCAGGACTAACAACATGTACAAGCGATACCCGTCGGTGCAGTCCATGAGCGCTTTTATCCACGCGGCGCGCAGCGGCAGTTTCTCCAGAGCCGCGCGCAAGCTCGATCTGACCCACAGCGCGATCAGCCAGCAGATTCGTGCGCTGGAAGATTTCATCGGCCAGCCGCTGTTCGTCCGTGAAGGTGGCGGCAGCAACCTGACGGATGCCGGGCAGTTGTTCGCCAGTGTGTTGTCTGACGGTCTGGCGCAAATCGACCGGGCGATTTCCTCGGTGAAGAACCGCAGCGTGGCGCAACGATTGACCCTGGATGTCGACAGCGAACTCGCGCAGAGCTGGCTCAATCCGCGCCTGCCGCAGTTGCTAGATGGCTTGCCGGATTACGAGGTGACGCTGCTGTCGATGCCGCGCAGTGATCGCAGCACATTCGAGCGGGTCGATCTGGCGTTGCGCTACGGTTATGGCGATTGGGATGACTGCGAGATGACGCAGATCTGTGCCGATCGGGTGTTGGCGGTGGCTTCGCCAGAGTTGCTGGACCGGTATGGGTTGCAGGTGCCGTTGAGCCCGACGCAGATTTTGGAGTTGCCGTTGTTGGGGTATACGCGGCGCTCGTGGATTCCGTGGCTGGATGCGGCCGGGATGACGCCGACCGAGCCTACCGCACGGGTGATTTTTGATAATGCGGCGAATTTGATTGCCGCCGCTGAAGCAGGCGTTGGTGCAGGGTTGGTACGCGGATTGTTGGCGGCTGATGCGTTGCGCAGTGGGCGCTTGGTGGCGTTGAACGAGGCGCAGATTGCGGCGCATTACAACCTTTATGCGGTGTGGCCGCATGGGCAGGCCGAACGTGTGGCACCGGTGGTTGAAATCATCAAACAGTTGGCTTTGCGTACGCTTGAAATCCAGCCCTCACCCTAGCCCTCTCCCAGAGGTAGAGGGGACCGATCGGGAAATATTGGCGAATGACACCGACGTGCACCTCCTGCTGTGAATCCATAATCGACTGGATCTTTCAGGTCGATGTCAGGCACAAGACACCTCGGTCGGCCCCCTCTCCCTCCGGGAGAGGGCTGGGGTGAGGGTAGCTTTTGACCTGCCCATATCGAACGCATATCACCACCCCGCCCAATTAATATTGTACGAATCCAACCCCGCCTTCCAATACTCGCCCTCAGCAGCCACCCACCCGGGCCGGATGCGAACAGGCGAGGGAATGCGCGTGTCTTGCGCATAGAAACGGCCGATTGCCCGGGACGTGGATGCCGAGAGCCGCAAAGCTCCCTTCCCCGCTATCAGGAGATCGACTGCAATGATCATCGATATCAGCTGCTATCCCACGGATCTCGTGGACCTCGCCTGGAGGCATGACGGTGACCCGTTCACCGGCGAGCGTCTGCTGGAGATGATGGATGGCCCGTACATGGTCAACGGCAAGCCGCGCCGCATTGACAAAGCCTTCATCCAGCCGCCGCAAGGCAACACGATTTACACCTGGACCGACGGCGACCTGACCGGCCGTGAATCCATCGACGCCTACATGGCCTACACCCTGAAAATGGTCCAGACCTACCCGGATCGCTTCATCGGCTGCTTCGTCTACAACCCGCGCTGCGGCGTGGAAAACGGCGTCGAAGCGATCGAGCGCTACGTCAAGGAACACGGTTTCGGCATGGTGCAGATGCAGGCCAACATGCACGCCTACCGTCCTGACCGTGCGCTCGACTGGGTGCGCCCATGCTTCGAGAAGTGCGCCGAGCTGGGCATCCCGGTCAAGTTGCACACCGGCGACGGCCCTTACAGCATCCCGTCGGAATGGGTGCCGATGATCAAGGAGTTCCCTAACGTCAATTTCATCATGGCCCACTTCGGTGTGCAGACCGGCGGCGTCTATGTGTTCGAACCGATGCAATGGGCGATGGAATTGCCCAACGTCTACTGCGAGTCAGGCTGGTGCCTGCAATCGCGGATCGTCGAATTCGCCAAGGTCTTGCCGACGCACAAGATCCTCTTCGGCACCGACACGCCGCCGAACGAACCGGGCATGTGGCTGCGCCTGCTCGAAGTGCTCTGCCACGAACCGCCGCAAGGCCTGAACCTCGACGAGGACACCCTCGAAGACTACTTGGGCAACAACACCGCGCGGATGATCGGCCTCGAGCCGACCCCGCCACCGCGTTCCGTTTCCGAAGCAGAGGCGCAACTCAAGCGCCCCGTCACCACCCAACTGGCCAGGAGCTGAACCGATGATCATCGACACCCATCTGCACCCCACCAACCTGGTCGACGAGGCCTGGCGCCACACCGGCGAACCGTTCACCGGCGAGCGCATGCTCAAGTTGATGGACGGCCCGTACATGATCAACGGCAAACCACGCCGCATCGACATGGGTTTCATCCAGCCGCCACCGGGCAACACCGGTTATCGCGACGGCAACCGCCGGGGCCGCGAAGGCGTGCGCGACTACATGTCGTACATCGCCGAACTGTGCATGAAGTACCCGGATCGCTTCATCGGCAACTTCAACTTCAACCCGCGCTGGGGACCGGAAAACGGTGCGGCGGAGCTGGAGTTCCACATCAAGGAATACGGCTTCAAGATGCTCAAGCTGCACGCCAACATGCACGGCTATCGCCCGGATCGCGCACTCGACTGGCTGCGTCCGGCGATGAAAGTCTGCGCCAAGTACAACATCGTCGTGCTGATCCACACCGGCGACGGCCCGTACACGATTCCGACGATGTTCTACCCGATCATCCGCGAGTTCCCGATGGTCAATTTCATCATCGGCCACTTCGGTATCCAGACCGGTGGCAACTACTCGTTCGAAGCGTTCTGGATGGCGATGGACACGCCGAACGTGTACTGCGAATCGGGCTGGTGCTTCCAGTCGCGCATCGTCGAATTCGCCAAGGAGCTGCCGCGCAACAAGATCGTGTTCGGCACGGATTCGCCGCCGAATGAACCGGGGATGTGGCTGAGGGAACTGGAGGTGTTGTGCTCACCGGCACCGCAGGGGTTGGGGATTGATGAGGATCATCTCGAGGACTACCTGGGCAACAACATCGCCCGGTTGTGCGGGATCGAACCGACGCCACCGCCGAAAGACCTGGCCGAGGCCGACATTCGCCTGACCACAACGTACCTGTAGCCACACACAAAACCCAATGTGGGAGCGAGCCCGCTCGCGAAAGCGGTGAGTCAGTCGCCATCAACTTTGAATGACCTACCGCATTCGCGAGCAGGCTCGCTCCCACAGGGGCCAGTGTTACGACCGACACACAGCGACTTTACAGGCACGAAGATGACCCGGCGTTCGTTCGTCCGGCAGGCCAACGGCTGGCCGTTTGAACGCCCTCTCACCCCTGCGTGCCTGCTTTTTACGAGGTGACACCATGACCCGTTCGACGCTCGGCGATTCTCAGGACTTTCACGTGTTCATCGACGCCTATCGCCGTGAGTACCCGGACGATGTGCTGACTGTTACCCAAGCGATTTCCGCCGATCAGGACGTCACCGCCCTGGTCGATGCCCTCGCCGCCCAAGGCCGCGATCCACTGCTGATCTGCGAAAACGTCGGCAACCTCCGCGTGCCGGTGGCGACCAATCTGTTCGCCTCGCGAACCCGCATCGCCCGGCTGTTCGGCGTAACGCCTGCGCAACTGCACGAAACCTTTCAAACCCGCGCCAACCAGCCCATCGCACCGCGTTATGTGGAGACCGGCCCGATCCTCGATGAAGTCTTCGAAGGCGAAGCGCTGGATCTGGCGCTACTGCCAATGCTCAAGCATTTCGACAGCGATCGCGGCCCGTACATCACCAACGCGATCATCGTTGCCGAAGACCCGCTGACCGGCATCGCCAACATGAGCTATCACCGCTCGATGCGCCACGCCCGCCAAGCCCTCGCCACCAGCCTGCATTCACGCGGTCATCTGTGGCGAATGCTGCAAACCGCGCGCGAACGTGGCGAAGAATTGCGCGTGGCGATGGTGGTCGGTGCGCATCCGTTGTTCATGCTCGCCGCTGCTGCACGTTTGCCCTACGGCGCCGATGAACGTGCTGTCGCCGGTGGGCTGTTTGGTGCGCCGCTGGAGTTAGTGAAAACCCCGCGCTACGGCATCGGTGTGCCGGCGTATGCCGAGTTTGTTCTGGAAGGCGCCATCGATCCGGCGGCCTACGCCGAGGAAGGTCCGTTCGGCGAATTCAGCGGTTACTCCTCGGATCGTTCGACCAACAATGTGCTGCGCGTCGACACCCTGTTAAAACGCAAAGACGCCTGGCTGGTCGACGTCATGGGCGGTCGCTACGCCGAGCATCTGACCCTCGCCCGTCTGCCCCGCGAAGCCGAGATGAGTGAAAAACTCAAGGCACGTTTCCCCGCCGTGACCGCCGTGCATTACCCCAATTCCGGCACGCATTTTCACTGCTACGTGGCGCTGGATCAGAGCCGCGACGGCGAGGCGCGGCAAATCATGCTGGCGCTACTCGGCTGGGATCCGTACCTGAAAACCGTGATCGCGGTGGACAGCGATATCGACATCAGTGATGACAGTCAGGTGCTGTGGGCACTGGCCACGCACTTCCAGCCGCACCTGGATATGTTCACCATTGATGGGTTGCCGGGCAGTCCGCTCGATCCATCGTCTTCGGCCAATGGCACCACCTCGCGGATGGGCCTGGATGCCACACGAGGTTCGGGCTTTGACGGGATCAAGGCGCAACTCGATCAAGAAGTTTTGAAGCGCGCGCGGGTTCTGCTCAAAGGACTTCAATCATGAACCGCCAGCGGATGGTGGTAGGCATCAGCGGAGCGTCCGGCTTCATCTATGGCGTGCGACTCCTGCAATTGCTCGCCGAGCTCAACATCGAAAGCCACCTGATCATCAGCCGCGCCGCACTCCTGACCATGGCCCACGAAACCGACTACAAATTGGCCGACGTCACTGCGCTGGCCAGCCATTACCACCGCGCCGATGACGTCGCTGCCGGAATTGCCAGTGGCTCGTTTCGTTGCCTGGGCATGGTCGTCGCGCCATGTTCGATGAGGACGCTGGCGGAGATTGCCACTGGCACGTCATCGGGGCTGATCGGACGTGCCGCCGACGTCACGCTCAAGGAACGCCGCACGCTGGTGCTGATGGCCCGCGAAACCCCGCTGACCCTCGCCCACCTGCGCAACATGACCGCCGTTACCGAGATGGGCGGGATCATCGCCCCGCCGGTGCCAGCCTTCTACGCCCGCCCGGAGACTCTGGCGCAAATGGTCGACCACAGCCTTGGTCGCGTGCTCGATCTGTTTGGTCTCGATGCGGGCGTTGCCACCCGATGGCGTGAACATCCAAATCCCTGTGGGAGCGAGCCTGCTCGCGATAGCGGTGGAACAGTCGCTATGACCGCGGACTGACACACCGCATTCGCGAGCAGGCTCGCTCCCACAATGAAGCAGCATCACCCGAATTCAGTGTGCACCGGTCAATAAAAGGAGCCTCACCATGAACACCCCCTTCAATGCCCCATCCCGCAACACCAAAATCCCCGTGACCATCCTCACCGGTTTCCTCGGCGCGGGTAAAACCACCCTGCTCAATTACATCCTCAAGGAAAACCACGGCCGCAAGATCGCCGTGATCGAAAACGAATTCGGCGAAGTCGGCATCGACGGCGACCTCGTCCTCAGCTCCGAGACCGAAGAAATCTACGAGATGGTCAACGGCTGCGTGTGCTGCACCGCCGAAGTTCGCGAGGACCTGGTGCGCATCGTTCGCGAACTGGTCGCGCGCCCGGTGCGGCTTGATCACATCCTCATCGAAACCAGTGGCCTCGCCGATCCGTACCCGGTGGCGCAGAGTTTTTTCATCAATGACCCGATTGCCGATGAAGTTGAACTCGACGCGATCGTGACCATGGTCGACGCCAAGCACATCGCCCAGCATCTGGAGGACTTGCAACTGGATGGCGTCGATAACCAAGCGGTGGACCAGATTGTTTGCGCCGACCGGATCGTCATCAACAAGGTCGATCTGGTCAGCGCTGAAGAAGTGGAAACCCTGCGCGGCAAGATCCGTGGCTTGAATGCCACAGCGGATCTGGTGACCTCGACCCATGCGCAAATAGACCTGACAAAAATCCTCGGCATCGGCGCGTTTGAATGCACGCAGAAGCTGATGGAGATCGGCGCGGAACCTGAGCATCACGACCATCACGAACACCATCATGAAGAGGCGGATCACGAGCACGACCCAAGCGTGTCATCGGTGGGTATCGCCGTGGACGGCGCGGTCAACCTGATGGCGTTTCACCGCTGGATCAGCGAGCTGCGCTCCTCTCAGGCCGACAACCTGTACCGCATGAAAGGCGTGCTCGCGGTGGCCAACGAAGACCAGCGCTACGTGCTGCAAGGCGTGCACAGTCTGGTGGAATTCCGCGCCTCGACCGCGTGGGGCACGGAGCCCCGCTCGAGCAAAATCGTATTCATCGGCCGCGACCTGGACCGCGCGGCGCTGAACCAGGGCTTTGCCGCCTGCCTGGCAGGCTGAAACAAGGCATCGAAGCCGGTGGATGGCGGCTTCGCAGCACGAATGACTGATGCCGATCAGCGAAACGCTGCAAAACCTGTGGGAGCGAGCCTGCTCGCGAATGCGGTGGGCCATTGAACAGTGATGTCGACTGACACAACGCTTTTGCGAGCAGGCTCGCTCCCACAAGGAATCTTCAGTGTTTCCGGATCCAAAGGCATCAGACGAATACCCCTCTCTACCGCATAAAAACAGCCAGAGGTGTTTCCCCATGTCGTCAGCCACATCCCCATCAAAAACCGCATCCACCGTGCACCCCGTCAACCGCGTTTTGCCGGTACGACAGATGCTCACCCTCGGCCTGCAACACATGGCCGTCTCGTACATCGGCGCCATCGCCGTGCCGTTGATTGTCGCCAGTGCTCTGAAAATGTCCCACGCCGACACGGTGGTGCTGATCAGCACCACGCTGTTTTGTTCCGGCATCGCCACCCTTCTGCAAACTGTCGGCTTCTGGAAATTCGGCGTGCGCCTGCCGATTCTGCAAGGCGTGGCGTTCAGCAGCGTCGGCCCGGTGATCGCCATCGGCAGCAACCCGGACGTGGGGTTCGCCGGGGTCTGCGGGGCGGTGATCGGGGCGGGATTGTTCACCATGCTGATGGCGCCTTTCGTCGGTCGATTGCGGCGATTTTTTCCGCCGGTGGTCACCGGTTGCATCGTCACCGTGATCGGTTTGCAGCTGTTCCCGATTGCCTATGAATGGGTCGGTGGCGGGCGCAACGCGAGCAACTTCGGCGCCCCGGCGTTTCTCGGTGTGGCGGTGGTGGTGTTGCTGACCATTTTGCTGGTCAACCGTTATGGCAGCCCGCTGCTGCGCAACATGGCGGTGTTGATCGGCATGCTGATCGGCGCCGGTCTGGCCTACGGTCTGGGCATGGGCAGTTTTCACAGCGTCGAAGAAGCGCCATGGCTGACCGTGCCCTACCCGTTCTATTTCGGTTTGCCGACCTTCAGCCTGATCCCCATCGCGACCATGGTGGTGGTGATGATCGTGCAGATGGTCGAGTCGATGGGGCTGTTCGTGGCCATCGGCGACATTGTCGAAAAACCGGTCGAGGACAAACAGGTCATCAACGGTCTGCGCGCCAATGGTTTGGCCAGCACCATCGCCGGGATGTTCGCCGCGTTTCCCTTTATCGCGTTCATGGAGAACGTCGGCCTGGTGATCCTCACCGGCGTGCGCAGCCGTTGGGTGGTCGCGGTCAGCGGCTTGCTGATGTGCTCGATTGCCCTGGTGCCGAAAGCCGGCGCGATCATCGCTTCGATGCCGACTGCCGCCCTCGGTGGTGCCGGCATCGCCATGTTTGGCGTGGTCGCGGCGGCGGGCATTCAGACCCTCGCCAAAGTCGATTACGAGCGCAATCGCTACAACGTGCTGATCGTCGGTTTCACCATCGCCGCCGCGCTGGTGCCGGTGCTCGCACCCACCTTGTTCAAACAACTCCCCGAGTGGTCGCAGCCGTTCCTGCACAGCAGCGTGGTTATCGCTTGCCTGGTGTCGGTGCTGCTCAACGCCGCGCTGAATGGCGTCAGCGTGCCAGAAACCACCGCCAGCAAATCCGCCTCGCACATCCTTTAGTTTGGAGCTGCCCATGACTCGACTTCAGAACATCCTGATCAAGAACCCGGTTGCGGTGATGACCGGCCTGCGCGGCCCCCGCGCGCGGGCCGGCGCCGTGGACATCCGCGTGGTCAACGGTCGCATCGCCGAAATGGCCGCGAACCTTGAACCACAACCCGGCGAACGGCTGATCGACGCGCGCAACTGCGTGGTCTACCCGGGCTGGATCAACACCCACCACCATCTGTTCCAGAACCTGCTCAAAGCCGTGCCCGCAGGGCTGAATCAGGATCTGCAAGGCTGGCTGGCCAGCGTGCCCTACCCGCGCCTCAACCGTTTTACCCCGCAACTGGCGCGCATCGCCGCGCGTCTGGGCATGGTCGAATTGCTGCTGTCCGGCGTCACCACCTGCGCCGATCACCATTATCTCTACCACGCTCACGGCAGCACCGAGACCGGTGACTTGCTGTTCGACATGGCCGATGAATTCGGCCTGCGTTTTGTGCTGTGCCGTGGCGGCGCGCTGGAGTCGGCGAGCGCACACCCGGGCTTCTCGAAAACCGCGCTGCAACCGGAAAGCCTCGACCAGATGGTTGGCGATATCGAGCGGCTGAAATCGCTTTACCACCAGGACAAACCGGATGCGATGCGCCGCGTCGTCGTCGCCCCGACCACACCGACTTTCTCGCTGCCGCCGACGCTGCTGCGCGAATTGGCCCACACCGCCCGAGGCCTTGGATTGCGCCTGCACACACACCTGTCGGAAACGCAGAACTACGTGAATTTCTGCCGCGAAAAATACAACTGCCTGCCGGTGGAATTCGTCGCCGAACACGAATGGCTCGGTCCCGACGTCTGGTTCGCCCACGCCGTACACCTGCAACCCGGCGAAATCCGCATGCTCGCGCAGACCGGCACCGGCGTCTCCCACTGCCCGGTGAGCAACGCTCGGCTGGGCAGCGGCGTCGCGCCTGTGCCGCAGATGTATGAGGCTGGCGTGCCGATTTCCCTGGGCGTGGACGGTGTGGCCTCCAATGAGTCCGGAAGCATGGTCGGCGAAGCCAACACCGCGTGGCTGATCCACCGCGCCGAACAAGGCGCCTCGGCGACCACGGCGGAAGATGTCATTCACTGGGGCACGGCGGGTGGCGCGCAAGTCCTTGGACTTGGCGCGGTCGGCACACTCGAAGTCGGTCAGGCGGCTGATCTGGTGATCTACAGCCTCGACCATCCACGGTTCTATGGTTTCCACGACAGCGCCGTCGCGCCAGTGGTGGCGGGTGAACCGATCACGGTGAAATACAGCCTGGTCGGCGGCCGCGTGGTCGTGGAGAACGGGGTGATTCCGGGCCTGGACATCGAACGCATGCGCGCCGAAGCGTGGGAAGGTGTGCAGCAACTGATGAACGTCGACGACTGATTCCAATCCACAACTACTTCAATGTGGGAGCGAGCCTGCTCGCGAAGGCATACTGTCAGCCACTGCAACATTGACTGATCCAACGCTTTCGCGAGCAGGCTCGCTCCCACATAAAGCCGTCGCATTCGCGACTTCCGGCTTTGTCGTCTAACGTTAATACCTCATCGGACAGAGCCCCTGCCCGCAACACCGGGCTCTTGATCAAGGAGAGACTGATGACGTCGCGTCGCACCATTGAACAGACCTACCGCACCTGGTCCAGCCCGATTCTGCTGGAGCTGAAAAAGCGTGAGCACCAAATGGCGCCGGTCGAGCGTCAGGCCCTTGAGAATGTCTTGGTGGAAAGAAGGCTGCTGGACATCGGCAACCCGGACGGCGTCGATCGCCGTCGAAACAGCGGTGACTGACATTCCGCTATCGCGAGCAGGCTCGCTCCCACAGGGTTTGGAGTGGTTCACAAAATGTGTATTCACCCGCAATCACTGTGGGAGCGAGCCTGCTCGCGAAGAGGCCAGTACAGTCACCTCACGACTTCGGCCGACGCACCGCCCTTACCCGTCCACTGTCACCGCCACCGCAATAAAAGCGATCCGCGCCGTCAGCTTCCAAACCCGAAACCCCCTGCCCCGCCGGCATCTTCAGCGACTCAAGGACCTCGCCATCCTGCGCATCGATATGCCGCAGCTCACTCTCATCGCCTTCCCACGTGCCATGCCACAACCCGCCATCCACCCAGGTCACCCCGGTGACAAAACGATTCGACTCCAGCGTGCGCAGGATCTTGCCGGTTTGCGGATCAATCTGATGAATCTTGCGCTCGCGATACTGCCCCACCCATAACGAGCCCTCCGCCCAGGCCATGCCTGAATCACCGCCATTGCCCGGGGCCGGGATGGTGTGGAGTACGCACCCCGTGGCGGGGTCGATCTTGTGGATGTGGCGATCGGCAATCTGGTACAGATGCTGGCCGTCGAAAGCGGTCCCGCCATCAGCGCCAACCTTGATCGTGCGCACGGTCTCGCCGCTGACCGGATCGAGTGCATTGAGCTGGCCGTCGCTGGCAAACCAGACCTGCTGGCCATCGAACGTCACGCCGTGAATGCCTTTGATGTCGTGAAAAGGACCGTACTCGCGAAGGATTTCTGCGTTTGCGTGTTTCATGGAGGCTTCCTCGTGGATGTGTGGGTCCAGCCTAGCCATTGCCCAGCGACACCGGGAGTAACAAGATCGTCGCGAAACCCGGCAGCGGCGGCGTCATCCAGCGCCGCGCCCGGCCGACACCGAACGCCTGCACTTTGTCTGCCCGCGCCAGTGCCTCCAACGCTCGTTGCACCTGGCGCTGACTGTTGCCCAAAGCCAGTGCCAACGCTGAACTCGACCAAGCCTCGCCGTCGGCAAGCAAGGCCAGCAACGCCGCGTATTTGTCTTCAACCGGCAACATCAGCAACGCCACGTCCTCGGCCACCAGCGCAAAGCCCCTTGGCGTTGCGGCGATATTCGCCAGCGGCTTCAGTGCCGCACGCAAGCGACCAATTTCGACCCGCAGGCGAGCACGGTGCGATTCATCTGTGAGGGGCAAACGAAAGGCTTGGGCGAACAGCTTTTCGCGCGCTACATCGCCCGGCCAGGCTTGCGCGAGTAACCGCGCAAGATGGAACAGCACCGGCCGTGTGGCCAGCGCCACCGTCATGCCGGCACCGCGCACGCTATAGCGGCAGGCATCGACGATGAGTGAAGACGAGGTGAATAGCGCTTCAACCTGCGCCAGATTCACAGATTGCGCCTGACCCGCAACGATCAACCGCGCTGCCGGCGCCGCGAGCAGGTGACTGGCGTGATTGACTTCGGCGCTCAGTGCGGCGATCCCGGCCTGTTGCGCCGCAGCCTGCGCCCGAGCAAGCGCCGCGCTGGCCTTGTGTGCCTGGACCCGACGCACGGCGATCCCGGCGACAATCAACTCATGAGCAGTACGCAGCGCCGGCGGCAACGGCGCCGGGTCAGTTTCACCCAGCAACGTTTCGGCCTCTTGCAGCTCGCCAATCAACAGCAACCGGCGAATCTGCAAATAGCGCGCGTGTGCCGCATTCACACCGTCACCGTGCGCCTGCAACACCTGGCGCGCCGCCTCCAGCGCCTTCACCGGCCAGCCGAGATCGCGCGCCGCCAGCGCCACCTCGGCCTCGGCGACCACACAACGCGCCCGCGACAACGGTTCATTGCTGCCGAACGCCTTCACCGCGCGCTGCAACAACGCCTTGGCGCGGGGCAGATCACCGAGCTGAGCCATGGCAATTGCGCGCAGGGCCAGCGCCGGCGGGTCCTCACGCAGAGCGACGTAGTTCAACGCGCCCAGCGGGTCACCAGCGGACAGCGCTCTGCCGGCGGCGTTGATCAGCGAATCCATGGTTCATTATTCCCCAATGGCTGAATCGTCAGCTGAGTCTAATACCTGGATTGACGGTCGACATCGCGACACATTTGAGAGGGGATGAAAAACGCAACGTGCGAGGGCGCGAATTCGCTTGGGCCATGGATGACATTTATTTCGAGGGAGAATGGCGCGGCGTGCAAACACGATTCGCGCGCAACACCCCGGACCTCATCTTGCACCCGAATCTCAGACCGGAGAAATTGTCGCGAGCAAGCCAATCAGAATGGTCAGTGTCAGAAAGCCACCCAGGAAAATCGCCATTTTGTTCATGTTGCTCTCCTCAATGCCGGGTTTGCGGTGCACTGAACGCTTCGGAATGAAGGACTGTCGCAAGTGACCGCACTGCCGGGGCATTTTGAGCGTTTGGCTGCGCCGGTAACAGCGTCAGATAAGACGAAAAAATACGGATCAGATGCGCATCTGATCTGCACCGGCCATGGACCGATATTCAGGTCGACGCACAATGGTTACCTTTCGCCGAGATTGATCTAGAGTCATTGCCGACGCCAGAAGACCAACAACATCGCGGAGAGAACATGACTGACCTGAACCTGCAAGCCAACGTCGCCGAATCTCTGAAGCAATGGCACGCAATGATCCGCACGGGCAACTTGAGCGGGCTGCCCTCATTACTTGATCCACAAGCCGTGTTCCGTTCGCCGATGGCGCACACGCCTTACCCGGGTGCGCCGGTGGTGTCGATGATCCTCAATACCGTGTTTGAAGTGTTTGAAGACTTCACCTACCACCGCGAACTGGCGACTGCCGATGGCTTGAATGTGATTCTGGAATTCAGCGCCAAAGTGGGGACGAAGGAACTGAAAGGTATCGACATGATTCGCTTCGATGAGCACGGCAAGATTGTCGAGTTTGAGGTGATGGTGCGGCCGCTGAGCGGGTTGCAGGCATTGGGGGAAGAGATGGGGCGGCGCCTTGGCGTTTATCTGGCGTCGGCCAAAGCCTGATTCAGGCACAAAAAAAGCCCACTGACCGTCGCCGGTTCAGTGGGCTTTGTGTCTCTGGCAGCTAGTTACAGCGCCATGTCACGTGCAGCATTTTCCTTCGGTGCTTCAACTTTTCCAGCGGCAGGTGCAGCCGGGGCAGCAGCCTGACCAATCACCGGAGGCGTCGGCAGTTCGAGGATCTTGGCGGTGTACGCCCACTCTGCAGCCACTTTGGCTGGATCGCTGTTCAGCTGAGTGCCGTAGCTTGGAACGATCTGGTGCAGCTTGGATTGCCACTCTGGCGTTGCGACTTTGTCTTTGAAGACTTTCTGCAGCACGCTCAGCATGATCGGTGCAGCGGTCGACGCGCCTGGCGATGCGCCCAGCAGGCCGGCGATGGAGCCGTCTTGTGCAGCAACGATTTCGGTGCCCA
>Ga0207655_1002632_pt1 | contig 14221 bp, 4 predicted proteins | sample KBSM44metaG_FD_184398 | JGI IMG/M metagenome (GOLD analysis project Ga0207655, IMG submission 184398) | Miscanthus rhizosphere microbial communities from Kellogg Biological Station, Michigan, USA - KBS M4-4 metaG (SPAdes) (version 2) | ecosystem: Host-associated > Plants > Roots > Rhizosphere >...
CCGAAGCCGAACGGGAGCGGCGAGCCAAGGTGATCCACGCCGAAGGCGAATTGCAGGCCTCGGAAAAACTCATGCAGGCCGCCGAAATGCTTGGCCGCCAACCGGGGGCCATGCAGTTGCGCTACATGCAGACCCTGAGTTCGATTGCCGGCGACAAGAGCTCGACCATCGTCTTTCCGCTGCCGATCGAGTTGCTCAAGGGCATGGCGGACTTGTCCTCGAAACCTTGAACGCCGTCCGGCTCAGGTCCCGGGCAGGACTTCGGATTCAGCCAGCCAGGTCAACAGTCGATCAAGGCAGGCCTCGACCGTTTGCACCCCGGTATCGAGGACCAGCGCCGCATCGACCGGCGCCTGATACGGCGCAGACACCCCGGTAAACCCGGCCAACTCACCGCGTCGGGCGCGGGCATAGTGACCTTTCGGATCACGCTGCTCGCATACCGCCAGGGGCGCGTTGCACCAGACTTCCCGATAGTCGTCACCGAGCCGCCGGGCGAACACATCGCGCAGTTCCACCAACGGCGCAATCATCGCCAGGATCACGATTTGCCCGTTCTCCACCAGCAACGACGCCAGCTCACTGGCGCGGCGGATGTTCTCCTGACGATCGCTGTCACCGAAGCCCAGGTCCCGATTGAGCCCCACCCGCAGCCCGTCACCATCGAGCACCACGCTCTGCAGGCCGCGGGCAAACAACTCGGCGTGCAGCGCTTGCGCGAGGGTCGACTTGCCCGCCGCCGGCAGGCCGGTCAGCAGGATCGCCGCGCCGCGATGGCCGTTGCGCCGCTCGCGCTGGGTCCGGCTGACGCTGGCGCTCGGGGCCTTCACGTCAACGCACGGGGGCATGCGTCACCGGCTCCGTAATATCACCTGCCGCCCAGGCCGCTTCGCGGTTGGCCAGGGCCGTGGCGATGGACTGGACCTGCGTCGACTGCACCTGATCCGGCAGCGGGTCGAGGCCGGCGCTGGCGAAGATTTGGCCATAGGCATTGCGCAGGTCGGCGTAGGACAGGTCACGACGCAGGTCGGCCTGCAAGGTATTGAGTTCACCCTGGATCAGATCCAGCTCACCAATGCCGTCCGCCTGGTGGCGGTTGCGCAACTGACCGACGATTTGCCCGTCGATGTCCGACAATTGCTGATTGGTCTTGAACTGGCGCAAGGCCTCGCGGTAGTTGGCGTTGGCCACATACAGCTGCGCCAGCACGGCAATCGACATGGCCTGACGGCGCGCAGTGGCGACTTCTTCACCGGCCTTGGCCACGTTGATGGCCGCAGGAGCCGAGATCACGTTGAACAGGTTCCAGGTGACTTTGACGCCGTAGTCGGCCCAGCCTTGCTCGACCAGGAACGAGTTGCTGTCGTAGTGTCCGCCAGCGGAGAACTCCAGGCCTGGCAGCAGGCGCAACATGGCCTTGCGCGTCTCGGCCGCGCTGATGCGGGTCTGATAATCCTGTTCGCGCAGTTCCGGGCGGCTGGTCAGGGCTTCCTGTTCGAGGCTGGCCAGATCGACCTTGAGCTCGGGAATCTCATAACCGCTATCGGTCGCCAGGGTCAGCTCGGTGCCCATCGGCAGGTTGATCAGGGTCGCCAGTTCGGTCTTGGCCAGCGACAACGCACGACGCTGCTCTTCCAGCTGGCGTGTCGCTTCAATCAGCGAACGCTGATAACCGAGGGCCTGGACCGGGTCGCCAATGCGTTGCTGGCTCATGCTCTGGCTGTCGTTGCGCGCGGTTTCAACCCGCGCCATCAAGCTATCGATCTGCTTGAGCAGGCGCTCGGCAGCCATCGCCCGCCAGTACGCCGAACGCACGTCCTGGACGATGGTGTTGATCACCTTGCGGCGACGCTCCTGCACGATCAGGCGCTGGTCGCCCTGCTGCTTGGCGCTGATGTAACTGACACCGAAATCGAGCACGTTCCAGACCATGGTCAGGTCCGCTACATCACGGTCGCGGTCCTGGGAGGTCGAAGGTTCCAGGGACTGCGTGCCGGTGCGCACACTCTGGCTGCTGGAGGCGTTGACGTTGTTGCGGCCCACGTACCCGGCGTCCAGCGCCATGCGCGGCAGCATGTCGAAACTGGCGAGGTCGAGCTGACGCTTGGCCAGGGCCTCCTCCATGATTTTCAACCGGCCTTCAAGGTTGTACTTCACCGCACGGGCCATGGCCTGGTGCAGAGTCAACGGGCCGCCAAGAGGCTCCTGCCCCTGGTACATGCTCTGCAGGTCACTTTTGGCCCGCTGCTCACTGACGCTGCGCTCGATCGGCTCACTGGTGACTGCGCATCCGCTGATCGCCAGTGCCAGCAGGCTGGCGCCGAACAACTTATGACTTGTTTTCATCCTTGCATTGCCCCTGGGTACCGCATCAAAAGTGAAGGTTTTCATCAGGCCTGCATTTCGCTGATGCCGGCCAGTTTCAAAGCGGCGGCCAGGCTGTCGACCTGCTGCTGCTCGTTGTCTTTGAGCTGTTGCAATTGCTGACCCAGGGTCGGCGCGCCAAACACCCCGCGCAGGCCCTGGGAAACATCGCCGGACTTGATCGACTGACTGCCAAAGGCGTTCAACGAATCGCGCTCGGCACTGTTGTCCTGATTGAACAGGCTCGACAGCGTGCTGGTGCTGAACACTCCGCCGTCGCCGCCACCGAAACCGAGGAAACCATGCCCCGAACCATCGCCACCGCCGTCATCGCTGCTGAACACCTGGGCGATGAAGCTCGGGGTCAATGCGCCGTGGTTCATGAAAATATCGCCCAACGGCCGGATGCCATTGCCGATCACCCGCTGTTCGAACAACGGCTGGAAGGTCAACGGTGAAGCGAGATTGCCCACCGGTGGCGTGAAAACGAACGGTTGCAGCGGCACGTTGGGTACATCGGGCAACGTCACCGGGGTACTGCTTTGGAACTCGGGGTCTACCGTTACGACGACAACCGATGAGGTCGGTACCGTGTTGATCACAAAGTTGTCGGACTGGCTCACGCCGCTGCCACTGTTGCCGGCCATGTCGCTGATACCGGCGCGGTTGATGCTGATGGCGTTGCGGGCGAAGTTGATATTGGCCGTCGGTGTCAGCGTCGCCGTCCAGGTCTTGCCGCCGTCGCTGCTGCGCAGGTCGGACAAGGTGCCGTTGGCAATGCTGATGTCGGACAAGTCAAAGCCGCTGACCGCTTCGCTGAAGGTGATGGTCACCTGCGAGGTCTGGCCCACGCCCAGGTTCGGATTGGCGACCACGACAGTGGCGCTCGGCAGCTCGCTGTCGAGGGTGTAATTGTTCGACACCGCCACCGTGTTGCCAGTGTTGCCCACCAGATCGGTGACGTTGCGGGTGTCCAGCGCGATGAAGTTGCTTGGGTCGGTGACATTGGCCGTCGGCGTGAAGGTCGCCGTCCAGGTCTTGCCGCCATCGCTGCTGCCGAGATTGCTCAGCTCGCCGTTGGTCACGCTCAGGTCGGACTGGTCGAAGTGGCTGACCGCCTCACTGAAGGTGAAGGTCACCGTGGTGGTCTGGCCGATACCGAGGTTCGGGTTGGTTACCACGATGGTCACCGTAGGCCGGGTCGCATCGAGCGCGTAGTTGTCGGAGACGGCGATGCTTGCGCCAAAGTTGCCGGCAACGTCCTGCACGCGCCCGGTGTCGAGCACGATCAGGTTGGTTGCGTCGCTGACATTGGCAGTCGGTGTGAATGTCGCGGTCCAGGTCACGCCGCCATCGCGGCTGCTCAGGTTCGACAGCGCGCCATTGGCAACGCTGATGTCCGACACATCGAGACCGCTCACCGCCTCGCTGAAGGTGATGGTCACGGTGGTGGTTTGGCCGATACCGAGCTGCGTGTCGGCAACCACGATGGTCGCGGTCGGCAGCGCGGTGTCGATGGCGAAATTGTTCGAGTCGGTGGTGCCCGCCCCCGTGTTGCCCGACAAATTGGCCACGCCGCTATTGTCGAGGGTGATCAGGTTGCTGGCGTCGGTAACGTTCGAGGTTGGCGTAAAGGCAGCCGTCCAGGTGATGCCGCCGTCGCTGCTGCTGACGTTGCTCAACGTACCGTTGGCGATGGTCAGGTCGGCATTGCTGAAACCGTTGACCGCCTCACTGAAGGTGATGGTCACCAGGGTTGTTTCGCCGGCCTTGAGCGCGGTGTCGGCGATCACGATGCTGGCGCTCGGCACACTGGTTTGCACCAGGTAATTCGCCGAGTCGGTCACTCCGCTTCCGGCGTTGCCTGCCGCATCGGTGACACCGGCGTTGTTCAGGCTGATCAGGTTGGAGGTGTCGGTGATCGCGGCCGTCGGGGTGAAAGTCGCCGTCCAGGTAAGGCCCCCGTCGCTGCTGCTCAACCCGCTCAAGGTGCCGTTGGCGACGCTCAGGTCAGCACTGTCCAGACCACTGACCGCTTCGCTGAAAGTGATGGTCACCAGGGTCGTTTCGCCGGGCCGCAGGTCGGTGTCGGCCATGACGATGGTGGCGGTCGGGCGCTGGCTGTCGATCGCGTAATTGTTCGAATCGGTTGTACCGCTCCCGGCATTGCCCGCCGCATCCTGAACACCGCTGTTATCGAGGCGGATGAGGTTGCTGGTGTCGGTGATCGCCACCAGCGGTGTCAGGGTGGCCGTCCAGGTGATGCCGCCGTCGCTGCTGCTCAGCGCACTCAGGGTGCCATTGTCGATGGTCAGGTCGGCGTTGGTGAAGCCGGTCACGGCTTCGGAGAAGGTGATGGTCACCAACGAAGTTTCACCAACATTCAGGGCATTGTCGGCGACCACGATGGTGGCCGTCGGCAGCACGGTGTCGATGGTGAAGTTGGCGGAATTGGTCGTGCCGGTGCCGGCGTTGCCCGCGAGGTCGGCGATCCCGGTGTTGTCCAGGGTGATCAGGTTGCTCGTGTCGTTGACCGAGCTGTTCGGTGTGAAGATCGCCGTCCAGGTGATGCCGCCGTCACTGCTGCTCACCGCACTCAGGGTGCCGTTGGGTACGGACAGGTCAGCGTTGCTGAAACCGCTCACCGGCTCGCTGAAGGTGATGGTCACCAGGGTCGTTTCACCGGCGCTCAGGGTCGGGTCGGCCAGGACAATGGTCGCAGTCGGACGCAAGGTATCGACGGCATAGTTGTTCGAGTCGGTGGTACCGCTGCCGACGTTGCCCGCCAGGTCAGCGATCCCGCTGTTGTCCAGTGTGATGACGTTGCTGGTATCGGTGATGCTGGTGGTCGGCGTAAAGGTCGCTGTCCAGGTGATGCCGCCGTCGCTGCTGCTCAAGCCGCTCAAAGTGCCGTTGGCTACGGTCAGGTCGGCAGTGGTGAGACCCGTCACCGCTTCATTGAACGTGATCGTCACCAGCGTGGTTTCGCCGACATTCAAGGCATTGTCGGCAACCACGATGGTGGCGCTCGGGCGCGCGGTGTCGATAGCGTAGTTGTTGGAATCGGTGGTGCCGCTGCCTGCGTTGCCAGAGGCATTCTGCACGCCGCTGTTGTCCAGGGTGATCAGGTTGCTGGCGTCGGTGATGTCAGTGGTCGGCGTGAAAGTCGCCGTCCAGGTGATGCCGCCATCGCTGCTGCTCACCGCACTCAGGGTGCCGTTGGCGATGGTCAGGTCGGCGTTGCTGAAACCGCTTACCGCTTCGCTGAAGGTGATGGTCACCAGCGAGGTTTCGCCGACGTTCAGGGCAGTGTCGGCAACCACGATGGTGGCGGTCGGCAGCACGGTGTCGATGGTGAAATTGGCGGAGTTGGTCGTGCCGGTGCCGGCGTTGCCCGCGAGGTCGGCGATGCCAGTGTTGTCGAGGGTGATCAGGTTGCTCGTGTCGTTGACCGCGACGTTCGGCGTGAAGGTCGCCGTCCAGGTGATGCCGCCGTCGCTGCTGCTGACGGCACTCAAGGTGCCGTTGGGCACGGACAGGTCAGCGTTGCTGAAACCGCTGACTGCCTCGGAGAAGGTGATGGTCACCAGCGAGGTTTCACCGGCACTCAGCGTCGGGTCGGCCAGCACGATCGTCGCGGTCGGAAGCTGAGTGTCGATCGCGTAATTGTTCGAGTCCGTGACGCCGCTGCCGGCGTTGCCCGACAGATCGGCAATGCCGGTGTTGTCCAAAGTCACCACGTTGGTGGTATCGGAGATGCCAGTGGACGGAGTGAAGGTCGCCGTCCAGGTGACGCCGCCGTCGCTGCTGCTCAAACCGCTCAACGTGCCGTTGGCTACGGTCAGGTCGGCAGTGGTGAGGCCCGTCACCGCTTCATTGAACGTGATCGTGACCAACGTGGTTTCGCCGACATTCAAGGCATCGTCGGCAACCACGATGGTGGCGCTCGGGCGCGCGGTGTCGATGGCGTAGTTGTTGGAGTCGGTGGTGCCGCTGCCCGCGTTGCCGGAGCTGTTCGCTACGCCACTGTTGTCCAGGCTGATCAGGTTGGTGGCGTCGGTGATGTCGGCGGTCGGTGTAAAGGTCGCCGTCCAGGTGATGCCGCCATCGCTGGAACTCACTGCGGTCAGGGTGCCGTTGGCGATGCTCAGGTCGGCGTTGCTGAAACCGCTTACCGGTTCGCTGAAGGTGATGGTCACCAGCGAGCTTTCACCGACGTTCAGGGCAGTGTCGGCAACCACGATGGTGGCGGTCGGCAACACGGTGTCGATGGTGAAATTGGCGGAGTTGGTCGTGCCGGTGCCGGCGTTGCCCGCGAGGTCGGCGATGCCAGTGTTGTCGAGGGTGATCAGGTTGGTCGTGTCGTTGACCGCGACGTTCGGCGTGAAGGTCGCCGTCCAGGTGATGCCGCCGTCGCTGCTGCTGACCGCACTCAAGGTGCCGTTGGGGACGGACAGGTCAGCGTTGGTGAGACCGCTCACGGCTTCACTGAAGGTGATAGTCACCTGGGTTGTTTCACCGGCACTCAGTGTCGGGTCGGACAGCACAATGGTCGCGGTCGGGCGCTGGGTGTCGATCGAGTAGTTGTTCGAATCGGTGGTACCGCTGCCGGCGTTGCCCGCGTGGTCAGTAACCCCGGTGTTGTCCAGGGTCACCACATTCGTCGTGTCAGTGAAGCTGGCACTCGGCGTGAAGGTCGCTGTCCAGGTGATACCGCCGTCGCTGCTGCTCAAACCGCTCAAAGTGCCGTTGGCCACGGTCAGGTCTGCTGTCGTGAGCCCCGTCACCGCTTCATCGAATGTGATCGTCACCAGCGAGGTTTCACCGATGGCCAGCGAGTTGTCGGCCACGACGATGGTCGCGCTCGGGCGGGCGGTGTCGATGGCGTAGTTGTTCGAATCAGTGGTGCCGCTGCCCGCGTTGCCGGAGGCGTTCTGTACACCGCTGTTGTCCAGGCTGATCAGGTTGGTGGCGTCGGTGATGTCGACGCCAGGTGTGAAAGTCGCCGTCCAGGTGACGCCGCCATCGCTGCTGCTCACTGCGCTCAGGGTACCGTTGGCGATGCTCAGGTCGGCGTTGCTGAAACCGCTCACTGCCTCGCTGAAAGTAATGGTCACCAGCGAAGTTTCGCCGATGTTCAGGGCCGTGTCGGCGACCACGATGGAGGCGGTCGGCAGCACGGTGTCGATGGTGAAATTGGCGGAGTTGGTCGTGCCGGTGCCGGCGTTGCCCGCGAGGTCGGCGATCCCGGTGTTGTCCAGGGTGATCAGGTTGGTCGTGTCGTTGACCGCGCCGTTCGGCGTGAAGGTCGCCGTCCAGGTAATGCCACCGTCGCTGCTGCTCACCGCACTCAAGGTGCCGTTTGGAACGGACAGGTCAGCGTTGCTGAAACCGTTCACCGCCTCGCTGAAGGTGATGGTCACCAGCGAGGTTTCACCGGCACTCAGGGTCGGATCGGCCATGACAATGGTCGCGGTCGGGCGCTGGCTGTCGATGACGTAGTTATTCGAATCCGTGGTGCCGCTGCCGCTGTTGCCCGCCCCATCGGTCACACTGGTATTGTTCAGGGTGATCAGGTTGCTGGTGTCGGTGATGCCGGCCGTCGGAGTAAATGTCGCGGTATAGGTGATGTTGTCCGACGTGGCCAGCCCACTGAGCGTGCCGTTGGCCACTGTCATGTCGGCCAGGGTGAACCCGGTCACTGCTTCGCTGAAGGTGATGGTGATCGTGGTTGTCTGGCCCACGGCCAGTGCCGGGTCGGTGACCACGATGGTCGCGGTCGGACGCTGGGTGTCGATGGCGTAATTGTTCGAGTCGGTGGTACCGCTGCCCGCATTGCCGGAAGCATTCTGCACACCACTGTTGTCCAGGGTGATCAGGTTGGTGGCGTCGGTGATGGTTGCGGTGGGTGTAAAGGTCGCCGTCCAGGTGATGCCACCGTCGCTGCTGCTGACGGCGCTCAAGGTGCCGTTGGCAATCGTCAGGTCGGCGTTGCTGAAGCCGGTCACCGCGTCGCTGAAGGTGATGGTCACCAGTGACGTTTCGCCGATTTTCAGTGAGCTATCAGCGACCACGATGGTGGCGGTCGGCCGTACGGTATCGATCGTGTAGTTACCGGAGTTGGTGGTGCCGCTGCCGGTGTTGCCCGCCAGATCTGCCACGCCGGTATTGGCCAGGGTGATGACGTTGCTGGCGTCGTTCACGCCCGCGGTGGGCGTAAAGGTCGCGGTCCAGGTGATGCCGCCATCGCTGCTGCTGACCGCATTCAGGGTACCGTTGGTAATCGTCAGGTCGACGTTGGTAAAACCGCTGACCGCCTCGGAGAAAGTAATGGTCACCAGCGAGGTTTCGCCGGCGCTCAATGTCGTATCGGCCAGCACGATCGTGGCGGTCGGACGAACAGTGTCGACGGCATAGTTGTTCGAGTCGGTGGTGCCGCTGCCGGCGTTGCCCGCCAGATCGCTGACCCCGGTGTTGTCCAGGGTGATCAGGTTGGTCGTATCGTTGATACTCGCGAAAGGCGTGAAGGTTGCCGTCCAGGTGATGCCGCCATCGTTGCTGCTGACGGCTGTCAGCGTGCCGTTGGTAATGGTCAGGTCGGCGTTGCTGAAACCGCTGACCGCCTCACTGAAGGTGATCGTCACCAGCGAGGTTCCGCCGATTCCCAGCAACGTGTCCGTCATCACGATAGTTGCCGTTGGCCGCACGGTGTCAATAGCGTAGTTGTTGGAGTCGGTGGTGCCGCTGCCGGCGTTGCCCGCCAGATCAGCCACGTCGGTGTTGTCCAGGGTGATCAGGTTGGTCGTATCAGTGATGCTGGCGGTTGGCGTAAAGGTTGCCGTCCAGGTGATGCCGCCGTCGCTGCTGCTCACCGAGGTCAACGTGCCGTTGGTAATGCTCAGGTCGGCGTTGGTGAAGCCGCTGACCGCCTCACTGAAGGTGATCGTCACCAGCGAGGTTTCGCCGATTCTCAATGCCGTGTCCGCCACCACGATAGTGGCGGTCGGACGCAGCGTATCGATCACATAGTTGTTCGAATTGGTCGTACCAGTGCCGGCATTGCCCGCCAGATCTGCCACGCCGCTATTGGCCAGGGTCAAGACATTGGTGGTGTCGGAAACCGACGCCGTCGGCGTAAACGTTGCCGTCCAGGTGATACCGCCGTCGCTGCTGTTCAAGCCGCTCAACGTGCCGTTAGCCGCGGTCAGGTCAGCGATCGTGAGCCCCGTCACCGCTTCATTGAACGTGATCGTCACCAGCGAGGTTTCGCCGACGTTCAGGGCCGTGTCGGCGACCACAATAGTCGCCGTCGGTCGCACGGTATCGATGGCGTAGTTGCCGGAATCGGTGGTGCCACTGCCGGCGTTGCCCGCCAGGTCATTGACCCCGGTGTTGTCCAGGGTGATCAGATTGGTCGCGTCGGTGATGCTGCCGGTCGGAGTGAAGGTCCCCGTCCAGGTGATGCCGCCATCGCTGCTGCTGACGGTTGTCAGCGTGCCGTTGGCTATGGTCAGGTCCGCGTTGGTGAGACCCGTGACCGCTTCGCTGAAGGTGATGGTCACCAGCGAGGTCTCGCCGACTTTGAGGGCCGTATCGGCAAACACGATGATGGCCGTCGGGCGTACGGTGTCGACCGCATAGTTATTGGAGTCGGTGGTGCCGACGCCCGCTACGCTGCCCGTGACAGTCTGTACGCCGGTATTGTCCAGGGTGATGATGTTGGTGGTGTCGCTGATGGATGCACTTGGCGTGAACGTCGCAGTCCAGGTGACGCCGTCACTGCTGGTCACTGCACTTAAACTGCCATTGGCAATGGCCAGGTCGGCATTGCTGAAGCCGGTCACCGCGGCACTGAAGGTAATGGTCACCAGCGAGGTCTCACCGATGGTCAGTGCAGTGTCGGCGACCACGATGGTGGCGGTGGGTGGTTCGACGTAATTGTTGATGAGAATGCTGTCGTTGCGCAGGTTGGTGACGGCTGTCGGCGAGCTGCCCGTGATGCCACCACCCGCCGCGTTGCCGGCTGTACCGCTGGCACCGACGTTGCCGCTCAAGGCTGCGAAATTCGCCGCCGTCATCACCAGCGTGCCTTTGTTCCAGATGCCGCCGATGCCCTGACCCGCAGCACCGCCATTATCCGCACTGCCGCCAACGCTGCCGTCCCCGCCACCACCGCCACCGCCACCGCCGGCGGCAATATTGCCGGAGATCTGCGAAGTGCCGATGACCGTCAGGGTGCCGGTGTTGTAGATACCGCCGGCGGCCGAACCGCCAATACCGCCGACCTTGTCAAAACCGGAGCCGCCGCCGCCGCCCCCGACAGCAATCGTGCCATTGCTCGCCGAACCGCCTGCACCACCGGTGCTGTAACCCGAAATAGGTGTAGCAACGCTGCCGGCACCGCCACTGCCGTCAAGGTTGCCACCCCGGCCATTGAGGGTGACGCCGTTATAACTACCGCCCGCCCCGCCCACGCCTGAACCGCCTGCGCCACCGGCATAGGTGGGTACCGCGTAGATCGAATGCGCGCTGCCGCCAGAGCCGCCTCCCGCACCGCCGACGCCACCGCCACCGCCACCGCCGCCACCTGCATAAGTCGGCGTCACGCCGCCACCGCCACCACCGCCAGACGCAGCGTTAGCGGTCACACTGACGTTTTTCAGGGTCAGGTTGCCGGCGTTCAAGATGCCACCACCCAAGGCGCTTTCGCCCTCGAAACCTCCGTTGCCGCCGTTGCCGGCGGCCAGGCCCTTGGTGATGACCAAGCCGTCGAGCTGCACGGTGCTGCCCGACGCAACCTCGATCACACGGGTCTTGTATTGGCCGCTGAGGGTGATGTCGGCCACGCCGTCGTTGTTCAGGTCGCCATCGACGGTGACGTTCTTGTTGATCAACAACTCAGTGTTCAAACCAATGGTCGTGCCGGCCAGAGCGGCGTCGAAGGTGACGAGGTCGCCGTTCTGCGCCGAAGCCAGCTGCGCGCGCAACGAACCTCCGCCAGAATCGAGGTTGTTGGTGGCCGACCAACTGGCCAGGCCCCACTGGTAATCGCTCATGGCTTGCGCCGACAGCACGCTGGCGCTTTCGATGTTGCCGGTGGCGATTTCCAGATCCCAGTCGCCGCCCACGCCGGTACGGTTGATCGAAGCGGCTACATCGCGGCCGGTCATTTGCGCCAGCGAGTCGACAAAACTCAGGCCGCGCTCGCCTTCGGCGGTGTAGCAGCCGTAGATCAGGATGTCGCCGCCGGCGTTCATGTCCTTGCCGATTTCCGCCAGCACCGCGCTGCGGGCGGCGACGTTGTCGGCCGACAGATAGCTGTCGCCCAGCCACAGGTCGCCGGCGTTGCCGTGGGCGATGATCTGCACCGAGCTGACGCCCTGGTGCTGGTCGAGGTAATCGGCAATCTGTTGCAGCCCGTCCTTGCCCGCGTCCAGTTTCACCACCTGGGTCCCGGGGGCGACGCCTTGCAGCAGACTGTCGGCATCTTTGACCCGCGAGTCGACGAACACCACGCTCTGCCCGGGCACGGCCACGGGGCTGGCCGCCGGTGTAGCATCGGCCTGGCCATGGGTGTCCTTGCTGGCCGTCGGCTGATCGGCAGTCGGACCCTTGGCGGCATCGGCGGTGGAATGGTTGTCGGCCTGGGCGGCGGTATCGGCCACCGTGGCGGCGACAGCTCCGTCGAACAGCATGCGCGGTTCAAGTGACATGATCATGGGCGCCGCCGGCGTCCGCTGGCCTTCAGTTACCCGTGACTTTGCCTTTGCCCCGCCAAAAATGCTCCACCACATGCTGCTCACCCGAATTCGAACGAAAATACGTAACGCATCAATGAAAAACGCCGCGATCAGATGTTCGCGGCGTCGGACTTCATACGAATGACATTGGCGGCGCTGGCAGAGCCATCGAGCCAAAAGGACAAGTCTGAATATTGCTTGAACAGATCCGGCGGCAGAATGGTGCGCCGGGCCTCTACGGCAACCTTGGGCCTGACCTTGTGCAGGCCGGTGACCCCGAGTGCCTGATCGAATTCCGGGGCGTCGTACGCCAGGTGCTCGAAGTCGTGCTCGAACCAGGGTTCGCCGATGAAGTCGTAGACCAGCCGCAACACCCGCTCCGGCGCCTGGGTCAGCAAGTCATAGTCGATGATCAGCAAGGAATCGGCATGTTCACCATAGTAGGCTTCCTTGAGCGCCGCCCAGGCAAAACCCACCAGGCGATTGCGCTGCGCGAGGGTTTCGCAACGGCTGTAGACGGTGTTGCGCTCGACGGCATCGCCGAAGAGCTTGGTGTTTTCATAGGGATTGGCGCGGTAAAGACGCTCGATGCTGTCCATGATCCAGGCGACGTTGCGCACACAGGCAATCACCTTGGCCTTGGGAAACAGATCGTTGATGGCCGGCAGCCGGGCGCTCCAGAGACGATTGGTGTCGAACACCACCGGCTTGTCGGCTTTATCGGCATAGAAGGAATCAAACAGGCCACGCAACAGGCGGCGGCGCATGTCGGTGCCGATCACCGCGCCGAACTCGCTGCCGGCGCTGCACTGCTCCAGGACACCGGAGAACAGGGAACCGACGGGGCTGGTCATTCCGGCATGGAAACGCGGATTCTGCAAAAGAATGGCAGAAAGCAGGGTGGAGCCTGAGCGCGGCAAGCCGGAGATAAAATGAAACTGATGCAATCCCTTCACCCTTCGCCGCAAGTCCCTTTTGTAGGACAAAGCGTAACCGAAGGGAAAGTCTGCGCCTAGTGGTGTTTTGATATCAATTCGGAGTCAACACCCGCGAAAATCGGCTTTTTAACCGCCATTAAACGGATGAAACGTTTAAGCCCGGATTCCCTGGGTCCATGGCAAGGGCTCGCCGTTTAAAAACCGCTTTCCCTGACACCCAGCGCCGCCATCCGTCGCCAGGCAACGCCCAGCACCGACTCACCACGACCTTGCAACACCGCCACGCCGCGTAATGGCTGCGCCGGCGTCGAGGCCTGATCAAGGGTGGTCAACCGCGCGCCGTACTGTGCCTGTACCGGCTCGGCCCGTTGCTGCTGATCGCGACGCACGGCAATCGGTCCGTGGTGATCGGAAGTCAGCGCCTCTTGATCGACAAACGCTGCACCGTTGGTGTCGATTTCACTCAGTTGCACCGCAATCGCCGGGTGCATAGGGTCATCGGCGATAAACCGCCCTGTAGCGCCAGGTGCCACGCGCCAGAGTTCTGCCTCGGCCAGGTAGCCGCGCAAGCGCACGCCCTGCTCGACCACCCGGGCCAGCGGTTCCCGAGTCGACAGCCAGCGCCCCACCGCCCATTGCGGCAGCAGATCGCGCACAGTGCCGGCATGGGGCGCGCGCAACAGCAGTCGCTCGCGCTGGGCCGCCAGCCCCCGGTATTCGGCGACCGCTTCGGCCAGGCGCTGCTCGACGATGCCGGCATCGGAAGCCGTTTCGCTGCGGCTGGCCTGACGGCGCATCTGCAGCTGCTGAATCTCGATTTCCCGGCGCGCGATGGCCTGGCGCGAATCGAGATCCGGGGACTCCAGTTCGATCAGCACATCACCCTGCGCCACCGACTGCCCGTCATGCACATTCACCGCCTTGATCCGTGCCGCCACCGGCGCATGCAAGGTGCTGACCCGGCCCGCTTCGAGCATGGCCGGCACCTCGACGGCACTGCGCCACGGCACGATCAGCACCAGCAACAACCCGAGCAACGCCAGGCTGCTGAGCAGCACCCGCGGGCCATGTGCCTGCTCGCGGCGGCTCCACCACTGGCGCCATTCACTCATGATGGGCAGAAAGATGAACCAGACCAGCTCCACCAGCATCAGGAAGATCCCCAACACCTTGAAGAAC
>Ga0207655_1002638_pt1 | contig 14178 bp, 10 predicted proteins | sample KBSM44metaG_FD_184398 | JGI IMG/M metagenome (GOLD analysis project Ga0207655, IMG submission 184398) | Miscanthus rhizosphere microbial communities from Kellogg Biological Station, Michigan, USA - KBS M4-4 metaG (SPAdes) (version 2) | ecosystem: Host-associated > Plants > Roots > Rhizosphere >...
TGGCCGCCTTGACCGGAATTTCCTTTTCCTGCTTCCAGGTGCCTTGCCCGCTGAGGTCGGTGTAGACCACCCAGCGTCCCCCCAGGTCGTCGTAACCGCTCGGTTCAAGGGCCCGGAAATTCTGTACCAGCGCCTGGCCGAGGGCGACCGGGCGCTCGCTCGGCACTATCAGGATGTTGGTCGCCGGGGTTGTTGCGCTACCCCAGGGCTTTCTCGACGTCCCCGGCCGGTAGCGGATGAACACTCGCCTGGGGTCCAGATCGATCCCGTGGGCCTGTTTGAGCCACTTGCCCATGATCCGGTCAGCCACTACGTGTGGCGTAGGAATGCTCTCGCGCAGACCGGGTTCGCTGTGCCAGCAGCCCAGCGCAGCGAGGATTGCCAATGCCGGTTCTATGGGAGGCAGCAGGTAATCCTGTTGCGGCAGCTCACTGCCGTCGAACACCTCCAGAAACCCTTCAGTCTCGGGGTGTATCAGGGCAAACAGACGCTGTGCATTGCACAGGTAGGTAAAGACATCGCTGATCTCGCTGCCCAGTTCAAGGCCATTTGCAGTCGGTGCCAGGTTCAGATGCAGGCGGTGCCAGGGCGATGCGTTGAGCGCCTGCATCACCTTCTCGGGTTTCCAGGGGGCGGTATCGCTGATGTATTCGTGACAATAGGGTTGCTCGCCCAGCACATGGATGTAGCAATGCCCGGTGGTCCGGGAGCGCTGGTGGAATACCCCCGGGATGGGGTCGTCGTTGAGCATCACGCCGTGCAGCGTCGAACGGTGGGTCAGTGCGGTTGTGCCCAGGCGCTGCAGGGTGTCCGGCAACTGCACGAGCCCCAGCACATCCAGCCCGAGCCGGTAGCCGTCGCGGCTGATTTGCCGACGTCGTTGTTGATGATCCAGGCCGTCCAGAAACGACAGTCTGGCGAGCATTTGCCAGGTCTGGCCGTGACGGGCCCAGAAGTGGCTCAGCTGCTGGTCGTATTCCCACGACCAGTTGCCTTGCAACAGCAGCTTGAAGAGTTTCTCCAGGGTAAAGCCCGGCAGGTCATCATGCACCGCTCGGTCGGGAACCGCGCAGCGTTGCAGGGCCAGCAGCGAACGGGTTTCCAGGGTCATGCGCCCCAGTTGCCGCAGGGACAGGCGCCATTCGAAGTGTTCATTGCCAGTGGCATCCACTGCAGGATCCTGATCGGTGGTGAAGTCGACATGCAGCGCGTCCAGGTCCACAGGTTTGCCCAGATGGCTGACCAGGGCCTGGCTCCAGCGTTCATCCAGCCAGGTCAGAATCGAGGGCGGGCAGTCCAGCGCCAGTTGCCAGGCCTTGAGCAGCCAGGGCGAGCCCGAGAGCAGCCTTGCCACCCGCCGGTTGCGCAGTCTTGCCAGATGTTTGTGATGCAGCGTTGCAGGTGGGGTGCGGGGTGGGGCGGGGTTGCTGTCGGTGTTGTCCATGGCGGGCATTCAGTGAGCTCAAAAGCTGCTCACTATGGCGATTTCTGGCGGCAGAAAGCGGTAACTATGTACCACCATCGTCTGTCGCCATGGTGCTTGTTATTGCGGTGCACAGATGCCGCAGGGGCAAGGCGCGATACCGGCCGCCTCGCCCCCCGGTCGTCAGCCTTGCGCTTGCAGCACCACCACTCGCTGCCCGGAGCGCACCGCCGAACCCGGCTGCACGCGAATCTCGCTGACCACCCCGGCAAACGGCGCCAGCACCGGGATTTCCATTTTCATCGACTCCAGAATCACCAGCGTGTCGCCTGCCTGCACCTGCTGCCCTACGCTGACCTGCACCTGCCAGAGGTTCCCGGCGATGTGGCTGTCCACACTCATCTGCCCCGGCAGCAGCGCAGCCTCCTCGGTGAGCTCGGCCACTGCTTCGTCGCTTTCGAACGTGGCCTGGCCGTTGGCGATCCAGCGCTCGCGCTCGGCGTTGAAGGCGCTTTGTTGCTGAGTGCGAAACGCCTGGATGCCTTGGGCTTCCTGCGCCAGAAACGCCTGGTATTCAGCAAGGTTCAGCGTGCTGTGTTCGATCGAAAGCGGGTAGCGTCCCAGCGGGAAGTCGCGGCGGATTTTCAGCAGTTCATCGGCGCTGACCGGGTAGAAGCGGATCTGGTCGAAGAAGCGCAGCAGCCAGGGTTTGCCGTCGAAGGCTGCGACGTCCCGGTAGCGGTTCCACATCTGGAGGGTGCGGCCCACGAACTGGTAACCGCCGGGGCCTTCCATGCCATAGACGCACATGTAGGCGCCGCCGATGCCCACCGAGTTCTCGGCGGTCCAGGTGCGCGCCGGGTTGTACTTGGTGGTCACCAGACGATGGCGCGGGTCCAGCGGCGTGGCCACCGGCGCACCCAGGTACACGTCGCCCAGGCCCATCACCAGGTAGCTGGCGTCGAACACCGTGCGCTGTACTTCGTCCAGATTGGGCAGGTCGTTGATGCGGCGGATGAACTCCAGGTTGCTCGGGCACCAGGGCGCGTCCTTGCGCACGGTGGTCATGTATTTCTCGATGGCCAGCTGGCAGGCCGGGTCGTCCCAGGACAACGGCAGGTGCACGATGCGCGAAGGCACTTCGAGGTTGTTGCTGGCGCACACATGTTCCCATTCGCCAGCGACGATTTTCAGCAGGTCGGCCAGCGGCAGCTGTTCCGGCTGGTAATGCACTTGCAGTGAGCGAATGCCGGGGGTGAGGTCGATCACGCCGTTGAGTTGTTTGCTTTCCAGCGCCTGCATCAGCGCGTGGCCGCGGAAGCGCAGGACCAGGTCCAGCTCCGGCGCGCCGATTTCCAGCAGCAGGTGGGTATCGCCACTCAAGCGTGCTTTGATGCGGGTGTCGTTTTCGCCAATATCAAGAACGACGGGAGACTGTAGGAGCGCGCTTGCCCGCGATGACGATTGTTCTGCCTCTGCAAATGTGTCGGATGCACCGGCCTCGTCGCGGGCAAGCGCGCTCCTACAGAAGAGCGAGCGGGCGTGCTCTACGGTGATCGGGATGAACCTGACCTTGTCCCCCGCCTTGAGCTGCCCCAACTGCCACAAATCCGCTTCGATAATCGTCACCGGGCACACGAACCCGCCCAGGCTCGGCCCGTCCGGTCCGAGGATCACTGGCATGTCGCCGGTGAAGTCCACGGCGCCAATCGCATAGGGATTGTCGTGAATGTTCGACGGGTGCAGGCCTGCTTCGCCTCCATCGGCACGCACCCACTCAGGCTTGGGCCCGATCAGGCGCACGCCAGTGCGGCTGGAGTTGAAATGCACTTCCCAGTCGGTGGCGAAGAAGGTTTCGATATAGCTATCAGTGAAATATTCCGGCGCGCCATGGGGGCCGTAGATCACGCGGATGTCGCGCACCACTGGTAGCTCTGCAATCTGATGCGGTGCAATCTGCTGTCCCGCTCCACGGTCGGTCAGAGGCGCCAGATGCAGCACGTCGCCTGCGCGCAACGCTCGGCCGCCATGGCCGCCGAACTGGCCCAGGGTGAAGGTGCTTTTGCTGCCCAGATAATCCGGCACGTCCAGCCCGCCGCGCAGGCACAGGTAGCTGCGCGCGCCTGCTCCGGCGATGGTGCCCAGGGTCAGGGTCGAGCCTGCGCGGATCAGGATCGACTGGTTCATCGGCTGCGCCTGGCCATCGAGCGTCACCGGGATCACGGCGCCGGTCACGGCCACCACCGCATCGGTGTTGAAGCGCAGCATCGGCCCGCTCATGGTGATTTCCAGCGCGGCGCAGCCTTCGGCGTTACCCAGCAGGCGGTTGCCCAGGCGCAGCGAGCGACTGTCCATGGGACCCGAGGGCGGTACGCCGACGGCCCAGTAGCCGAGCCGTCCGGGGAAGTCCTGCACGCTGGTCTGGGTGCCGCCGCTCAACACTTCGAAAGTGTCGGCCTGATAGACCAGGCCTTCCAGGCAGCGGGTCCACGGCTGGCCGCTGGCGAAGGGCGCATCTTCGATGATCTGGCGCAGGTAGTCGCGGTTGGTTTCGACGCCATACAGGCGCGTGTCGGTCAGCGCCCGGGTCAATCCTGCACTGGCCGATTCCCGGTCCGGCGCCCAACTGATGACCTTGGCGATCATCGGATCGAAAAACGGTGGGATCTCGCAGCCGGCTTCCACCCAGGTGTCGATGCGCAGGGCCTTGCCATCGGCGGCGGGGAAGTGCACTGAGGTCAAGAGGCCCGGGCTTGGCTGAAAGTCGCGCCCCGGATCTTCGGCATACAGACGCCCCTGAATGGCATGCCCCGAGGGTTTCAGATTCGCAATCAGTTCCTGCAACGGCGGCAGGTCACCGGCGGCCAGTTGCACCATCCAGCTCACCAGGTCCACGCCCCAGACCTGCTCGGTCACGCCGTGCTCGACCTGCAAGCGGGTGTTCACTTCCAGGAAATAGAAACGCTGATCGTCGCTGTCGAACACGAATTCCACGGTGCCTGCGCTGCGATAACTGACGGCCTTGGCCAGTTTGATCGCGGCCGCGCACAGCTCATCGGCCATGCCTTCGGGCAGGTTCGGGGCCGGGGTTTCCTCGAGGACTTTCTGGTTGCGCCGCTGCACCGAACAGTCACGCACGCCGAGGGCGATCACTTCACCACGGCCATCGCCGAACACCTGCACTTCCAGGTGTCGAGCGCGCTGAATGTATTTCTCGATGAACACGCCGGCGTCGCTGAAGTTGTTCTGCCCCAGACGTTTGACCGCCTCGAACGACTCGCTCAGTTCGCTGGCGCTGCGGCACACGCGCATGCCGATGCCACCGCCGCCGGCTGTGCTTTTCAGCATCACCGGATAGCCAATGGCGTCTGCCGCTCCCAGCGCATTTGCAAGGCTGTCCAGCAACTCGGTGCCTTCGAGCATCGGCACGCCGTGTTGCCTGGCCAGTGCGCGGGCGGTGTGCTTGAGGCCGAACACCCGCAGTTGTTCAGGCGTGGGGCCGACAAAGGCAATCCCTGCGTCCTCGCAGGCCTGAGCGAAGGCGGCGTTTTCCGAGAGAAAGCCGTAGCCCGGATGAATCGCCTTGGCGCCGGTGGATTGGGCGATGGCGAGGATCTTGTCCACCGCAAGATAAGTCCCGGCCGCGCCGCCTTCACCGAGGCTGTGGGCCTGATCGGCTTCGAGGATGTGCAGGCTGGCGGCATCGGCTTCGGAGTAGACCGCCACACCCTCGACGTTGAGGGCGCGCAGGGTACGCAGGATGCGGCAGGCGATGGCGCCGCGGTTGGCGATCAGCAGTTTGTCGAACATGGTCTTTACCCCAGGGATCGAGCTCGTCGATCCCGAACCGGGTAGCGGGCCGTCCCGCTGTTGTACGCGTTGCGCGAAGGCCGTCCCTCGCGCCGAAATCCTTCAATGCAAACCTGTGCCGCTCAATCCCAGACGAGCAGCTCGGCAGGCGTGGGGTTGTAGCCGTTGCACGGGTTGTTCAGTTGCGGGCAGTTGGAGATCAGCACGATCACGTCCATTTCCGCGCGCAGCTCGACGTATTTGCCGGCAGCGGAAATGCCGTCCTCGAAGGTCAGGCCGCCCTCGGCGGTGACCGGCACGTTCATGAAGAAATTGATATTCGGGCTGATGTCGCGCTTGCCCAGGCGGCCGTCGTGGGAGCAGGCGCGCAGGTAGTTGTCGCGGCAACTGTGCATGTGGCGTTTTTCCAGGGCGTAGCGCACGGTGTTGCTCTCTTGCGCGCAGGCGCCGCCCAGGGTGTCGTGGCGTCCGCAGGTGTCTTCGACGATGGTCAGCATCGGCTTGCCGAGGTTGGAATACAGCACGCTGCCTTTACTCAGATACACGTTGTTCTGTTTGCGCAAGGTGCGTTGCACGTCGTAGCGCTCGCGCGGATTGGCCAGGCTGTAGAACAGCGTATCGACGGCCTGGTTGCCTTCCAGATCGAGCAGGCGCAGGGTCTGCCCGGCCTTGAGCTCAGTCAGCGACGGTTCGCCAGCGGGGATGTGGGTAATGGAAACGGGGGCTTTCTTGGCGGCGGTGGTCATCAGAGGTCCTCAGGCGAACAGGCGGTCGGTGTTGATGAAGCCGCGCACGTTCTCTTCGCGCGAGGTGCGGCAGTGTTCGGCGACGCTGGCGTCGGCCTTCATCCAGCTCAGCTTGACCGGCTGTGGTGCGTATTCGGGGTTGGGGTCCATCGGGTGTTGCAGCGCAGTGAGCACCACCAGCGTGTCCATCGGCGCGTACAGCTCGATGTAGTCGCCGGCTTTCGAGTTGCGGGGCAAGAAAGCCAGCGCGCCTTGATGGTCCACGTTGACCCGGCTGAACAGGTTGAGGGTCATCAGCAGGTCCGACAGGCCCAGGCCCCACTTGCCCATTTCCACCAGCAGGTTGTCGGCGCCGTTGCGAAAGAAGCCATTGCGCAGTTCTTGATAGCGGCCCTGGCCGTATTTTTCAGTGACTTCTTCAGCGCACAGCACGCCACCGAGGCTGTCGCTCCAGCCGCACGTGTCGGCGGTGATGGCCGCCAGCACGCGGCCCATGTCCGAGTACAGGCAGTGGCCGGCGGTGAGCTTGGCGGTGTGCTGGCACTTGAGGCTGTCGGGCAGGTTCAGACGCTCGGTTTTTTCATGGGCGTTGAACAGTGTGAGGCTCACGTTGGCGCCGCCGTTGAGGTCGGTCAGGCGCAGCAGCTCGCCACGCTTGAGCACGAACGACAGGTGGCCGCCACCGGGCAGCAGCTCTTCGGCGAATACCGGGAATACAGCAGTTGAATCAGTCATGGTTTAAATCCTTCAAGCCGATTGCAGCGATTCGATGGCCGCGCGGGCGGCGCGACGGTCGCTGTTCAGGGGAATGTCGTAGGTGATGCGGGCGCCATAGGCTCCGGGGGCGTGCGGGTCGTGGCGAACCTTGTCGAAGACCATCAGGCGCGTGCCGAGGTTGAAGCCTTCGGACAGGTCGTGAGTGACCATGAACACCGTGAGTTTGGTCTCGCGCCACAGCTCCAGCAGCAGGGCGTGCATGTCCTTGCGGATGCCGGGGTCTAGCGCGCCGAACGGCTCGTCGAGCAGCAACACGCGAGGCTTCATGATCAGCGCCTGAGCGATGGCCAGGCGTTGCTGCATGCCGCCGGACAGTTGCGTCGGGTATTTGTCCAGCGCATGGCCCAGACCAACCTTGTTCAGCAGAGCGGCGGCTTGCTCGCGAGCGTCGCGCTTGGCGCTGCCGAACAGCCGGCCCAGCAGTCTGGCCCTGGGCAATTCCAGGCCCAGCGCGACGTTGTCCAGCACCGACAGGTGCGGGAACACCGAATAGCGCTGGAAAACCACCCCACGGCTGGCATCCGGTTCATTGGCCAGCGGCTGGCCGTCCAGCAGGATCGTGCCTTTGCTCGGCACTTCCTGGCCCAGCAGCAGGCGCAGGAAGGTCGATTTGCCGCAGCCGGAGGCACCGACCATGGTGCAGAACTCGCCCTCGGCGATGCTCAGGTTCAGGCCCTCGAGCACCACCTGTTCGCCGTATTGTTGCCAGACGTTTTTTACCGAAATAAAGCTCATGGACGGGCGCCCTCGTACCAGGGAAAGGCCTTGCGGGTCAGGGCTTTGAGGCCCCAGTCCATCAGCCAGGCGAGGAAGGTGATCCAGACTACGTACGGCAGGATCATGTCCATGGCCAGATAACGACGCACCAGGAAAATCCGGTAACCCAATCCGTCGGTGGAGGCGATGGCCTCGGCTGCGATCAGAAACAGCCACGCCGACCCCAGCACCAGCCGCAGCGAGATCAGTAAACGCGGCAACAGTTGCGGCAGCACCACCCGCAGAATCAGCGTCCAGGTCGAGGCGCCCAGCGTCTGCGCCTTGATCAGCAATTCCACCGGAATCTCCCGGGCGCGCTGCTCCAGATCGCGGGCCAGCACCGGGGTGATGCCGATCACGATCAGCATCACCTTCGACAGCTCGCCCAGGCCAAAGACAATGAACAGGATCGGCAGGATCGCCAGCGGCGGCACCATCGACAGCACCGTCAGCAACGGCGACAACGGCGCGCCGAACAGCGGCAGCACCCCCGAGGCGATACCCAGGCACAGGCCCACGACCGCGCTGATCGCAAGGCCAATGGCCAGGCGTTGCAGGCTGGAGGCGCTGTCCTGCCAGAGCAGGTATTCACCGGTGCGCTGATCTGGCACGAAGGCCACGCGCTTGATCGCATCGGTCATCTGCACGGCGCTGGGCAGCAGCTTGTCGTTGGGGTTTTCCGTCAACCGCGTCGCTGAGCCCGTAAAGTAGGCGAACAGCAACAGGGCGAACGGCAGGATCACCAGAACCAGGCGGCTGGCGCCATCGGGGCGGCGGTTAATCAAGCGCATAAAGAGAACCTTTGCAGCGAGCGGGTTTTACAACTTGCCGTCAGCGGCCAACTGCACGTAGCTGGGGTCGAAGTGCAGCTTGAGGTTGCCCTTGTCGCCTTCGGTCACGCTGTTGGCGAAGCTCATGCCCACGGCGCTGGCATCCTTGGCGCCTTCGCCGAGCAGGCCGTGCTCGAAGGAGAAGTCCGCGACCTTGCGCATGGTGACTGGCAGCTGTTTGCTGGTGGCAAACTCCAGTGCCTCTTTGGGCGTGGCGAACAGCTTGGTGGTGTCCAGTTGCGACTGGAAACCGGCCAGGTCCGTGCCCGAGGCCTTGGCCATGTGTTCCAGTGCGGTTTTGGCGTCGGCGTTTTTCGCGTTCATCAGCGCGACGACTTCGAACCAGGCGCCGGTCAGTGCCTTGCCCAGTGCAGGGTTGTCTTTGAGGGTCTGGGTGTTGACCACCATCATGTCCATGATCTCGCCCGGGATCTTGCTGGAGTCGAACACCTGGGTGACGCCCGGCTTGGCCTTGATCTCGGAGAGCATCGGGTTCCAGGTGGTGACGGCCTTGACCTGATCGGTGTTGAAGGCGGCGGCGATGTCGGCGTCGGAGGTGTTGACCACTTTCAGGTCTTTCTCGGTCAGGTCCACCGAGTCCAGTGCGCGGGCCAGCAGGTAGTGCGAGACCGACAGCTCAACCAGGTTGACGTCCATGCCCTTGAGGTCGGCGACCTTCTTGCCGTCGCCCTTGATGACGATGCCGTCGTTGCCATTGGAGAAGTCGCTGACCACCAGCGCCGTACTTTCCACCCCGCCCGCAGCCGGAATGGTCAGGGCGTCCATGTTGGTCATGGTGCATCCGTCGAACTGGCCGGCGGTGTACTGGTTGATCGATTCGACGTAGTCGTTGAGTTGGGTGACCTTGATGTTGATGTTGTACTTCCTGGCCCACTTGTCGACGATGCCCTGGGTCCCTGCGTACTCCCATGGCATCCAGCCGGCGTAGATGGTCCAGCAGACGTCGAAGTCCTTTTTCGGGGCGGCGGTGGCCGAGAGGCTCAGGGCAGCGATGAGGCCTGCTGTGATCAGGCCGAACAGACGGGATTTTTGCATCGTGAAAAACCTCCAGTAGCGAAAAGGGGCGGGCAGGAGTCCGGCGACACCAACGGTGTCCTGTCTCCCGGGCTTTTATCCCGCCGTGTAACCTCTACTGGAGGTCGTCGACTCTCGGACCAGCCACTCGCTTGAAGCGAGCCGGAACCCTAGTCGGCTATTTGCAAATTGTGGTGCCGCGAACCTTGAGTGACTCCTGCACAAGGTTCGCTTAAGCGAGAGACGTGCCAATTGTCGGCAAACCATGCGGGCTGTGGCGCGGGCGGGAAATGGCGAAATATCGAGGGGCATCGGGGTGCACTGTTGCGGGGCGCCGTCTGGCGGAAGGGTTTTAGAGTGGGGCACTCGCTGGGGATTTTGCGGTCTTAATTTACGTTCTCGGCAGTTATGGGAACGCCGACCAGCGCCGCTGGTTTGAGCTCTATCGCGGTCCAGGAGGCCGCCATGTATCGACGAAGCTTACTCACAATTTTGATGACTTTGTCCCTTGCCGGTTGCTACGGAGGCTACTACGAATCGGAGACCTACACGCAGCCCGTCTACAGCAGCGGGTACAGCAGCGGCTACGTGTATGACAGCTATCGTCCCTACGGGCCGACCGGGTATTACGGCGGCTCCTCGGTCTATTACTCGTCGCCGCGTTATTACTCGGCCCCACGGTATTACTCGCCACCTCGTTATTACGCGCCTCCTCCGCGCTACTACGGGCCAGGCTACGGTCGCCCGGGCTACGGCGGCGGCCACTGGAATGGCGGTGGCGGTGGTGGTAACTGGAACGGCGGCTCCGGCTACCGTCCTCCACCCACAGGCCCAAGGCCGGGCATGGGCGGTGGCGGCTGGAATGGTAACCACGGCGGTGGCGGAGGCGGCGGTGGATTTGCCCCGTCCAGGCCATCGGGCGGCAACATGAGGGAGGACGGCAACTTCGGTCGCGGCGGTCACGGCGGACCGGGTGGCGGCAACCGCTGAATTCAAACCCACACCAAAACGGCGCTCTCAACAGCGCCGTTTTAATGAGCTACGCAATCCCTGTAGGAGCGCGCTTGCCCGCGACGGCGGTGTGTCATTCACCGATGCATCGTCTGATACGACCCCATCGCGGGCAAGCGCGCTCCTACAAATATCGATTCAGTAACCTGACAAATCCGCCAGCGGATGCCGGCCTTCCCACGCCTTCTCGAAATGCGCATCCACCACCGCCAGCGGGATCTTGGCAATGTCCTGCCAGTGCCAATGGGGCGTGTGGTCCTTGTCGATCAATCGCGCCCGCACACCTTCGGCAAACTCAGGATGGCGACAGCAATTGAGGCTCATGGTGTATTCCATCTGGAACACCTCGGCCAGGGACAGGTGCCGGGCGCGCTGGATCTGCTCCCAGACCAGGTGCGCGGTCATCGGGCAGCCTTCGCTCAAGGTTTTTGCCGCCTTGGCCACCAGCGCATCGCTGGAATGCAGTTGACGCTTGAGCGCAGTCCACGCGCAGGCAATATCGGCGACATCCAGCAGCTCATCGATCTGCTGACGACGGGGTAGCCACTGCGGCTCCGGACGTTGATCCAGCGCTTCCTGCTCCAGCGCCTTGAACAGGCTGTTGAGCTGCACGGCGGTTTGTTCCTGCCAGTTGAGTTGCAGCAGCCGGTCGATCATTTCCTCCTGCTGGCCGTCGAGCAGGAAGCGGTCCGCCAAATCCAGATCCAGCGCATCGCGCCCGTTGATGTGCGAGCCGGTCAGGCCCAGGAACAGCCCCAGCTTGCCAGGCAGGCGCGACAGGAACCAGCTGGCGCCAACGTCGGGGTACAGGCCGATGTTGATCTCGGGCATCGCCAGCCGGCTGCTCGGGGTGACGACGCGAATGCCGGCGCCTTGCAGCAGGCCCATGCCGCCGCCCAGCACATAACCGTGGCCCCAGCAGATAAGCGGCTTGGGATAGGTGTGCAGGGCGTAGTCCAGGCGATATTCCGCCGCGAAGAATTGCGCTGCCAACGGTGGGACTTTTCCGGGCTTGCCGCGAGCAGCCTCAACCAGCGCACGTACGTCGCCGCCGGCGCAGAACGCTTTTTCACCATTGCCGCGCAGCAACACGCAGACGATTTGTGGGTCGCTGGCCCAGGCGTCGAGACGATCCTGCAACGCCAGGATCATGGGCAGTGACAACGCATTGAGTGATTTTTCCGCGTCCAGCGTGGCAACGCCCAGACGGGCGCCGTCGGTTCCGGTGAGCTCTTCGAATTGCAGATTCATCGTGACCTCGTGTTCGTGGAACAGGCTTTCATCAAGGACTGGGAGTGCTGCCTGCGCCGGGAAGTTGCACCGAACTGATGCAGTGGAGTGTAGGAAACCCGTGGCGCGTTGCGCTGGAAATAAATGGTGGTTGCCCCTAAAGTCCGCCCATTGTTTTTCCGGATATGACCATGACCGACGACGACCGCATCAAACTCGAGCCCAGCTGGAAGCAGGCCCTGCGCGAAGAATTCGAAAAGCCCTACATGGGCGAACTGCGCGAGTTCCTGCGCCAGGAGCACGCGGCAGGAAAGGAAATCTATCCGCCCGGCCCGCTGATCTTCAACGCCTTGAATTCGACCCCGCTGGACAACGTCAAGGTGGTCATCCTCGGTCAGGACCCGTACCACGGTCCAAACCAGGCCCATGGCCTGTGCTTCTCGGTACAGCCGGGTGTGCCGGCGCCGCCGTCGCTGGTCAATATCTATAAAGAACTCAAGCGTGACCTGAACATCGACATCCCCAACCACGGCTACCTGCAGTCCTGGGCCGACCAGGGCGTGCTGATGCTCAACACCACCCTGACCGTCGAGCGGGCCAATGCGGCGTCTCACGCTGGCAAGGGCTGGCAGCATTTCACTGACAAGATCATCGAAACCGTCAGCGCCCATCAGCCGCATCTGGTGTTCCTGCTGTGGGGCTCTCACGCCCAGAGCAAGAAGAAGCTGATCGATGCGTCCAAACACCTGATCCTGACCTCGGTACACCCCTCGCCGCTGTCAGCCTACAAGGGTTTCCTCGGCTGCGGGCATTTCGGCATGGCCAACAAGTATCTGCAGCAGAATGGTCTGGCGCCGATCGAGTGGCGGTTGCCCGCTAACGTCTGATCGCCCCTTGCCCGTAGCAGCACGGCTTGCCGGCGGGGGCGTTGTCAAGGACGCCCCCGCCGGCAAGCCGTGCTGCTACGGGTGGGTATTTCGTCAGGTCGGCTGTTTGTTCCAGTACCTGAACAACGGCTCAGCCAGAAACAACACAAACAACAGCCGCATCACCTGCATCGCCGTCACCAGCGGCACTGACAACTGCAACACCTCCGCCGTCAGGCTCATCTCGGCGATGCCACCGGGCATCATGCCCAGGGTCAGCGAGCGTAGATCCAGGTGCGTTGCAGCGCTGAGGATCCAGGCGCACAGCGCGGCGATGCTCATGGTCAGCGCCGTGCCGATCAGCGTACGGCCCATGAACGACGGCGCGCGGCGAAAGAACGCGCGGTTAAAGTGGCAACCCAGGCCGCTGCCGATCAGCCACTGGCCGATCTGGCTGCCGCCGTTGGGCAGGCCGGTGTGCAGATCGAAACCGACGCTGACCACCGCACTCACCAGCAACGGCCCGAACAGCCACGGGTTGGGCTGTTTCAAGCGTTGCCAGCCCCAGGCAACCAGCGCGCCCAAGGGAAACAGCAGCGCCAGCCAGGTCCAGTCCACCACAACCGCGTGGGAGGGCGGGGCGCCGTTGCCCATCAGGTATTTGAAGATCGCCGGAACGCACAGCACCACCGCCAGCACCCGCAGGCTTTGACCGGCCGCGACGTTGCTGAGGATCGCGCCGTTGCGCGCGCCGAGGTTGACCATCTCTCCAGAGCCGCCGGGCATGCTGGAAAAGAACGCCGTGGCGCGGTCTTCGCCGGTGCGCAGCATCAGCCACACGCCGACCACGCTGGAGACGCTGGTCACCAGTGCGCCGATGAAAATCAGGCCAAAGTGCGAGAGGACTTGTTCGATAACGACAGGGGTGAAGTGCAGGCCAATGCCGATGCCGACCACCCATTGGCCGCATTTGCGGCCGCCGGGGATTTCAGCCAGCTGCCACGGGGTGAGGCAGCGGACCAGGATGATCGCCAGCAACGAGCCGACCATCCAGGGCAAGGGCCAGCCGACCTGGCTGGCGAGGTATCCCCCCAGCAGGCCGACCAGCGGTGTTCCCCACCACGTCTTGAAGGGCCGGTCAGACATCGGCCAGTGCGCGACGCTGGACGCTGCGCTTGCGCCAGATGCGGATCAGCGGCAGGACCAGCATGAACGCAGTCACGACCCACACGCCCAGGGTGATCGGGCTGGACCAGAGGATGTCCATCGAGCCGTTGGAGATCGACAGCGCGCGACGCAGGTTCTGTTCCATCAGCCCGCCGAGGATGAAACCCAGCAGGATCGGCGACAGCGGGAAGTCCAGCTTGCGCAGGATGTAGCCGAAGATGCCGATGCCGACCATCAGGAACAGGTCGAAGGTGGTGGCGTGAACCGCGTAGACGCCGATCCCGGTGATGATCGCAATCACCGGCACCAGTGCCCAGTTCGGCACGGCGAGGATGCGGGTGAAGATGCGGATCATCGGGATGTTGAGGATCACCAGCATGATGTTGGCGATGAACAACGAGGCGATCAGGCCCCAGACGATGTCCGGTTGCTGTTGGAACAGCAGCGGGCCGGGGGTGATGTTGTACAGCGACAGCGCGCCGATCATCACCGCGGTGGTGCCCGAACCTGGAACGCCCAGGGTCAGC
>Ga0207655_1002640_pt1 | contig 14176 bp, 14 predicted proteins | sample KBSM44metaG_FD_184398 | JGI IMG/M metagenome (GOLD analysis project Ga0207655, IMG submission 184398) | Miscanthus rhizosphere microbial communities from Kellogg Biological Station, Michigan, USA - KBS M4-4 metaG (SPAdes) (version 2) | ecosystem: Host-associated > Plants > Roots > Rhizosphere >...
CGCTGAACCATGGCGAACTGAAACTGACCCTGGCCAAGTTCTACCGGGTTTCCGGTCAGAGCACCCAGCATCAGGGCGTACTGCCGGACATCGATTACCCGTCGATCATCGACACCAAGGAAATCGGTGAAAGCGCCCTGCCGGAAGCCATGCCGTGGGACACCATCCGTGCGGCCATCAAGCCGGCGGTTGACCCGTTCAAACCGTTCATCACAGCGCTTAAGTCCGAGCATGACGTGCGCACGGCCAAAGACGCGGAGTTCGTGTTCATCCGCGACAAACTGGCCCTGGCCCAGAAGCTGATGGCCGAAAAAACCGTCAGCCTCAATGAAGCCGACCGTCGTGCACAACACGCCGATATCGAAGCCAAGCAACTGGCCATGGAAAACATCCGTCGCAAGGCCAAGGGTGAAGAGCCGCTCAAAGAGCTGAAGAAAGAAGACGAAGATGCCATCGCGGCCGAGCCGGACAAGACCAAGCCAGAAGACGACGCCTACCTGAGCGAGACCGGGCGGATTCTGCTGGATTACTTGAAACTCAACACCGCGGTCGCCAAGCACTAAGTGGTGACAATCAGGATGATGGCAATTTAATGCTGACGCTCCCCGGAGTGTCATCAAATAGACATCATTCTGTCGTGAAATAAAGGACCGGGAGCTTTGCGCTCCCGGTCCTTTTTTTATCGCCAGAGATCGCCATGACCACAACCGAACAGCTGAGTGCCTTGAGCTCAATACTGACTCAAAGCGGTTTGCACAGCCTGTTCCAGCCGATCATCTCCCTCTCCGAACGACAGATCATCGGCTACGAAGCCCTCAGCCGTGGCCCCTCCAACAGCCCGCTGCACTCCCCCATTGCCCTGTTCGCGGTAGCCCGCCAGGCCGGTCGCCTCAGCGAACTGGAAATCGCTTGCCGCCAAAGCGCTTGCCGACGTTTCAATGAACAGCAACTGCCCGGCAAACTGTTCCTCAACGTCTCCCCGGAATCCCTGCTCGAAGCCGCCCACCAACCTGGACGCACCCTGCAACTGCTGCAGGATTTCGGCATACCGCCGAGCCAGGTGGTGATCGAACTCACCGAACAGACCCCGACCGACGATTTCCAGTTGCTGCAAACCGCCCTGCATCACTATCGGGCGATGGGTTTTTCGATTGCGCTGGATGATCTGGGTGCGGGTTATTCAAGCTTGCGGCTGTGGTCTGAATTGCGCCCGGATTACGTCAAGATCGATCGACACTTTATCGACGGCATTCATCAGGACGCGCTCAAGCGTGAATTCGTCGGCTCGATCCTGCAGATCGCCAAGGCGTCCCGGGCAAAAGTGATCGCCGAAGGCATCGAATTGCCAGAAGAACTCGCCGTGCTGACCGAAATGGGCGTCGATCTTGTGCAAGGCTATCTGCTCTGCCGGCCCCAGGAGCATCCGCCCCGCGATGCCCGAACCTTGATGCCCAAACCAACCAGCGCCGCAGCGATGCTGAACGAGGACGCCAGTGACCTCAGCGCCCTGCTCAACGACCAACCGGCGATGGCCAGCGATACCCCGACCGCCACCGTACTGGAAGCCTTCCGCCGCCAGGCCAACCTGAACTCCCTGGCAGTGCTCGACAAGCAGGGCCGGCCGTTCGGCATCGTTCACCGTCACTCACTCTCGGACGCCCTGCTCAAGCCCTTCGCCACCGACCTGTTCGCCCGCAAACCCATCAGCCGCTTGATGAGCGACGACTTCCTCGCCGTGGAACTGAGCCAGTCGCTGCAACAGGTCAGCCGCCTGATCACCAGCCGCGCCCGCCAACGCATCGAAGAAGACTTCATCATCACCCTCAACGGCGGCTATCTGGGCCTGGGCCGAGTGATCGACGTACTCAAACTGATCACCGAACTGAAAATCCAGCAAGCCCGCTACGCCAACCCGCTGACCCTGCTGCCAGGCAACGTGCCGATCCAGCAATGCCTGACACGCCTGCTACAACAGGAACGGGAATCGGTGATCTGCTACGTGGACATCGACAGCTTCAAACCCTTCAACGACATCTACGGCTACGGTCGCGGGGACGAAGTCCTACTGTGCCTGGCGCAATGCCTGAACGACCGCGTAGACCCATCCCGCGACTTCGTCGGCCATATCGGCGGCGACGACTTCCTGCTGGTGCTCGGCCCGGAAGACTGGCGCAAACGCCTGAACCAACTGCTGGACGACTTCCACAGCCAATGCCGACGCTTCTACCGCAGCGAACACCTGGAAGCCGGCTGCTTCATCGCCCCCAACCGCCAGGGAGTGAGACAGGAGTTTCCGCTGCTGTCCCTGTCCATCGGCGTGGTGCACCTGCATCCACAGGCCTGCGGACAACTCGACGCGAGCCAACTGGCGGAAATGGCCTCCCAGGCCAAACACCACGCGAAGAATGTGCCGGGGTATAGCGTGCATGTGATTGATAGCCTGGCGGTGCCAGTCGGCGAAGAGACACTGATCTCAGGCCGGCGGTGATCACCAAAAAAGATCGCAGCCTTCGGCAGCGCCCACAGGCGCGCAGGAGCTGCCGAAGGCTGCGATCTTTTGATCTTGCTCTTGTGTGGCGAGGGAGCTAGCTCCCGCTGGGCTGCGCAGCAGCCCCAACCACCACAACTCCCACCCTGTGGCAAGGGGGCTTGCCCCCGTTGGGCTGCGGAGCGGCCCCAAAACCTGCATTCCGGATTTGTCAGGTACACCGCGGGGCTTGGTTTGGCGACCGCTTCGCAGTCCAACGGGAGCAAGCTCCCTCGCCACAAAAAGCCGCTAGACGCTACTCCGAAGACCGAGCCCGCAACCGCCGCCCAATCACATCCAGCACATCGCAGCCATCACGCAGTGGAATGGCACAGAGCAACGCAAAGTCGCTGAGGATCATCGAATCGCACTCGACTGAACCGCGCATGGACAGGTTCTCAAGCACTTGGGTGACAGCGCGGATTCGATAGCTGGCGGCTTCGGTCAGAATGTCCAGCGGCGCGTGGGTGTCGACAAACAGGGTGGGCATATCAGTGCAGTTGCTGGTCAACGCCATGAAGCGGTTTTTGGGGTGGGGAATTGGTTTTTCGTAGGGTGGATCAGGATGAAGTGTTGGCATTTGAGACCTTCCGATGCAAATGGGAGCTGCCAAAAGCCTTCCTACAGGCTTGGGTGGCAGCTATACGCGGGGTAGGAATACCGAGCATCGGAAACTCGACCACGCCGAAGCGTGCCCGCGCATAGCCGCCGCGACAGATATTACGGACGCACATAGACGGCCGCAAATCTGACTTCGATTGCTAACGCATTACCGATGCTTAAAGGGTTCCTACACCCCCTCACTGATATTCAGTGACCACCAAAGCCTATCGATTGAACTCACTGCGCACCAGTTCACGAAAACCGCCACAACTTGAAGGAAACTTCCGAAGACCTTGCCCAGAAATTTCGCTCAAAAAAGGCGAACGTGGCGGAGGGCTTCGCTGAAGGCTGGCTTGATTTCTCCCCCGTGGGCTAGCCGGTTTCAATCTATAGCTGCCGGTGGCGACAGGCAGAAATCGGCCAGAAGCAGTCACACACATGGCTGGCATGCCCCTTGGTACAGCCCGCTATATCTCGAGTCTATGGTTTTTAACTCAGGCTGCTTCTGGTCAAGAAATGCATTTGTGCAGTCGAAAACCTGCTTAAGCCTTGCACCTTGCACGGTCGGCCTGAGTTCTTCCGTCATAGCCCCAATCGGTTGCCGGGTTCTCATTCACAACGATATAAGTCGCCAGGTCGAGATCCGGCAACGTTCGACGAAGCAACGACATGGCGCTTGCCATGAAAGCCCCTTTCTCTTCTTCAGAGTTCGTCCCTGCGGTCACGCAGACTTCAAGATGTGCCGCTGTCCGCTGACCACTACCGCCAATAGTCCAGTGATGGCCCCCGGGCACATCTATCAGCACTGACGTGAGTTCCTGGCGTTTTCCAAGCTCGTCGGCGATCAGGTCAGTCAATTCATTGCATAGGCGACGGCCCTCGTCGGGGGAAAGATCGAGTGACAGCGTAAGTCTGGCAAAAGGCATTTTCGTTCTCCTCGCGGTGTTGAAGACCGAAGTTTATTTGAGAAAAACAAAAGTATACTTGCGACATTCTATGTATCAGGTTTGAGTTTTTCTCATGATTGCGGATATTCCTTCCCCTCTGCTTCGCACGTTCGTCGCGGTGGTCGATTGTGGCTCGCTGGCAGCGGCGGCTAGGCGCGTCGCGCGCAGCGAGTCGGCGCTAAGCCTTCAAATCGCCCGTCTTGAAAGCATCATTCGCCAGCCGCTCTTCGACAGGGATGGCCGGGCACTGCGGCTTAACCATACTGGGGGGCTTTTGCTGGCGCATGCGCGCTCGATTCTGGGCCGAATAGACGCCGCGCGAGCAGAGCTCGCGCCGGACACGGTAGTGCCGGTTCGAATCGGTGTCGTTCAGGATTTCGTGGCAGGGGTATTGCGCCCGACTCTCGCCGACGTCCTCGCCGCCACTCCTGGAGCTGCTTTTTCAATTGTCATTGCGAGCACGGCAGAGCTGTTGCAGGCGATAGGCGAGGACCGGATCGACGCCGCGCTGTGCGCTGGTGAGCCGTTCGGCGCAAACATCGTTACGCGCCTCCCCATGAAGTGGTTCGGCTACCCGGATCTACTACTCGGTGACGTTGTTCCGCTGGTTGGGATCACTCTGCCCTGCCCGTTTCTTTTGGCCGCGCAGCGAGTGCTGGACGCCGCCGGACGCCCATGGCGCATGGCGCTCACCACCCCGAGCCTTGATGGTCTACGCGCTGCGGTCGAGGCAGGATTGGGCATTACCTGCCGCACTGAAGCAGGATTTGGCCTACCGGCGATGTCGAGAACATCGCTGCCGCAGCTGCCGGAAATCGCCTATTCCATCGTTGAGCGGCGCCAAGGGGATGCGGGCACCAATCTGGCCGTGAGCCGAATGACTGCCCACCTTGAATCAGTAGCGGCATTGCAACAGTGAATGCGATAACTGTAGAAGATAGCTTGTACTTAGAGGCAGCAATCGGCCAGTTGTAGCCATTCGCGACAAGCACCTGTCGGCCAGAATCTGGCGTTTCAACTCATTTGTGCTCCAATAAGCGTGGCGCGTGAATGTAAAGCCTGTCGAACAATCCATGCAGCTTTTGCTTACTGAGGAGCCGATAGACCGGGAGACAGCCTGACTGCGAACTGCTAGATTCTGCTCTAGAAAGGAGATCTGTGAACCCACCGCGAGCATAACGAAGGAGCGCGAAACGTGCAGAATGTGCTGGTGCCCACTCTCAATGACGGCCAGTATGACTTTCTTCGCCTGTTCCAGATCTGGGAGACAGTGAGTACTGCCCCTCAAGGGACACGGTTCGACTTTTCGTACTGCACATTCCTGCGGCCTAGTGCCGTTGCATTTCTGGGAGGTCTCGCGCGCCTCGCCCAGCATCACAACTATCCAGTTACATTCGCCTGGGAAACCATAAGCGGTGCAGTGATGGCGAACCTTTGCCAGAATGGGTTCGCTAGCAGTTTTGGGCATCCATCTCCTGGGTGGAATGGAAATTCGATCCCTTTTCGAGAGGATCGGGTTTCTGCAACAGACCCAATATTGGACTACCTCACCGACCTGTGGCTTGGCCGTGGGTGGGTTCAGGTAAGCCCGTTGCTGAAGGATGCGATAGTCGGAAAGGTCTGGGAAATCTATACGAATTCCTTCGAGCATAGCGCGTCGAGTGTCGGTGTGTACTCGTGTGGTCAGTACTTTCAGGCTATGAACCAACTCGCACTCTCGGTGGTCGATTTTGGTATGGGTATCCCCACCAAGATTCGCAGATACCTACAGAGCGATCCGCGCGCCGCAAATTTGCTTTCTAGCTCTTGTCTAGAGTGGGCATTTCAGAGCGGCAACACAACCAGCCACCAACCTGGCGTTGCGCGAGGGTTAGGACTGGATCTACTTAAAGAGTTCATTCGAATTAATCAGGGTTCTTTGGAAATTTATAGCAACAATGCTTACGCCATAGTCGATAGGAACGGTGAGCGTTTTCAAGATATGAATAGTGGATTCGCAGGCACGGCGGTACTAATCAAGCTGAACTGCGATGAAACGCTCTATCATTTTCGAGGCGAATTTCCGAATAGAGGAGAGGCTGAATGAGATTAGTAATTAGCGAGACTATAGGGGCTCGGTGCATCGTTGCTGAAGACGGTCAAAGGCTTCACGACGCAGTTGTTGGGCACCTTCGAGACAATGAGGATGTTTTCCTTGATTTCTCTGAGGTTAGACAGTTTGCCTCACCCTTCTTCAATTTTTCCATAGGGCAGTTGCTGAATGATGTCTCTGAAGTGAACTTACGTAAGTTCCTTCACTTAGAGGGCCTCAACGAAACCGGCCGTATCGTAGTAGAGCGAGTTATAGCGAACGCTTCGAAGTATCAAAACAACGAGGATTACCGGAAGATAGTTGACGATATTTTGGAGCAGCAGGCGAAGGGAGAAGACTAATATGGCTATCAACTTGAAGGTTAATGCTAGCGTTGTTGACATTTCGAGTGATACCCCAAAGCCTGGGGATGTATTTTTGGTAGATACCAATGTTTGGTATTGGATGACATATTCCCGAGCGAGTAGCGCGGGTGCTAAGGTTTACCAGATCAGAAGCTATCCTACCTACACCAATAGTGCCCTGGCAGCCAATGCCACGATCTACCAGTCTGGTGTGAGCATCGCAGAGCTTTCACATATTATTGAAAAGTCGGAACGCGAGATTTTCAATAAAGCTAATCCTGAAGTGAGCACTAAGGAGTACAGGCACAATTTCCCTGCGGAGCGAGCAAGTGTTTGCTTGGAGATAAATTCAGCTTGTATGCAGGTTCTCGCTCTCGGTGAGTCTATGGATATCTCGATTGATTCCGAAGTGGTGAAGTCAGCTCTATCTCACCTGACTACCTGCTCAGTAGACGGTTACGACCTATTTCTCCTCGAAGCCATGGTTGCAAGCGGCGTCACACAAGTTATCACTGATGACGGAGATTTTGCCACTGTACCCGGCATAACCGTGTTCACTGCGAACCGCACCATTGTGCAAGCCGCTAAAACGCAAGGTAAACTCATCGTCAGATAGCTCGGTGAGTTTCCCGGCCCAGAACTAGGCTTGAAAAGCGGCAAATGTCTGCTTCTGGCCGGTTGCTGCCTGTTGCGTCCACCGGCTGAATCCCCTTAAAACGACCCCGAGTGGACATTGAAGCCCTCGCGAACGACATGAACCGTTTGTCAGGAGTACAAGCCATACCCTGCCGCGATGATCAGCGGTGAAACCAGCAGCGTTGCCCAGAAACCCGATTTTGGAACAGCAATGACGCAAATGATCGAGATCATAAGCACATAGATGCCAACAATTTTAAGTAGCGCGAGATCGCCAACTGCTACGGCGTGAATCGCTGTATGCCCTGCGAGCATAAAAAGCGGCCCCAGCAGGGTAAACCAGAGGGCGGTACGCCGATCTTCGTGCACTCTGAACTGGTCAACGAAGCCAGAGTCTACAGCGGCGGCGAATGCTGCTTTGAACTTAATAATACCGAATGGAATATGGAAGGCGCCCAAGGCGAACAGCGTCCATGCGACGATGTTTGACATATTTTATATGCTCCGTAACGGTAAGGTTGGACGAGTGCCTAACGTTTGGGGCCTTCTTTAGCGGGTCCCGAGCGAGCTTAGAGAGCGGCTTGAGCCGCATGTTAGGCTGCGTCACCGATGGCGCGCCAGCCGTATAAATACTTGATGACTCAAAGCTGCGGAGCAGGCCTCCTGGAGCATGCACGTGCGGGTGTTCTGCCTAGGTTGGTGCATGCGGTTTTGCGGCGACAGCCATCCCGTGTTCACCGTCCACTTTTGGCCGAAAACAGCTCCCCATAAAATTTATGATTGACCATCATTAGCCCCCCACAACGCTTGCTCATCGAAGAACATCGAATCACTACTCAGCATCGCCACTCGCCAACTCTTTCAACTTAATCTCAGCCAACGGATGCCCGGCCTTCAAGGCAATACGCCAAAACCGCGCCGCTTCCACCGGATCCGGCGCCTTGCTCGGCGTCCCCGCGAGGCAGATCACGCCCACCTGATACGCCGCCTTGCCATCCCCCGCCAATGCAGCCAGGCGCAGTAGTCGTACGCCTTCCTCGCGAGCCCCAAGACCGACCCCGCGAAAGGTCAGGATGTGGCCGTAGAAGCTCTGGGCGCCGACATCCCCCAGGTTCGCCATGCGCGCGAACTGGCCCTCGAGCCAGCGCCAGCCGCGCGGTTGGCGCACAAACCACGACCAGTGGAACAACCGGCGGGCCAGCCAGTAACCGGCCCGCGCCTTGAGTCGTAGGAACACTCAGGCTTCCGCCGACTCGGGGTACTCGTATTCGAACACCCGCACCACTTCCGAGGCATGCCAGGACGCGGCAGCCACGCCGTCGGACGGTCCGGAGAAGCGTCCGAGGCGCTCGACACATTCGAAGAAGCCGGTGCGCGGCAAACGACTGGCGCCCTGGCTGATCACCAGAGAGCTGCGCAGCGGCTGCTCGGCCCTGGCGTCCAGCGCGGCCAGGTGTTCAAGGGCGGCGGTCAGGGTTTGCATGGCGGGCGTGGGTAGCTGCAAACGCTCCAGCAATGCCCGATAAGTCAAAAGATGGCGCTGACGGCGCGCCTGATCCAGTTCCCCCAGCAATCCATCCCAATGTTGACGACTGATGCGTACGCTCACGATTCATCCCTCCATCCCGGCACCGTCAATTCCCAGGCGAGGCTGCGGCGAATAGCAGCGTCGGGTTGACGCTCACCGCTTTCGATCAAGGCGAGATATGACGGGCTGATGCCTACCGTGCGGGCAAGCGCCTCAATGGCGATGCCCTTCCCTTCGCGCAAACTGCGTAGTTGATCCAGACCCGGAAGAGTCTGGTCTGATGTGGCCGCGGGACGCACTGTGGCTTCGCGCGGTGGTTGTTCGTTGATGCCTGCTGCTTTCAGTAGAGCCTGATACTGAGCCCATGGCAGAACCGCATATTCTGGTTCGCCTTCGCGTGTAATTATCTGAATATCCATGACTACCCCGTAGGACAACGACACGTAGCGAGTCGGCACTTTTCCTTAGAAGTGTAATCCTAACAGCGCCCAAGGTCGCGGGGGGTATGAATATGGATGATCCTGAATCGGTTCAGTTTTTTTTCGGGCCCTGAAGTTGCAGCTGTTCCGGGGTATCGGGCAGGCGTTCAACCACTGCGAGTTTTTCCGGCGCCTGACGCTTGCGCCAGGCGCGGAAGGCGTTGAGTTCGTCATCGAGGACTTTCATCAGCCAGGCCAGGACGGCAATGTCGTCGAGCATGCCGAACACCGGGATGAAATCCGGGATCGCATCCACCGGGCTCAGGAAATACATCAGGCCGGCCACCACCGAAACCATCGCTTTCGGGCTGATGGCTCGGTACTCGCCACGCCAATAGGCCAGGCAGAGTGCCTGCAACAAGCGCAGATCGTCCTTAAGTTTGCCCAGACGATTACCTTGGCTCGCACCTTTGCTGGCAACCGCGAACAGCAGGGTCGGCAAACGACCACGGGCGAGCAGGCGCCCAGCCAGTGGCAGGAAACGGGCGAAATTCCAGGGCATTTTCATCTTTTCCTCCCACTGAAATGTTATCCACACAAATTGTGGATAACCTTGTGAACAGAGCTGCATTTCACCGCTGGAGGCCCCGTTTCACAAGGGTCTTGCTCAGATCGGGCGTTTTTTACTCACATAAAAAAACCCAAGATTTCATTGACTTGGCGCACCGGTCCGTCTAGCTCGGGCACTCTCACTGGCTATGACTGCAGCGTACCGCATCCGTTCGCTTTGTTTACCTTCACCAAACCCCAGATGCAACAACGCCCCGCATAAGCGAGGCGTTGTTTTTTCGAGCAGACGCGGATTACTTGGCGTCGTCTTGTTTGGCTGGATCCTTGATGCCCAGCAGCTCCAGGTCGAATACCAGCACCGAGTTGGCTGGAATCGCCGGGCTAGGGCTTTGGGCGCCGTAAGCCAGGTCGCTAGGGATGTACAGTTTGTACTTCTCGCCAACGTGCATCAGTTGCAGGCCTTCGACCCAACCCGGAATCACACCGCTGACCGGCAGATCGATCGGGCTGCCGCGCTCGACAGAGCTGTCGAAAACGGTGCCGTTGGTCAGTTTACCGGTGTAGTGAACAGTCACTACGTCGGTCGGCTTAGGCTGTGCGCCATCGGCCTTCTTGACCACTTCGTATTGCAGACCGGAAGCCGTGGTGACGACACCGGCTTTCTTGCCATTCTCTTCGAGGAATTTCTTGCCGGCGGCTGCCGACTCTTCGCTCATCTTGGCCAAACGCTCTTCGGCACGCTTCTGCAGCGCTGCGAAGGCTTCAACCAGTTCCTCATCCTTCAGTTTCTGTTCTTTCTTGCCGACGGCATCTTCGATGCCTTGGGCTACGGCTTTGGAGTCCAGATCATCCATGCCTTCCTGAGCCAGACTTTTGCCCATGTTCAGGCCAATGCCGTAGGAAGCTTTTTGCGCCGGGGTTTTCAGCTCTACGCTGGTCTGCGAATCACAACCCGCAAGTACCAGGCCAACCAGGGCCACCGCCGCCGCCAACCGATGCTGTTTCATGCTATTTCCTTGTTCATGCGCCTAAAGGGCAATCGAGTAAAGCCGCGAGCTTATCAGGCGGCCACGACCAATGGCTACCGGCATGAGAGCAGGAAACTTCCGATAAGTTCAGGTGTTTAAACGCATTTCGGGATTAGAACGATGAAGCTTCTGTCATCTGGCTCTCACAGCCCCCGATGCCGGTTCCCACAGCCCTTGGCGTAATGGCCTCTTGCCGCACTTCATCAGCTGAGGCATAAGAGAGCTACAAATTGACAAGGATGTTTATCGTGCGCCTCATAATCCGCTTGCTGATTCTGATCGCAGTACTACTGGGGCTGGGCCTCGCCGTGGTGCTGTACTACGTCGCCAACCCGAAATTACCGGCCTGGTCACCGGCGCAACAGGTGCATTACCTGGAGCAATGGAGCGCCGCAGACCGCCAGGCCTACTACTTCACGCCTCAAGGCACCCAAGTCAAAGGCTTGCGCTATGACTGGTTCAACGCCCTCGAACTGCCCTTCTCGCAAAAACGATTCGCCGCCCCCGAATACCTCGCACGCTTTGGTTTTCTGATCGATCCGAGCCAGAAAGCCACGCCAGACAACCCTGGCAACCTGCCCGTCGGTTTCGCCCGTCATCAGAATCCGGGCAGCCAGGAAGAGTTTCTGGACATCACCTGTTCCGCCTGCCACACCGGCGAATTGCGTTTCAACGGCCAGGCCGTGCGCATCGACGGTGGCTCGGCCCAGCATGTGTTGCCATCCAGCGTCCCGACCCTGCGCGGCGGCAGTTTCGGCCAGGCACTGGTGGCCAGCCTCGCCTCGACTTACTACAACCCGTGGAAATTCGAACGTTTCGCGCGCAATGTCCTGGGCCAGGACTATGACGCCCGGCATCAACAGCTACGCCAGGACTTCAAAAGCTCACTCGATACCTTCTTGAAAGTGGCCTGGAACGATACCCATCGCGGGCTCTACCCCACCGAAGAAGGCCCCGGCCGTACCGACGCCTTCGGGCGCATTGCCAACGCCAGCTTCGGCGACGCCATTTCGCCGGCCAACTACCGCGTGGCCAACGCGCCGGTGGACTACCCGCAACTGTGGGACATGTGGACCTTCGACTGGGTGCAGTGGAACGGTTCGGCGCAGCAACCGATGGCCCGTAATATCGGCGAGGCCCTGGGTGTCGGCGCCACGCTGAATTTCTTCGACGCCAGCGGGCAGCCCCTCAAGGGCGACGACCGCTACCCGTCCAGCGTCCGGGTGCGCGATCTGCACCGGATCGAACAAACCCTGCAACGACTCAAGCCGCCCACCTGGCCGGAAGCCTTGCTGGGCTCCATCGACAAACCGTTGGCCGCAAAAGGCCGCGCACTATTCGCTGAAAACTGCGCTGGGTGCCACGTCCCCCGCGTCACCCAAAGCGACGGCAGACCGGTGCACCACCTGAACTTACTGCCCGTGGAGGTGATTGGCACAGACCCCGGCGCCGCCAACAATATTGCCGACCATCGCTTCGATCTGACAGCCCTGCAGTGGGATCCGGCAGAGCTTGCGCAACTGGACGTGCAATTGCATCCAAAACCCACGGAGCCCTTGGATTTGAGCCAGTTGTCAGTGGCCAAGGGGCTGGCCTACGTCACTGCTTTCGTGGGGAACCAGGCCTATCGCGCAGCCAATGTGACGCCAGCGGAGCGCCCGAACCTGGACGGTTTCGGCCTGCCTATCGGTGTCCAGGAATTACGCAGCTATAAAGCCCGACCATTGGCGGGCGTCTGGGCCACGCCGCCGTTTCTGCACAACGGTTCGGTGCCGAGCATTTATCAACTGCTCTCGCCCCAGGATGAACGCGCAACAACGTTCTATAAGGGCACCTTCGAATACGATCCCAAACACCTGGGCTATCGCACCGAAGCCTTCACCAACGGTTTTGTGTTCGACACGCGTATTACCGGCAATCACAACAGCGGCCACGAATTCCGCGACGGCGAGCGCGGTAATGGCGTGATCGGTCGCCTGCTGCAACCGCAGGAGCGCTGGGCGCTGCTGGAATACCTGAAAGTGTTGGGCGGCCCGCTGGAGTCGCAATTGCCAGACCACCTCATCAGTCAAAAGGATTGACCCATGCTGATCACGCTCTGGCTACGTCTGGGTGCCTTCCTTGGTAAAACCCTGCTGTGGATGTTGGGTTTGGGGGTCCTCGGCTGGGCGCTGACCATGGCATGGCTCGCCTGGCAACATCGCGGCCCGGTATCGGCTGAAGAACTGATTCCGGACGGCGAAGCGGCGATGACCCGGGACATCATCCAGACAGCGGTGCGGATCGTCGATCAACACCGCGAAAGTACTCGCTATCTGCGCGACGCTCACGCCAAGGCCCATGGTTGCGTGAAGGCCGAGGTTCAGGTGCTGCCGGATCTGGCGACGGCGTTGCGCCAAGGCGTGTTCAGCGAACCCGGCAAAACCTGGCAAGCGACGATGCGTCTGTCCAACGGCAATGCCTATCCGCAGTTCGACAGCATCCGCGATGCCCGGGGCATGGCGATCAAGTTGTTCGATGTGCCGGGTAAACAGTTGCTGAGTGATCGACAAGGGCGCAACGAGCAGGATTTCGTGATGTTCAACCATCCGAACTTCTTTGTCAGCGATGTCGCCGAGTATCGTCAGAATGTGGCCGCTCAGGCTGACGGCAAAACGATAATGGCGTTCTTCCCGGCCTGGGACCCGCGCACCTGGCAGGTTCGTCATCTGTTTATTGCGCTGGCGACACTCTCCCCTGCCCCGGCAAGCCCGACCCAGACCACCTACTTTTCGGTTTCGCCGTACAAGTTTGGTGAGGCCAACGTCAAATTCCGGGTAATCCCGGATCCGGAGAGCTGCCCGACCTACACGCTGCCCACGCAAAATCAAAACCTGCCGAACTTCCTGCGCAGTGCGCTGAACCAGCAGCTGTCGACTGATCGGGTGCCGGCCTGTTTCGTTTTGCAGATCCAGCGTCAGGATCCGGGCCAATACATGCCGATCGAAGACACCAGCATCGAGTGGCGTGAACGAGACGCGCCCTTCGAAACCGTGGCCAGGATCAAGCTGCCCGCCCAGGATTTCGACACCCCGGCGCTGAACCTGCAATGCGACAACCTGTCGTTCAATCCATGGTTCGGCCTTGAAGCCCATCGGCCGATTGGTGGGATCAACCGGTTGCGCAAAGCGGTGTACGAGGCCGTCAGCGACTATCGACACAGCCGCAACGCCGAACAATAAATAAGGCAGAAACGAAAAAAGCGACCGGAACAGGTCGCTTTATTCAGTGAATCCGGTAAAAAGCCAAATCCCAGACAGCAAAAAGCCCGCATTAAGCGGGCTTTCTGTGGTGATCTGGCGTTCAGTGTTCCAGATACCGAATATGGCGCAGCGGACGGGACTCGAACCCGCGACCCCCGGCGTGACAGGCCGGTATTCTAACCGACTGAACTACCGCTGCGCGAAACGCTTGAAACGAATGGTGGGTGATGACGGGATCGA
>Ga0207655_1002641_pt1 | contig 14176 bp, 12 predicted proteins | sample KBSM44metaG_FD_184398 | JGI IMG/M metagenome (GOLD analysis project Ga0207655, IMG submission 184398) | Miscanthus rhizosphere microbial communities from Kellogg Biological Station, Michigan, USA - KBS M4-4 metaG (SPAdes) (version 2) | ecosystem: Host-associated > Plants > Roots > Rhizosphere >...
GGCGCTCCATGGTTGGTGAGCATGCTCGGTTCGTCCGAGAAGCCTTAAAACTATGACGACACATTCACCTTGAACCAAGGGTTCAAGGGTTACAGCCTGCGGCGGCATCTCGGAGATTCCCTCTCTCTTCTTCTACCGACTACCATGACCCAATTCCCTGAAGTTTCTCTTTCTCGCCAGGACATCCGTAAATTTATTCGTCATCGCCGTCGAGCCTTAACGCCCGAGCAGCAGGCAGAATTCGCCCAACAGGCTGCTGCACGTATGATGGCGTACCCGCCCGTAGTGCTGGCGCATACCGTCGCCCTGTTTCTCTCGTTTGACGGCGAGCTGGACACGCAGCCGCTTATCGAGCAGCTCTGGCGCGCCGGGAAAAAGGTGTACCTTCCGGTCCTGCACCCGTTTAGCAAGGGCAATCTCCTGTTTCTGCACTACCATTCGCACAGCGAGCTGGTGGTGAATCGTCTGAAAATCACCGAGCCGAAGCTCGACGTGCGCGACGTGCTGCCGCTGTCGCAGCTGGACGTGCTGATTACGCCGCTGGTGGCGTTTGATGAACAAGGGCAGCGCCTGGGAATGGGCGGTGGTTTTTACGACAGAACGCTGCAAAACTGGCAGCAGTACGGCCTGCAGCCCGTGGGTTATGCGCATGATTGTCAGGCAGTAGAAGCCTTGCCGGTGGAGAAGTGGGATGTTCCGCTGCCGGCGGTGGTGACGCCCAGCAAAATCTGGGTCTGGTAGGATAAAGCCGGGTGGCGGCTACGCCTTACCCGGCCTACATAAATCCTCAAACATTGTAGGTCGGGTAAGCGTAAGCGCCACCCGACACCACAAACCGCACCATCAGTAAAGCAGGCGCGCGCGAATCGTTCCCGGTATCGCCTTCATGCTCTGCAGCGCTTTCTCGGCAACCTCTTCCGTCGCTTCGATATCAATTACCACGTAGCCCATCTGCGAGTTGGTCTGCAGGTACTGCGCGGCGATGTTGACGCCCTGCTCGGCAAAGATCTGGTTAATGGCGGTCAGCACGCCAGGACGGTTTTCGTGAATGTGCAGCAGACGGCGACCGCCGTGCAGCGGCAGAGACACTTCCGGGAAGTTCACCGCAGAAAGCGTTGAACCGTTGTCGGAGTATTTGCTCAGCTTGCCCGCCACTTCCAGGCCGATGTTCTCCTGCGCTTCCTGAGTCGAACCGCCAATGTGCGGCGTCAGGATCACGTTGTCGAACTCGCACAGCGGAGAGGTGAACGGATCGCTGTTGGTTGCAGGCTCCGTCGGGAAGACGTCAATCGCCGCACCCGCCAGATGCTTACGCTTCAGGGCATCCGCCAGCGCAGGAATATCAACTACCGTGCCGCGCGCGGCGTTGATCAGCAGCGAGCCCGGCTTCATCAGCGCCAGCTCTTCCGCGCCCATCATGTTTTTAGTGGAGGCATTTTCCGGCACGTGCAGGCTCACCACGTCGCTCATGTTCAGCAGGTCAGACAGATGCTGAACCTGCGTCGCATTGCCCAGCGGCAGCTTGCTTTCGATATCGTAGAAGAAGACGTGCATCCCGAGAGATTCCGCCAGAATACCGAGCTGGGTGCCGATGTGGCCGTAGCCGATAATCCCAAGCTTTTTACCGCGCGCTTCAAAGGAACCGGACGCCAGCTTGTTCCACACCCCGCGGTGCGCCTTGGCGTTGGCTTCAGGAATGCCGCGCAGCAGCAGCAGCAGTTCGCCAATCACCAGCTCCGCCACGGAACGGGTGTTGGAGAACGGAGCGTTAAAGACGGGAATACCGCGTTTAGCGGCGGCGTTCAGGTCAACCTGGTTGGTGCCGATGCAGAAGCAGCCGATTGCCACCAGCTTTTCTGCCGCAGCGATAACATCTTCGGTCAGGTGAGTACGGGATCGCAGGCCAATGAAATGGGCATCACGGATGGACGCTTTCAGCTCTTCGGTATCGAGCGCGCCTTTGTGAAATTCGATGTTGGTGTAACCTGCCGCACGAAGGCTATCGATTGCTTTTTGGTGCACGCCCTCGACCAGCAGGAATTTAATCTTGTCTTTCTCCAGTGATACCTTTGCCATTTACCCGACCCTGTTTTTGTCTGAACTGATGTTGTGCTGGATTTAAATCCGCTGTAGCCAACATATCAAAAAAAACTATTGCAGCAATATGAACGTTTGCGTCGGGGCTCTGAAGAAAAGTCATGCAGGGCAAAATGGCAGAGGAATATGCTACGGATAATTATGAACGCGGCAGGATCGGCAAAAGAGGCGCAAAAACGTGACACAAGTCACCGAATTTAGCTTTTCAATTTTTTTTAGCGGGGGGAGGACTCCCCCCGTCAGATCATTTTACGATGGTTTTCACGCCGTCAGCGGTGCCGATCAGCGCCACGTCCGCGCCACGGTTGGCGAATAGCCCTACGGTCACTACGCCCGGAATGCCGTTGATGGCATTTTCCAGCGCTACCGCATCGAGGATTTCCAGGCCGTGTACGTCGAGGATCACGTTACCGTTGTCGGTCATCACGCCCTGACGGTACTCCGGACGCCCGCCCAGCTTAACCAGCTCACGCGCCACCGCGCTGCGCGCCATCGGGATCACTTCAACCGGCAGCGGGAAGTTACCGAGAATATCCACCTGCTTGGAGGCATCCGCGATGCAGATAAACTTGTCGGCAACGGAAGCAATGATCTTTTCACGCGTCAGCGCCGCGCCGCCGCCTTTGATCATCTGCATTTGGCCGTTGATTTCATCCGCACCGTCAACGTAGATGCCCAGGCGATCCACTTCATTCAGATCGAAAACGGTAATGCCGAGGCTTTTCAGCTTTTCCGTGGAAGCATCGGAGCTGGAAACTGCGCCCTCAATCTGCCCTTTCATCGTGCCCAGTGCATCGATAAAGTGTGCCGCCGTCGACCCGGTGCCAACACCCACAATGGTGCCCGGCTGTACGTACTGGAGAGCGGCCCATCCTACTGCTTTTTTCAGTTCATCCTGCGTCATGATCGTTTTGCCTGTGGTGTGAAAACTTACGGCGCATTATAGAACACGTCGGATGGAATTCGTCTGCCACGAAGGGAAAATTGTGTCATAGTGCAGATTAAGCAAAATTAAGGAGTAAGCCAGAGCAATGAAACGTCCGGACTACAGAACACTACAGGCACTTGATGCGGTTATTCGTGAACGAGGTTTTGAGCGCGCGGCGCAGAAGCTGTGCATCACTCAGTCCGCCGTATCACAGCGTATCAAACAGCTTGAAAATATGTTCGGGCAACCGCTGCTGGTGCGTACCGTTCCGCCGCGCCCAACCGAGCAGGGGCAAAAACTCCTCGCCCTGCTGCGCCAGGTGGAACTGCTTGAAGACGAGTGGCTGGGTGACGAACAGACTGGCTCTACGCCGCTGCTCCTGTCACTGGCGGTGAACGCCGACAGCCTGGCAACCTGGCTGCTGCCTGCCCTTGCCCCCGTCCTGGCTGACTCCCCTATCCGTCTGAATTTGCAGGTAGAAGATGAAACCCGCACCCAGGAACGCCTGCGTCGTGGCGAAGTGGTCGGGGCGGTCAGTATTCAGCCTCAGGCGCTGCCAAGCTGTCTGGTCGATCAGTTGGGAGCGCTGGACTACCTGTTCGTCGGTTCAAAAGCCTTTGCCGAGCGCTACTTCCCGAACGGCGTCACCCGCGCCGCGCTGCTGAAAGCCCCCGCCGTGGCGTTTGACCATCTGGACGATATGCACCAGGCCTTCCTGCAGCAAAACTTCGACCTGCCGCCGGGCAGCGTGCCGTGCCATATCGTGAACTCGTCCGAAGCCTTCGTGCAGCTCGCGCGTCAGGGCACCACCTGCTGCATGATCCCGCACCTGCAGATCGAAAGAGAGTTGAAAAGCGGTGAGCTGATTGACTTAACGCCGGGGCTGTACCAGCGCCGGATGCTCTACTGGCACCGTTTTGCACCGGAAAGCCGCATGATGCGCAACGTCACCGACGCGCTGCTGGCGTTTGGGCATAAGGTGTTGAGGCAGGATTAATCGCTTGAATTCCCTCTCCCTGTGGGAGAGGGTTAGGGTGAGGGCAAATTACTGCGCCTTAGCCGCCTCAGTTTGCTGAGTTTGAGCTGGCTGCAGCTCGAACACCACGTCCACCTGATCGTCGAACTGAATGGTCGGTTGCTCATAGGTTTCCTGAGCAGATACCGGCGCAGCGTCGGCCTTCATCATCCGTACCATCGGGCTTGGCTGGTAGTTAGAGACGTGGTAGCGCACGCTGTAAACCGGGCCGAGCTTGCTCTTGAAGCCAGAAGCCAGCTGCTCCGCCTGATGAATTGCATCATCAATCGCCGCTTTACGCGCTTCGTCTTTGTATTTATCCGGTTGCGCAACGCCAAGTGAGACGGAACGAATTTCGTTCAGACCCGCCTTCAGCGCACCGTCCAGCAGCGAATTCAGCTTATCCAGCTGGCGCAACGTCACTTCCACGGTACGCACGGCGCGGTAGCCTTTCAGGATACTTTTACCGTTCTGGTAGTCGTAATCGGGCTGGGTACGCAGGTTAGCAGAGTTAATGTCTTTTTTAGCGACACCATTCTGTTCCAGGAAAGAGAGATATTGCGCAACACGGTCGTCAGCCTGCTTCTTGGCAGAAGCGGCATCCTTCGCGGCTACGTTCACTTCAATTGCCAGCGTTGCAACATCCGGTACCGCATCCACGCTTGCGGTGCCTGAAGTGACGATGTGCGGGCCGTTTGGCAGTTCATTCGCCTGCACCGACACCGCACCTAAACTCACTAATGCCGCCAGGGCCATCACCTTAAACTTCACTGTCATTCCTCCATGTTGCGAAGAGTGCCCAACATCAGGGCGCATGCCAGCAAGCTTAGCGGGTCTGGTTCAGATGTCCATAAGACAACGCTTAGTTGAACAATCCCTGTACGTGATGAACGCCCTCTTTGGCCAGCTGAAACGCGATAAACCACATCACCAGCCCCACCAGGGTATTGATTATGCGCTGCGCTTTGGCGGTGCGCAGGCGCGGCGCCAGCCACGCGGCCAGAATAGCCAGACCAAAGAACCAGAGGAACGACGCGCTGACCGTGCCAAGCGCAAACCAGCGTTTTGGCTCAACGTCCAGCTGCCCGCCCAGGCTGCCCAGCACCACAAAGGTATCAAGATAGACGTGCGGGTTAAGCCAGGTGACCGCGAGCATGGTCACGATTATCTTCCACCGCCCCTGCTTCATCACCTCGGCGCTCGCCAGCTCGAGATTGCTGCTCATGGCCGTTTTCAGGGCGCCTAATCCGTACCATAAAAGGAACGCCACGCCGCCCCAGGTCACCAGCGCCAGCAGCCACGGGGACTGCATCAGCAATGCGCTGCCGCCAAAAATCCCGGCGCAGATCAGCAGTAAATCGCTTACCGCACACAGCAGGGCAATCATCAGATGATACTGGCGGCGGATGCCCTGGTTCATCACGAACGCATTCTGCGGGCCGAGGGGAAGGATCATGGCCGCGCCAAGCGCAAGCCCTTGAAAATAATAGGATAACATGACGAAATTCTCACAGTATTGTTCTGGAAGCAGACTATACTGCGCGAATCACATTAGAGGAAATGGATAATATTAATTGGGGATTAGCGTGGCTAATAAAAGAAAAGCCCGGCAGCGCTAGCGCTTACCGGGCCTGGGAAGACGTTATTCTGCTTCTTTGACTTTTTTGACGTTTACGTCCATCTGCGGGTACGGGAAGCTGATGCCGTTAGCGTCGAAGTCACGCTTGATACGTTCCAGAACGTCCCAGTAAACATTCTGCAGATCGCCGCTTTTGCTCCAGATACGCACCACAAAGTTAATCGAGGACGCGCCCAGTTCGTTCAGGCGAACCGTCTGCTCTTTGTCCTTCAGAATGCGATCGTCTGAAGCAATGATGTTGCTGATCAGCGACTTCACCTGATCGATATCGGAGTCGTACGCCACGCTGATAATCAGTTCGTTACGACGCACCGGCTCGCGGGAGAAGTTAATGATGTTGCCCGCGATGATTTTCCCGTTCGGCACAACCACGATGCGGCCATCGACGGTACGCATGGTCGTTGAGAAAATCTGCACCTGCAGCACGGTCCCGGCAATGCCGCCAAGGTCAACGTATTCGCCGGAACGGAACGGACGGAAGGTGACCAGCAGAACGCCTGCCGCCAGGTTTGAAAGCGAGCCCTGCAGCGCCAGACCAATGGCCAGACCGGCGGCACCAAGAACGGCAATGACGGAGGCGGTCTGCACGCCCACACGACCCAGCGCCGCAATCAGCGTAAAGGCGATAATGCCGTAGCGTACCAGTGCGGAGAGGAAGTCAGCCACCGTGGCGTCAATGTGACGGGCCAGCATTACGCGGTTAACCGCGTTCGATACGATACGCGCCACGATCATCCCGACGATGATGATCGCAATGGCTGCTACAATATTAACCGCATAACTCAGCAGCAATGCCTGGTTGCGCACCAGCCAGGTTCCCGCGTTGTTAATCCCATCTACTACACCGAGATCTTCCATTCAATTTTCCTTGTTAATAACCCAAACACGCGCTAACGAGATCTCAATCACGAAAACGCCAGTGTTAAAGGTAAACAAAAGCAGGAAAATATGCCATTTACGGAGGCCGATTTCTGTAAGAGTTAGTAAAGCTGAGGGTCAATTTCGCTGGTAAATTCCGCCACCAGCGGATCTTTGTTGCGAAATAACGTCACAATCTCGTCAATCACCTTTCCGCTGCCGACGGACTTCCACGCCACCGATAGCGGAGATTTCTGGCGCGGGTTTACCACCTCTCTTGCCACCAGCTGCCCGGACTCAATATAGGGCTGACACTGACGCTCTGGCAAAAAACCTACCCCCAGCCCGCTGAGGTGACAGGCAATTTTAGTGCTCATATCAGGCACCTTGATCTCCTTCTGCCCGCCGAGCAGCCACGCCACCCGACGCGTCAGGTTACGCGAGGTGTCGTCAATATTGATCGCCGGATACTTGCGCAGCATATCGTCCGTTAAGCGATCCGCTGGATGTGACGCCAGCGGGTGATCGCTGGCAACCACGAATCGCCAGCGAATCTCACCCAGCGGGAGAAGTGAAATGGTATTGGACAGGGATTCCGATCCCGTCACCCCGATGGCGAGGTGAAAATCATCGTAGAGCAACGCATCCCACACCCCCATATACACCTGGCGGGAAAGCTGGAAACGCGTGAAGGGAAAACGTTGATGCAGCCAGGTTAACAGCCTGGCGGCAGAGCGCGGCTGGTAAAGCAGATTGTTAACAACAATATTGATCTGTCTTTCGACGCCCGCATTAATTTGCTGCAGTTCATCCGGCATGGCGTCCAGCCAGCTCAGCCACTGCCGACAGTTTTCGAGCAGATGCGTGCCCGCAGGGGTTAAGCTCACTGAGCGGGTGGTGCGCAAAAAGAGCTGCGTGCCGGTTTGCTCCTCAAGCGTTTTAATCCGATAGCTGATCGCTGCTGGCGTTTTATGGAGAGAAGCGGCCGCCCGCGAAAAACTCCCGGTCTCCGCAACCCGAATAAATGTCCGCACTGTTTCCTGATCGAGCATGTCCTCGCCTTTCCTTCCGGATCTGTAGCCATCGCAACGTAATCACTATGCCGGCAACAATATCTGCGCCCGACGTATGCCCCATCAGCACCAGCCGCCGAATGGCTCTGTGCGGATCGCGCCCGGCCTGCAGGCAGCGCAGCAGGTGAAGAACCGGAGTCGAAAATTCGCCGTAGCGGGCGCTGTTGAGGTAACTACAGCTTACCGACGTTGTGAGCGTCATGAGTTGATCGGCCGAGGGTAAAAATGGGCAAGCCTGGAGTTGCGTGGAAAAGTGTGAAGCATGTAACACTGCCAGCGCGCCTGTCAGCATGTCGTCGCCACCGGGCGTCAGGCCGGGCCCCATGCCAATTAATCCTGCCCATGAAGGAGGCGTTCCGCTCTCCCACTGGGTGAGACCATCCAGCAATAGCCTGAAGGCGATGGCACCCGCGTCCAGCTGACGAAGCGGGCCGCACAGCCCCGTTTTTTCCGGGTAGTTCCGCAAATCGGGCACGGGCATCCTACCGCTTTGAGGAGTCAGGTTGAGGGGACGTCGTAGCAAGACAGATGCGTCATGCCCCAGCAGGATCTTGCCCCGTTTAGTCCACCGCTGAGCATCGTAGACTTTTGCGAAATTACTCGTGGAGAGCAACACCCCGGCAGGCGCGACGCCCTTGCCATAACGGATAAAAGTCAACAACGCGCCATCGGCATGGCTGTAGTTGATCGCTTGGGTGAAGCGGCTGTGCAGACGCCACTCCCCGTCGCTCAGACGATCAACGCCACCACAGGCCAGAGACTGTACGATCATAGCGAGCACTCCGGGGCGGCAGGACCGCCCCTCTCCACCCTTATGCGGTAACGTGATACAGCTCCGCGAGCGCCTCAAGGGCTTTTTCAAAGCACGGCAGCGGTGCGCGCACCGTGCCGGCCCCCACCTGTCCGATCCCCGCCTCGCGGTGAGCGATACCGGTGTTAATCAGCGGCGTGATCCCGGTTTCAACAACCCGACGGACATCTAACCCCAGACATGCTCCCCTGAAATCCCAGGAGGGGATCTGGAAGAGCGGGTTACTGGCGAGGTAAATTTCAGCCATCTCTTCCGACGTTTCCAGCGCAGCGCCCATGCCGCCCGCCCCGACAAAACGCGTGACGCCGGGTGCCGCAATCATCGCCGCACCGCCAATTCCCAGCGTTTCTGTGATTGCACTGTCGCCGATATCCGGGTTCGCGTCCGCCTGGCTGTAACCGGTAAAGAAGAGCCCCTGCGGGGTATTCACGGGGGCGGTAAACCAGCGGTCGCCCGTACCGCTCACGCGGATACCAAACTCGCGACCGTTGCGCGTCATGGCCGTGACCACGGTACCCGCCTTGATTTGCGCAGCCGCATCCATTACCGCTTTGCTGTAGGCCATCGCCAGGTTGAGGAAGAACTGGTCGGTTACGCTCAGGAACTGCAGCACCTCGATGATGTCAGCCTGCGGGCGATCCAGCCCCGCAATCACCGGGGAGAGCGTGCGCAGTAATAACGAAGACGCGGCGATGTTGCGCTGGTGAAACTCGTCGCCCATGGTAATGGCCTGCGCCATCAGCGCTGTCAGGTCGATTCCGTTGTCAATTTTGCTCAGCGCTGCCTGAAGAACCGGGGCAAGTGTATCTCGCATCCAGCGCAGCCGCTGCTGTACATCATCCCCGTACGCGCCAAAACGCATCACCTTGCCGATGCCTTCGTTCAGGTTGCAGCAGGCCTGATTACCATGAACCACATCACGCACGATCAGCACCGGCATGTTCGCCGAGGTGATCCCGCCCATTGGCCCCACGGCACCCACATGGTGGCACGGGATAAACGCCACTTCTCCCTGCTCCAGCAGGCGCACCGCATCTTCTTCACGCTCGGCCCAGCCTTCAAACAGCGTGGCCCCAATGCACGCCCCGCGCATTGGCCCGGTCATCTCTTCCCAGGCTATCGGTGGGCCCGCGTGCAACAGCTTACGCCCGGAGGAGAGTTCGGCTACCGCCTCTTTGGCAGGACGGACAGCCACCCAGTGCGGACGCGCAGCTTTAATTCGTTCAATGATGGCTTCATTGGCCTGTGCAATAGATGAATACATATCTGTACCTCTGAACTTAATGTAACTGTTTGAGTAAACTGGCAAGACGGGCGTTGCCGCCGGCGACGGGCGCCCACTGATAGTGAACAACCGGCGTCCCGCTGCTCTGCAGATCCAGCGCAAAACTACGCAGTCCGGCATTGATGACCTGAACGCCGTCGAGGAGCGCACAGTGCTTGTCTGATGCGCTCGGAGCCTGGGGTTGGATCAGGCAGATGGCGAGCAACACGGCCTCTTCCAGCGTCTCAACAACGGCGACGCCGGCCTGCCGCAGCTTTTCGCTCTGCCCGTTACGCCCCTGGGGATCGGCCTCGGTGCCGGTCAGCGTGGCGATAACCACCAGCGGCTCAGCGCGCTGCGAGCGCACGCTTTCAATCGCCTCAACCACCGCCGCCGCAGGATCGGCACAGGCGCCATAGCCCAGCACCACGTCCAGCAGCAAAACGCCCGTCTCGGGCTGAGCGGCCAGCTTTTCAATTTCGATGCTGCGGGTAGTGGGGTCGATCATCGGGTGCGGTCTGCCGAGGGTATAGCTGTCATCCCCTAAATCGACGATGCGATGGCCTCCGGACTCCAGCATGACGCCATCCTGATGGCTTTCGCTCAGCGGTATACCCAGCCCCTCGGAAAGCAACATCGCCGCTTCCGCCGCCAGCGTACCGCCGGCATACAAACCGCAAATGCGTTTGCCCGCCACCTCGGGCTGAGTCTGGCGCTGGTTAGCCACGCGCATCAGCAGCACCGCAAGCCGTGCAGCATCGGAAAGCGAATGCGCAAACCAGACGTTGCCGTCGCGGCGCTGCTCCGGCTGGCTCCCGAGGAACAGCGCAACCACGGGCTTACCGACGCTCTGCATGGCGGCAATAACCCGGGTGCGCACCTCAGGCGACGGCGGTTTAGAAACGAATGCGATGACCTTTGTTGCCTCATCGCCCGCCAGCATCTCCAGGGCGGTGAGCGCGCTGAGGCCGCCGACCTCAGCGCTCAGGTCGCGTCCCCCCAAACCAACGGCATGGCTTATGCCCTGCTGTTGAAGGGCAATCTGAGAGGTGATTTCCTGAATGCCCGTCCCGGACGCGCCAATGACGCCAACCCCGCCCTCCGGCAGGACGTTCGCGAAAGCCAGCGGGCTGCCGGCAATCATCGCCGTGCCGCAGTCTGGCCCCATCACGATCAGCCCTCGCTCGCGAGCCAGCGTTTTCAGCTCAACCTCCTGCGCGACCGGCACGTTATCGGAAAACAGCATCACGTTTTTATCTGCCAGCAATCCTTCCCGGGCGACCGACGCGGCGTACTCCCCGGCAACGGAAACCAGCAGCAGATTCGCCTCTGGCAGTTTCTGGCAGGCGCTTTCCCAGCGCCGCGCTTTTACCAGCTGGCGTGAACTCCCCGACGCGGTGGCAATCGCGTTCAGCTCTTTCTCTAACTGCTCGCGGATAAGATCCAGGATCTCGGGCTGTTCGGACCCGGTGCGTACGGCGACGCAAATATCGTTCGGCGTTGCCTGGGAAAAATCCTCGTGCCAGAAGCCCGTTGACTCCAGCATCGATTTATTCGCCGGGGTTCCCATCATGACGGAGACCTGATCCACTTCCGGGTGTTCGCTTAATTTGCGGGAAATAATCATCAGGCTGACGGAATCCTGAAAACTTCCCTTTTTAACAAAGGCGTAAATCATTACCGCTACCTCTTTATGCACGTTTCTCTTTTAAGAACAGCATCCCGCACAGACCAATTGCCAGGAGCACCGCGGAGACATAGAAGCTGGAAGCCAGGCTTCCCGTCATGTCGCGAACGGCCCCGGCAATAATCGGTGCCAGAATGGATGAGCTCATACCAATGAAGTTGAATAATCCGAATGCGGTGCTGTAGTTGTTTTCATCCACGCTGTCGGCCACCAGCGCCACCAGCACCGGGTCCAGCGCCAGCTTGCCTACCAGGCCGTACACGCAGAGCGCGACGATGACGCCGGTCATACCTGGCATCCAGACGATGGACAACATGCTGACGATCGCCACCGGCACTAAAAACAGAATTAATGGCTTACGCTTGCCTAACTTATCGGAGAGGCTGGAGAACAGCAGCGCGCCCGGAATAGAGATCCACGCCACCAGCGAGGAGATAAACCCGGTTTCGCTGCCCGGAATGCCGCGTTCGTTCTGGAGGTAATAAGGAAGCCAGGTCAGGATCACGAAGAAGCCAAACAGGCTGCAGAACACCATGATGTAAGTCAGGATCAGGTTACGGTTCTTAAACAGATCGCTGAACTTGCCTTTTTTAACCGCTTGCCCTTCGGCATCGGCAGTGCGTTTCTTCTCCTTAACGAACAGCCAGATAGCAATCCCGACCAGAACGGAAGGTATCGCCATTGCGTAAAACGGCATTCGCCAGGAGTAGCCCTGGTCATAGACCAGCCAGCTGGAGGTCATTAAGCCGAGGGCAATACCGAACGCCATACCGCTGTTAATTATCGCGCTGCCCAGCGAGCGGTATTTTTTCGGGATCTGTTCAGAGGATAAACCGTACTGAGGGCCGTAATATGTCCCCTCCCCGGCACCGGTAACAACACGCGCAAAGAGCAGCGTGTACCAGCTTTTTGCCCAACCGGTCACCGCGGTAAAAACGCCGAAGAGAATAAAGCCGGGAACCAGCACTTTTTTCTTGCCAATTTTATCGCCAAGTATCCCGGCCGGGACCTGCAATAAGGCATATGAAAAATAGAACACTGAATTAAGTATCCCTAACTGCGTTCCGCTCAAGCCAAATTCTTTTTCCAGCTCGCCCATCACGGGATTTAATACCGTGCGGTCGGCGTACATAAAAATCCAACCTAGCCAGAAGAGGAAAATCGTGACCCACCAGGCCGGTATTCCTTTTTTCTTTGTGGCCTCAGCCACGTCATAGGATGCAGACATAAGCAATCTCCCGGTAATATTTACCGCTGAATACCTCTTGTTATCGCACTGATACGTGAGGCTTGATGTTTTAACTGCCGTTACAGTATCGAGGTACAAGGCTATTTCATTTGAACAACGTCACACAAAATCTATTGTTATAAATTCCTGGGAATTGACGACGGTATTATAAAAAAAAATCTAATAATGACTTTAAAAATTAATTAAATAAACAAAAGCGAAACCTGATTAATTAATGAGATATTTTTTGTGGTCGCCGACCTGGAATGTTTATCACATTACCGATTTCATAAACCTTTATTTTGACCGCGAGATATTTACCAAAGAGGTCATCATGAAAAAGAAAATAGTTATTGCTCTTGGCGGCAATGCGTTATTGCAGCGCGGAGAGGTTCTGAGCGCAGAAAATCAGCAGCGTAGCATAAAGGTCTTTGCCAGAATGGTCGCCGCGCTGGGAAGTGATTACCAGCTGGTCATCGTTCACGGCAACGGGCCGCAGGTCGGCCTGCTGGCCTTGCAGAATGCGGCCTATACCGACTCGCCTGCCTGGCCGCTGGACATACTGGTTGCTGAAAGCCAGGGGATGATTGGCTCCGCTATCGCGCAGGAACTGACGCAGTATGCGGGGAGCGTTCCGGTATCAACGCTCATGACTCGAGTTGAAGTGGACGCGAACGATCCGGCTTTTTCTCTGCCTGTAAAATACATTGGCCCGGTCTATCAGCCCGAGCAGCAGGCAGCGCTTGAGGCGCGCTACGGCTGGACGATGAAAGCAGACGGTAAGTATATCCGTCGCGTTGTTCCCTCTCCGCTTCCCCTGAAGATCGTCGATGACCAGGCAATCGCGGCGCTAATGGCTGCCGGCCACGTAGTGATTTGCTGTGGCGGTGGCGGTATTCCGGTGATCGCGGAGGGTGCGGGCTATCAGGGAACGGAAGCGGTCATCGATAAAGACCTGACCGCGGCGGTGCTGGCGCAGTCTATTCATGCCGATCATTTACTGATCCTGACCGATGCCGATGCGGTCTATGAAAACTGGGGAACGCCGCAGGCTCGCCCGCTTCGGCAGGTGACGTTGCAGGAGCTAGCACCTTTTGCCGCACCGGACGGTGCAATGGGGCCCAAGGCTGCTGCGGTGATTCAGTTCGTGCAGCAAACGGGAAACACGGCGTTTATCGGCGCCCTGAAGGACGCCCCGCAAATACTGGCGGGCGAAAAAGGAACCTGTATTACAGGCTAAAAAAAAGGCTTCCCGAAGGAAGCCTTTTTTATTGGGCAAAATTCAAATTACAGAACGTCTACCGCGTTCAGTTCTTTGAATGCCTGCTCCAGACGAGTAATCATAGAAGTCTGGGCAGCGCGCAGCCATACGCGTGGATCGTAGTATTTCTTGTTCGGCTGGTCTTCGCCTTTCGGGTTGCCCAGTTGACCCTGCAGGTAAGCTTCGTTGGTTTTGTAGTAGCCCAGGATACCGTCCCATGTTGCCCACTGGGTATCGGTATCGATGTTCATTTTCACTACGCCGTAGCTTACGGAGTCTTTGATTTCCTGAGCAGAAGAACCGGAACCGCCGTGG